>Ga0153915_10005281_pt1 | contig 11993 bp, 10 predicted proteins | sample Opewatmetagenome_2_FD_107003 | JGI IMG/M metagenome (GOLD analysis project Ga0153915, IMG submission 107003) | Freshwater wetland microbial communities from Ohio, USA - Open water 3 Core 3 Depth 3 metaG | ecosystem: Environmental > Aquatic > Freshwater > Wetlands | place: USA: Ohio, Lake Erie...
TGTCCTTGGAGCAGGACCGGGAAGTCATGGCCGTTCCCGGAAGCCTGACTTCAGACCTCAGCCGGGGGACGAACTGGCTGATCAAATCCGGGGCCAAACTTGTCGAAACCTGGGAAGATGTGGTAGAAGAATTGCCGATGCCCGTGAGGGAGATGTTCCTCTCCCGCCGGGCGGAGGAAAAAAGAATGCCCGCGCTGAGCCCGGAAGAAAAGAGCGTCTTCGACCGCCTGAGCGTCGAGACGCCCGTCCACATCGACGACCTTGTCGAGGCGACGGACGCTTCGGTCTCCGAGATGCTCGGCCTGCTGCTCAACCTGGAGCTCAAGGGCCTGGTCCGCCAAACGCCGGGGAAGCTCTTTCAGAGGAGTCCGTAGATGCAGAAATCACTCGTCATCGTGGAGTCGCCGGCCAAGGCGCACACGATTAACCGCTACCTGGGAAACGACTATGTCGTCAAGGCCTCGATGGGCCATGTCCGGGACCTGCCCAAGAGCACGCTGGGGGTGGATGTCAGCCATGATTTTGCCCCCCATTATGTCGTCATCCCCGACCGCAAAAAGACCGTGGCCGAACTCCACAAGGCGGCCAAAGAGGCGGCGGCCGTCATCCTCGCCGCCGACCCGGACCGCGAAGGCGAGGCCATCTCCTGGCACCTGAGCGAGCTCCTCAAAGATGCCAACCCGAATATCCGGCGCGTCCTCCTCAACGAGATCACCAAGAAGGCCGTCGAAGAAGCGTTTGAGCAACAGCGCGACATCGACCCGGACAAGATCAGGGCCCAGCAGGCCCGGCGCATCCTTGACCGCCTGGTCGGCTACCTCATCAGCCCGCTGCTCTGGAAAAAGATCGGCAAGGGACTGAGCGCGGGCCGGGTCCAATCCATCGCGCTCCGGCTGATCTGCGACCGGGAGAAGGAGATCCGGAACTTCGCCCAGGAGGAATACTGGTCCATCGCCGCCCGGCTTGAGGCTTCCGAGCCGCCGCCGTTCAAGGCCAGCCTGGTCAAGATCGACGGGAAAAAGGCCAAGATCGCGGACAGCGCTTCGGCCGAGACAATCGTCGCCGAGCTCAAGCAAGCGCCTTTCCTCCTCGAAGATATCAAGGTCCAGGAGAAAAAGCGCCACCCCGGGCCGCCCTACATCACCAGTACCCTCCAGCAGGACGGGTTCCGTCTCCTGCAATTCCCTGTCAAAAAAACGATGGCCGTCGCCCAGAGGCTCTACGAAGGATTGCCCATCGGGGAGCGCGGTCTGGTCGGCCTGGTCACCTACATGCGCACCGATTCCGTGCGCATCTCCGAAGGCGCGCTGGCCTGGGCCAGGAATTACATCGAGACGGCTTTCTCCAAGGATCACGTCCCTCCCCACGCTCATATATACAAGAACAAGAGAAAGGCCCAGGATGCCCACGAGGCCATCCGGCCCACCTCGCCGGACTTGCCGCCCGCAGCGGTCCAGCCCTACCTGAAGAAGGACGAGCTCGACCTCTACACATTGATCTGGAACCGTTTCATCGCCTCCCAGATGAGCCCGGCCGTTGTCGAAGAAACGGAGTTCACGATCCAGGCCGTAAGATGCCAGTTCAAGGCCAAGGGCGAGGTCGTCCGCTTCGCAGGCTTCTACGCTCTTTACCCGAACCTGGGCAAAGACGCCGAGAGCCTGCCCAAAGCTCAGAAGGGGGAGACCCTCCGCGTCCTGGGCATCGAGCCGAAGCAGAATTTCACTCAGCCTCCTCCCCGCTACACCGAGGGGAGCCTGGTCAAGGAGCTCGAAGCCAAGGGGATTGGCCGGCCCAGCACTTACGCCCCGATCATCTCCACCCTGCAGGACCGCACTTACGTGGTGAAAGACAAGGGCAAGTTTGTCCCCACCGATCTGGGGATGTACGTAACCGACTACCTGGTCTCCCATTTCTCCGACCTGATGGAGGTCAAGTTCACGGCCCGCATGGAGGAAGAGCTCGACAGGATCGGGGAGGGCGAGAAAGACTGGCTGGATTACATGCGCGGATACTTTTCCCTCCTCACCGCCGACCTGACCAAGGCCGGCCAAAGCGAAAGCGTCAAGGGCAAGGGGATCCCGATCGAAGAGAAGTGCCCCAAGTGCGGCCAGCCGCTGGTCATCCGCGAAGGCCGCTTCGGCCGGTTCAAGGCCTGCTCGGGCTATCCGGGCTGCACGTTCAAGGAGAGCCTCAGGAAGACCGAGACCAAGAACCTGGATGAGATCTGCCCGTCCTGCGGGGCCCAGCTCGTCCAGAAGAGGGGGCGCTACGGGTATTTCGTCGCCTGCTCCACCTATCCCAAGTGCAAGTACATCAAGAAGACCGAGGCGGCCAAAAGGGAGACGGGGATCGGCTGTCCGCTCGGCTGTGGCGGGATGATCCTTGAGCGCAAGACCAGGCGGGGGAAGACCTTCTACGGCTGCAGCCGTTTTCCGAAGTGCCGGTTTGCGACCTGGGATGAACCCCTGAACCGCCTCTGCCCGAAGTGCGGGCAGCCGGTTCTTCTCCGCAAGGTCCGCAAGAACGCGACAACGGTGTACTGCCGGGATGAGAAATGCGGGTTCAAGGAGACCAGTGGACCGGAGGAGAAGCCGGCGGGGGGCGGAAAGGATGAGGCGCGAGCTTAGCGAATTCCTCGATTTCCTGCGCTACGAGCGGAACGCCTCGGCCCACACCATTTCCGGCTATCGGCGGGACCTCACCCAGTTCATCGGCTATATCGAAGAGAGGGGCGGCTCCCTCCGGAAGGTCGACAACGTCCAGATCCGGGGCTTCCTGGCCCAGCTCCACGAACGCAAGCTCAAAAAGAGCTCTGCGGCGCGCAAGCTCGCCGCCATCCGCTCGTTCTTCCGGTTCGCTGTCATGCGGAAGTGGGTCGCGGAAAACCCGGCCAAAGTGGTGGCCACGCCCAAGCAGGAGAAGCGGGTGCCGTCTTTTCTGTCCGAGGAGGAGATGGCCGGCTTTCTTGATGTCCCGCCCTCGGGCGAACCCCTCCACCTGAGAGACCGGGCCATCCTGGAGCTTCTATACGCCAGCGGGATACGGGTGAGCGAGCTCGTCAGCATCAACCTGGAGGATGCGAACCTTGGAGAGCGGCTGGTCCGGGTCCGGGGCAAGGGGAAAAAAGAACGGCTGGTCCCCTTCGGCCGGCCGGCCGGCGAGCGGCTGTCCGCATACCTGCGGGTCCGGCCGGGCCTCGTCGAGGGCAATATCGGGGAAAAGGCCCTGTTCCTCAACTATCAGGGAAGGCGTCTCAGCGCCCGGTCGGTGGAGAGGATAGTGGACAAGTACATCCGGCTGACGGCCATCCGGAGAAAGATCAGCCCCCACTCGCTCCGCCATTCCTTCGCCTCGCACCTGCTGGGACGGGGGGCCGACCTGCGGGTCATCCAGGAGCTCCTCGGCCACGAGAGCCTGGCCACCACCCAGAAATACACGCACCTCAACCTGGGCCAGCTGATGGATGTCTACCGCAAGAGCCATCCGCGGTCGTAGCTCAACGCGGGGTCCTCTGCTTATTTATTTTCGGTCAGCAGGAGCATCCGGCCGTTCAGAGCGCCGTTGAACTTCGCCCCTTCGATACTCAATTTTCCGTTGACGATCACGTATTCGACGCCGCTGCTATAGGCAAACGGGGCGGCGTAGGTGGCATTGTCCTGGACGGTATCCGGGTTGAAGACGGCGATATCGGCCTTGTACCCCGCGGCCAGGAGCCCTCTCCCTTTGAGCTTCAGGAACTGCGCGGGGAGCGAGGTCATTCTGCGGACCGCTTCCTCCAGGGTTAGGACCCCTTCCTCCCGGACATACTTGCGGAGGACCCGGGCCTGGCTGCCGAAGCTCCGCGGATGACCCGGCCGCTGCCTGACCGTCTCGTCGAGGATGGGCGCTGCGCTGCCGTCGCTCGAGAAGGAAAGCCAGTCATTCCGCATGGCCTCTTTCATGTCGTCTTCGGATAGCGCCCCGCAGGAGAGGTAGAGGTCGGGCTCTTCCACGACAAGCTCAGCCGCGAGGTCGAAGGGATCCCGGTTCTGCTCCGCGGCCAGGTCGGAGAAGATCTTCCCGATGAGCTCGGTATTTTTTTGGGCGGCGACAATGGCATAGCTGTCCCAGCCCGAGACGGCGACCGGGCTCGGGTCGGCCGGAGTCCCGACCAGCACGGATTGCCTGATTCTCTCCCTCTTCGTCCGGTCGTTCAAGGCCTTGGCCAGCTCGGCGATATATTCGTCCCTCAATTTCTTTTTGACTTCCTCGGCGAGGCCCTCTGCGGACAGCTCCTTCCGCAGGCGGGCAAACGGCTCCAAATCTTCGGGAAGGCGGAAGATCGACCAGCCGGAATTCCTGGCGATAGAGATGAGCGGCCCCGTGGCCGCCTTGTCATACGGGTACAGGTCGGCCGTCACGGCGACTCCCCGGGCCCGCGCGGCGTTGATGACTTCCACGGCTTCTTTCATGCTTCCCCAGTTTTTCTTGCCGCAGACCTTGAAGTGCGAGACCTCGACCGGCAGTCCGCTTTCCTCGGCTATCCGGATCGTCTCCCGGGTCGCGTCGGGCACGGCCGCGACCTCATTCCTTTGATGGCTGAGATAGACGCCGCCGTATTCGGCAACCACCTTGGCCAGCGCGATGATCTCCTCGGTCGTGGAATAGCGGTCGGGGACGTACTCGAGGCCGGTGCTCATCCCCCAGGCTCCTTCGGCCATGGCCTGCCTGACCAGGGCTTTCATTTTTTCCAGCTCGGCCGGCGACGGCGACCGGGGCTCAACGCCGATCACCTTTTCGCGGACATCTCCGAAGCCGACCATGTGGACGGCGTTGGTCCCGATCCCCTGGCTTTCCCACTTGGCCTTTGTCTGGGCCACTTCGAAGGTCCCTCCTCCGCAGTTGCCCGTGACGACCGTGGTCGTTCCCTGGATGAGGTAGTTGAGGTTAGCCTTGGAGCGGGCCTCGCCCAGCCCCCCGTCGCAGTGGGTATGGAGGTCGATAAACCCGGGTGAAACGACCAGGCCCCGGGCATCGATCGTTTTCCCCGCGGTCCGGGAGTGCAGGTCGCCGATCTCGACGACCGTGTCTCCCCTGATCCCGATATCGGCGGAAAACGCCGCCTTTCCCGTCCCGTCGATGACCTTTCCTCCTATGATGAGAAGGTCAAAGTCCGTCTTCTTTCCCCGGGAGCAGCCCGTCAGGAAAACAGCGGCCAGGGTCATGAAGCCCAGGGCTTTGAGACACCGGTTGATCATTTCTTTCTCCTTCTTTTCATCATGACGGTCGATTATCTCAAACCGGGGAGAACTCTGTCAAAGAAAGGAAGCTCGCCTCGACCCGGTCAACGGGGATTGACGACAGAGAGGGCCACGGTTAACCCGGCTTGACGAGGCGACCCGGGGCACGGCCATATCTTATTACCAGTGTATAGGATACGAGTAACGGGGAGACTGGCCCGGCGCTTGCATAAGGCAGACACGAAAGGAGGTCATCATGACTCGCCTGACGGCGAAGGCAGTGCTTATCGGTCTCGTCCTTGGCCTTATCGTCCCTCTCTTTGTCTCCGCCCAGACGGCGGCGAAGACGGGCGACAAGGTCAACATCAACACGGCTTCCCTTGAGGAGCTGCAGAAGCTGCCGCGGATCGGGCCTCAGATCGCCCAGCGGATCCTCGATTTCCGGAAGGAAAACGGCAGCTTCAAGCGCACCGAAGACATCATGAAGGTCCGCGGGATCGGGGAGAAAGTCTATGAACAGCTCAAGGACATGATCACCGTGGGCGCGGAGGCCGCGAGCAAGTGACGGAGTGAAGGGGGCTCCGGCCCCCTTCCTTTTTCCTATTTCCCGGTCTTTCCGGCGCGGGCAGTACGGAGAAGATAGGCCCTCATCTTTTCGAGGGCGCGGCCGCGGTGGCTGACAGCGTTCTTTTCCCAAGGCCGAAGCTCTCCGAAGGTCCGGCCGAGAGGACGGTAATAGAAGATCGGGTCATAGCCGAAGCCGCGGTTCCCCGTCTTTTTCAGGGCGATGGTGCCGTGCACTTCGCCGCGGCACGTCTTGAGGACGCGGCCCCGCTGCGACAGAACCAGCTGGCAGACGAACCGGGCCCGACGTTCCGGCCAGGGGACGCCCTCCAGAATTCGGAGCACCTTGCGAATATTCTTTTCGTCGGTGGCCGCGGGGTCGGAATACCGGGCGGAGCGGACCCCCGGTTCGCCCTTTAAATACTCGACCTCAAGGCCGGAGTCCTCGGCCAGAGTCGGGTGCTCACTGAGGCGACTGTAGGCGAGGCTCTTCAGGATGGCGTTCTCCAGGAAGGTCTTCCCGTTCTCCTCGACGCCGCCGCGCGCCCCGATATCCCGGAGTGACAGAAGCCGCAGGCGAAGGCCTTGGAAGCTGCGCCGGATCTCCCGCAGCTTGCCTGGATTGGACGTCGCCAGGACGATCTTTCTTCTACTCGATCTTGATCTCAATGACCCCGCCCATGTCGAGCAGGCTCTGGTTGAACTGGCGCTCCTTGTCTTCCGATGAGGAGAAGGAAAGCGACACTAACGAAACATTCCTCTCGTGCTTCATGTTGAGCTCGGCCAGCTTGAGCCCGAGATGAAAGATCAGCTTTCGCAGGTTAACCAGGATGTCCGGGCTGTCCTTGAGCTTTAGACTGTAACGATAGAAGGTCTTCTTCAGGTGGGCTTCCTCGACGCGGCGGAAGACGATGAGGGCGGCGACGACCAGGACCGCAAAGATGACGGCGATGAGATAATATCCTGCGCCCACGACGAGGCCGAGGCCCGTCACCGTCCAGAGCGTCGAAGCGGTAGTCAGGCCGTGGACCATCCCCTGCGATTGGATGATGGTGCCGGCCCCGATGAAGCCCATGCCGGTGATGACGGCGGCCGCCACCCGGAGCATATCCCCACTTGTGGCCCCCTTGCCCGCCAGCATGAGCTCGGAGAGGATCATCATCATGGCGGCGCTGACGCTGGTCAAGATGTGGGTCCTCAGCCCAGCCGGCTTCTGGCTGGCTTCTCTCTCCAGGCCGATGATGCCGCCGAGGGCGATCGCGAGGAGGAGCTTAAGGGTAATATCCAACAGGTTCATCGTCTTCCTCGAATTCCCCGCAAGGAGGGGCTGTCCTTAATTTATCACAAGAGAATGGAAAGGGCAAAAAGGCCGGCGAGGACAATCGTCAGGAGGGCGATCAGGGGATTCCGGAGCAGGCTTTCAGGCTCTTCCATGACGTCCCTCTCCTGCAGCGTTTTGTGGAAGAAGAGGTACAAGTAAAGCAGCAGCAGGGGAAGGATAATGAGGAGATGGTCGAGCCGTCTCGACAGGATGAAGACCAGGAAGCTGGCTAAGAAGACCGCGGCGCTGGCAACCATCCCGAAGAGCAGCAAACCCCGGGTATACCTTTTATGGGAGAGCCTGTAGTCGGCCGCCTTTTCCCGGAGCAGCCGGAACTCGGACAGGCGCTTGGCCGTCATCAAGAAGTTGCCGAACGACCACCAGGAGATGAGGAGACTGAGCGGGGGGAAAAAGCGGGTCGGCGCGAACGCGTACCAGCCGATCAGGAAGCGGATCGGGTTGTTTGCGGACTCGGAGATGGCGTCGAGGAAAGGGATGTCCTTGGTCCGGAGCGGTCGGACATTATAGACGAATCCGGCGGCCAGGAGCGCGAGGAGGGAGAGGACGAAGGCGCGGCTGAAAAAGGCCGCGGCCAGGGCCAGAGCGGCGACGGTTATCGCGGCGCCCAGAATGATGAACGGGACTTTTTCAATCTCCCCCTGGATAAGAGGACGGTGCCGCTTGGCCGGATGGTGGACGTCGTAGGGCGCGTCGACGATCTCATTGATGATATAGTTCGCCGTGGAGATCGCCCAGGTGAGAAGGAAGGCCAGGACGAGCTTGAAGGCCGCCTCCGCGGGCCTCAGCCACGTCAGGAAGTCACGATGGAGGAAAAAGAAAGCCGCGCTGCCCAGGACGATGACGGCACTGCGGGGCCATCTCTCGAGACGCAGCGCGCGCAGATAGGCCGTCACCCGCCGCTTTCCTTTAGCGCGTAGACCTCGAACGAATCACGGAGCGCCAATTTTATCGGAATTCTCTTCAAAAAAGAAGCCGCCCGCCGTTTCCCCAATTGGGGCTGCAGAGCGGGGCTCCGCGAGAGAAGATAGTGGGCGCTGAAGGTCCAGGCATAGCGGTGCTCGGCGACGATGGCCAGACCGGCCCGCTGGAGGAGCGCAGCGATCGACCCCCGCGAAAAAAAGGCCAGATGGGCCGGCCGCAGATGCCACCATCTCCGGCCGGCCAGCCGGGCGGCCCGGCTGTGGATATCCGGCGTAACCAGGACGAGAACGCCCCCCGGCCTCAGGATGGCCCGCGCCTGGCGCACGGCCTCAAACGGGAGGGGAGTGTGCTCGATGAAGTCGACCATGGTCACGGCTGCGTATCTGTCCCTCGGCAGCGAGGCGGTCTCGAACGCCCCCTCGATGAGCCTAAGGCCGTATGTCTCCGCGGCCGCCTTGATCGCCCAGGAACTGGGCTCGATCCCCGCCGGCTCCCAGCCCCGTCGCCTGGCGAGGTCGAGCAGGATACCCGTGGCCGCCCCGACGTCGAAGATCCCGCCCTTCCCCGGGAGCAGTTCTTCCAGACGGCGGAGGATGCGCAGGAAGTTGCGGGAACGGCCTGCGGCCTCGTCCTCGTAAAGGGGATCCTCGACCCGGCCGTAAAGCGAGGCCAGATATTCGGCCGTCGGGCAGGGGTTGGCGAAGATATGGCCGCAGCCGCGGCAGATGCTCAGGTCCCAAGTCTTGCCGTACTGGCTGTCCGTGATCTTGATCTCATCTTCGCTCAGCCGGCCGGAGTAGGTGCCTTTCCGGAACCCGCGGATGTCCGTGCCGGCGCAGGCGGGACAGGCGTCCAGGGTTTTGAACTGACCTTTCCCGTCCCTCATCTCAACGGCCGAGCAGGTGCTTGAACCAGAAATCGACATGGCGGCGGTTGGCGTTCTCCCGCTTCTTTCCGCCGAACCCGTGGCGCTGGTTGGGGAAAACCATGTATTCGAAGACCTTGTCCTGTTCCATCAGCGCATCAATAAGCTGGACCGTGTTCTGCATGTGGACATTGTCGTCCATGTCGCCGTGCTCGAGGAACAGCACGCCCTTGAGGTTCTTGGCGTGGCTCATGACCGCGCCGAATTCGTAGCCCTCCTTGTTCTCCGCCGGAGTGTCCATGTACCGCTCGGTATAGACCGAGTCGTAGAGCTTCCAGTCCGTGACCGAGGAGCTGGCGACGCCGTGAGTGAAATAATCGGCCCCGTAAGTCAGGGCCAGGCAGGTCGTGTATCCGCCGTAGCTCCCGCCCGTTATCCCGATCTTGGCGGCATCGACGAACGGCTTCTGCCGAAGCCACTTGACGGCCTGGATGAGGTCATTCATCTCCCACTTGCCCAAGCTGCGGTGCATCAGAGCGACGCCTTTTTTCCCGAAATGGCCGGACCCGCGGTGGTCGACGCTCATGACGATGATCCCTTCCTGGGCCATATAGAGCGAGGAGACGGGCGGGTAGGAGTTCGAGACCGTGGGCGCGCCGGGTCCGCCGTAGATCGTGAACAGGACCGGATACTTCTTGGTTTCGTCGAAATCTGGCGGCAGGATCCAGTAGGCCGGGAGAGAATAGCCGTCCTCGATGGGGATGGTGAAGAGTTCTTTCTTGGGCAAGGCGTAGTCCTTGAGCAATGGGGTCTCACTCGTGTCGACGTTCCGGACCCAGGTCCCGTCGCTCCGGAAGAGGTCCTGTTTTGACGGGTGGTCGGCGCTCGTGAACATGTCCAGGAAATAGCTGCCTCCCGGCGAAACCTGGCAGAAATGGCTGCCCGTTTCTTTGGTCAGGCGTTCCAGGCCCTGACCGTCGAGGCGGACGCGATAGAGGTTGGTCTCGGTCGATCTCTCCTTGTTCGCGCTGAAATAGACCCACTTGTTCTTCTCATCCACCAGGCCGATGTCGGTCACCTGCCAGGGGCCCTCGGTCAAGCGGGCCTTGAGCTTTCCTTTGAGGTCGTTATAGTACAGGTGTCGCCAGCCATCGACGTCGCTGCGCAGCAGGAACCCCGTTCCGTCCTTGAAAATATAGAGATCCTCGAAAAACTCCACCCAGGAGGGTTGCTTTTCATCAAAGATCTCCTGCTTCCCTCCGGTCTTGGGGTCGACGCTGAAGATCTTGATGTTGTCCTGCCCGCGGTTCATCCATTGGACGGTCAGTCGGTCGCTCGCCGGAAGCCAGAACGGCCAGGCCACGTAGTGGTCGGCGTTCTCGTCGAAATCGGCCCAGACGAGCGTGTTATCGGGCAGGGCGGCGATCCCCAGCTTGACCTTGGGGTTGGGATCCCCGGACTTGGGATAGCGTTGTCTCTCGAGCTCGCCGTGGACGCCGCTCGAACGGAAGATCGGGAAGACCGGGACCGGGCTGTCGTCGAAGCGCAGGAAGGCGATCCTGCGGCTGTCGGGAGACCACCAGAAGGCGGCGTAACGGGAACCGCGCCCGAGGATCTCCTCGTAGTAGACCCAGGAAGCCCAGCCGTTATAGACGGTCTCGGAGCCGTCGGCGGTGATCTGGTACTCGAGCCCGCCGTCGAGGTCATAGGCATAGAGGTTGTTGGCCCGCGTGTAGGCCAGATACCGGGAATCGGGGGAGAGGCGCGGGTTCTTCTCCTCCTCCGGCGTGGCCGTCAGCCGGCGCAGGGTTTGCGTCTTGCGCGAATAAAAATAGAGGTCATCCTGATCCGAATAGATGAACCGGGAATAGTCCGGGCTCACGTCGGCCGGCGCCGCCGCTGCGACGCCTTGAGGAAGGGTCTTCTGGAGCTCACTGTAGTCCAGGAAGAGGGATTTTTCGCCGCTGGCGGCCGCGACCTTCATAAGGCGCGCGGTTTTGGCCTTCTCGTCCCGTTCGCGCAGGAGGTAGTGCTCGTCGTCGAGCCAGAAGCCTGTGGTCATCAGCTTCAAGAGGCGCGGCTCTTTGTTCAGGTAGGCTTGTTCATAGGTAATCTTTTTTAGAGGGGCTTGCGGGAAAGCGGCGCCGGACGTCAACCCGAGGAGAACAAGGATCAAACCGACTGCTAAGAGGGAACGTCTTCGGGTCATTACCTTGTCCTCCTTGACTCAAGTCCCGTAGGGAGATGGCCGGGCGCGGCTGAGTGGGGCTGTCCGCCCTGCGGCAAGGCGGAATATATTATAAATCACCCCGGGAAACAAGGTTCAGGCGCGGTCAGCGCCGGCCGGTCAGAGGATGGCGGCCAGGCCGAAGATCGCCAGCACGATGAGCACGATAAGCAGGATGTCTCGGTTAGAAAGGTCGCCTCCCCCGGCATCGGACGCCGTGATGACGTCCTGGGAGCCTGATATGGACTGACCGGCGGCCGGCGGCTGGACGGAGGCCGGCCTTTCCAGAGCTGCGGCGAAAGACGAGGTGAGAGCGATCAGAAACAAAACCACCCAGACTTTGGTGCTTTTCCTCACTGGCTGTCTCCTTTTTTCGGTTGATTTTCCAACCCGCTCGGTTGAAGAAGGGCCCTGACCTGCCGGCGATGCTCGCGGATGAAGGACTCTTCCGGCGCCAGGCGGACGGCCTGATCGAGAGCGGCCACCGCCTCCGGGATTCTCCCCTGCTTGGCATAAGCCAGACCCAGCACGTCGTACGCGTAGGCGCTCTTGGGGTCGAGCTTCAGGGCCTCGATGGCGTAGGACTCGGCCGCGGAGGCATCGTCCATCCTCAGGCTGACCATGGCCAGGGAGTATACGGGATATGGGTCAGTGGCCAGCAGCTCCTTGGCCTTGAGCCACTCTTCGCGGGATTTCGCGAATTCCGACCTCCGGTAATAAGCGGTGGCCAGGTTTATTGAAGTCAGCGGGTGGCTCTGCACGGAGGGAAAAGGGAAGGCCTCGAGATCGGGCACCACGACCATGGCCCACCTGGACCTGGTGAGGCCCAGCCCGAACTCCGAGATCTTCATGAAA
>Ga0153915_10005282_pt1 | contig 11992 bp, 10 predicted proteins | sample Opewatmetagenome_2_FD_107003 | JGI IMG/M metagenome (GOLD analysis project Ga0153915, IMG submission 107003) | Freshwater wetland microbial communities from Ohio, USA - Open water 3 Core 3 Depth 3 metaG | ecosystem: Environmental > Aquatic > Freshwater > Wetlands | place: USA: Ohio, Lake Erie...
AATGCTCAGTCGATCTATGAATTGTCTTTGATCGAGGCGAATCCCAACGCGGGTGCAGAAATACAGAGCAATTTCGGTTTCAAGCCGAATTTTGACAACGCCAAGCATTATCTCGAGGAGAATGATAGTTGTGGGAATACTTTTAAAGCCACGGCGAAACCGGTCTTAATTGGTACCGCCGTTGTGGGCGCCACCACCATGATCTTTTCCCTGATTTTATTGCTGCGCAAGACGTTAGGGATTCAGCCGGAGACCATCTTGAATTTGCTGAACCCTTACACGCTTCTGGGTCTCTTATGCGGTGGGGCCGTCATCTACTGGTTCACCGGAGCCTCCACTCAGGCAGTCACGACGGGTGCCTACCGGGCCGTGCAATATATCAAGCGGAATATAAAACTGGATGACAGCGCGACCCTGAGTGCTTCCACTGAGACTTCTAAAGAAGTGGTGAAAATCTGCACTCAGTATGCCCAGAAGGGCATGTTCAATATTTTCATTGCCATTTTCTGCTTCGCTCTGGGATTTGCTTTCTTCTCTGCCCCTGGGACTTCCAATGCCCCGGCGACATTTTTTATCAGCTATCTAATTTCCATCGCTGTTTTTGGTTTATTCCAGGCTATTTTTATGGCCAATGCCGGCGGATGCTGGGATAATGCCAAGAAAGTCGTGGAGGTGGATTTGAAGGAAAAGGGGACCCCTTTGCATGCCGCTACCGTCATTGCGGACACGGTGGGCGACCCCTTCAAAGACACTTCCTCCGTCGCCATGAACCCCATCATTAAATTTACAACTCTCTTTGGTCTTCTGGCCATGGAAATTGCCATTTCTCCCGGTATGAAAGATGTGGCCCACTACGTAGGGGCCGTATTTTTGGTCATCAGTTTAATCTTTGTCGCCCGGTCATTCTACGGAATGCGCATTCCGAAAGATTAAGGGGAAGCTTCTCCCCGCGAGCCCTGCGGATGGTTTTGGCCCTCCGGAGGGCTCGCGTTCTTGGGTGTTCTCCTGCCTCCGTTCCCCTCAAAAGGGTTCCTCATTTTTTCTTTACTTCTTGCACCGCTCCTCGCTATAATCAGCCCATCCATGTAGCGATTAACCCGCGGTACCGGGCACTCCTTCTCGGGAAAGATATGATGTCTACGAAAATGTTCGTGCTTTTCGGGGGGGTTTTTTACTCACTTTTGCTGATCGGTTTTTTTCCGCGTTCCGCCAATGCCCAGGAGATTTTCCCGGCTCAGGAACAAGAATTTGCCGATGCCAGAGCCGCCATGGAGGCGGCTCAGAAGGCCAAAGCGGAAGAATATGCCCGCGAGACTCTCCAGCAAGCCCAAGATTTTTTGGCGACAGCCGATTATGCCCGGCAGTTGAAGGACGGGGTCAAATTCACCCAGGCCTGCCGCCTGGCCCGGCTCTATGCGGAACTGGCCAAAGCGATCGCTGAGCTTAAATCCGAGGAGGAGAAATTGGCTGCAACTCAAGAAGAGTTGCAGAAAGCCAAGGCGGAGATCAATCGTTTAAAAAAATCCCAATGACCAGGAAGCGAGGTTTCCCATGCCTGAATTGCGCCAAGACCCGGCAACGAAACAGTGGGTAATCATCGCGCGCGAGCGGGCCAAAAGGCCACACGATTTCGTAAGGCCCGTTCTCCCGCCTCCCCTTCCCGAATACAAGGAAGACTGCCCTTTCTGCCCGGGCAACGAAAGCCTGACCCCACCCGAGACCATGGCCTACCGCCGGGGGGGACTGCCCAACGGTCCCGGCTGGTGGGTGCGGACCGTGCCGAACAAGTTTTCCGCGCTGGTTCCTGCTGGAAGCATCTCCCGCAAAGAAGAAGAAGGCCTCTTCCGGAAGATGGATGGTGTGGGCCAGCACGAAGTGATCATCGAAAGTCCCCAGCATAATCTTTTCATTCCCCTCATGGAAGACAAGCAGGTGGAGGAAGTCCTGTTGGCTTACCGGGAACGTTACTTAGCTCTGCGGGAGGACCCTCGATTTAAACTTATCATCATCTTCAAGAATCACGGTCGGGGAGCCGGAACTTCTCTTGAGCACCCTCATTCCCAGCTGGTCGCCACCCCGATCGTTCCCCTCAACATCCGCCACCGTTTCGAGAAGGCGGCGAGTCATTATGACGATGACGGGACCTGCGTGTACTGCGACATTCTTCGGGAAGGACTGCGAGTGCGCACTCGCCTGATCATGGAAACCGATCGATTTGTCACTTTTCATCCCTTTGCCTCGCGCGCGCCTTTTGAGACCTGGATCCTGCCTAAAGAACACCAGGCTTCATTCGGTTCAATATCCATGGGGGATGCGAAAGAGTTTGCCGGGGTTCTCAAAACAACGCTGCTTAAATTGTACAAGGGGCTGAACAATCCCGATTTCAACTATATCATCCACACCGCGCCGACCAAGGATGAGCATGAAGAATACTTTCACTGGCATCTCCAAATCTTGCCCCGCCTGGTCACCCCCGCGGGCTTTGAGCTGGGGACAGGAATTTTTATCAACAGCGCCCTCCCCGAGGAGACGGCAGCTTTCATTCGCAAGCTGCCAACCTGACTCAACCATGCAGTACCTGCGGCACCCAAAAGGTTGGGACGCAGATTTTCGCAGATATCCGCAGGAAAGAATTCTTTTATGTTAAAATCTTGATCGGCTGCGTTTAACCGCGGCCCCAAAAATTCCTATGCTATGCTCTCGGAGAAGGCGGAGATGCCCAAAAAGGGGAGTTTGAAGGAACCCGCCAGAAAAGAATTAGAACGCCTGCTCCGTGGGGAGCACCCGGATCCGCACTGCATCCTGGGTGCCCACCCGCTGGATGGATCGGAAAGACTGACTGTGATGATCCGGGCGCTCCATCCGGATGCAATCGGGGTGGAAGCCTGCCTGGAAAACGGGCAAGTATTTCCGATGAAACCCATCCATCCCGGAGGAATTTATGCCACCAAGGTCACCGGACAGCGCTGGCCTTTCTTTTATCGGCTCCGTTTTCGATTCCCGGATGGAACAACCTGGGAGGAATTTGATCCCTACCGATTCCTCCCGACTTTAGGGGAAATGGACCTCTATCTTTCCGGGGAAGGAACACATCACCGCATCTACGACAGGCTGGGGGCTCACCTTAGAGAAGTTGAGGGAATTTTGGGAGTGTCTTTTGCTGTCTGGGCCCCCAATGCCAGGGGCGTGAGTGTGGTCGGGGATTTTAACTTCTGGAACGGGCGGTTGTACCCCATGAGGTCCCTGGGAGCTTCCGGAATTTGGGAGATTTTCCTGCCCGGAATAGCAGCTGGGACTCGGTATAAATATGAGATCCGGGCGGCCGAGGGCAGCTTGCGGGTAAAATCCGATCCTTACTCTTTCGCCACTGAACTGCGCCCCCAAACAGCTTCTATCGTCTGGAACATCGATCATTATTCCTGGGGAGACGAAGAGTGGATGCGGACACGGGCCTCACGGAATATTCGCCAGGAACCCCTGGCCATTTATGAAGTTCACCTGGGATCATGGAAGCGGGTACCTGAAGAAGCAAATCGCTGGCTCACCTACCGGGAAATCGCTCCCCTGCTTGTTATGCATGCCAAAAAATTCGGCTTCACCCATATCGAGCTACTCCCCGTGGCCGAACATCCGCTGGATGCTTCTTGGGGCTACCAGGTCACCGGCTACTACGCGCCAACCCGCCGTTACGGAACCCCAGATGATTTTAAATTCTTCGTGGATACCTGCCACCAGAATGGGATCGGGGTGATTCTGGACTGGGTGCCCGGTCACTTCCCCAGAGACGATTACAGTTTGCGCTGGTTCGACGGGACCGCCCTTTATGAGCATCAGGACCCTCGCAAAGGAGAACACCGCGAGTGGGACACCTTGATTTTCAACTACGGGCGGAATGAAGTTCGCAACTTCCTTCTGGCCAATGCTTTGTTCTGGCTGGACAAGTACCACGTGGACGGGCTGCGCGTGGATGCCGTTGCTTCCATGCTCTACCTGGATTATAGCCGACCCGAGGGGGAGTGGATTCCCAATCCATACGGGGGGCGGGAAAACCTGGAGGCCATCGATTTTATCCACAGGCTGAATGAGTTCGTTTACGGCCTCTACCCGGGATGCTTCACCATCGCTGAGGAATCTACCGATTGGGGGGGGGTGACATTGCCCACTCACTTCGGCGGGCTGGGCTTCGGGTTTAAATGGAATATGGGGTGGATGCATGACACTCTCCTGTATTTCAGCAAAGATCCCATCCACCGCAGCTACCATCACAACACCCTCACTTTTTCCATGCTTTATGAATACACCGAAAACTTCATCCTGCCTTTGTCCCACGATGAGGTAGTGCACGGGAAGGGCTCGCTTTTGTCCAAAATGCCCGGGGACCGGTGGCAGAAGTTTGCCAACCTGCGCCTGCTTTTGGCCTACATGTACACTCACCCGGGCAAGAAACTTCTCTTTATGGGGACGGAACTGGCGCCAGATTCTGAATGGAGCCACGACCGAAGCTTGGAATGGCACCTGCAAGCTGACCCGATGCGGCAGGGTTTCCAGAAATTCTTCCTGGACCTCACCCACCTCTACCGAGAATACCGGGCTCTCTGGGATTGGGACCATGTCCCCGGGGGATTTTCCTGGATTGATTGCCAGGATTCCCGAAACAGCATTGTTTCCTACGTGCGGCGCACGGAAGGCCAGTATTTAGTCTGCATTCTTAACCTCACCCCTGTTCCCCGCTACGGTTACCGCATCGGCGTTCCCGGGGGAAAGATATATCGGGAACGGATTAACAGCGACTCCGAGTTGTACGGGGGAAGCAATCTCGGGAATATTGGCTTTGTGAAGGTCGATCCCATCCCCTCTCACGCCTATCCGCAATCCGTCTCACTCACCCTTCCTCCGCTGGCCTGCCTGATATTAGAACCGCAAGATTAAGAACAATTCAACGGGGGACAGATGATCAAGATTAAGGTTCAAAATTTAGAATTGCCATGAGAAACAAAAATGTCCTTCATTCTGGATTCTGTTTTCCGGCCCCTGAATTCCCCAAGATTCGTATCTTTTTCTCGGAAGATACGCGAAAATCTGCGTCCGAAAAAAATATTCCTGTTGACTTCAGCAATACGGGATATATATTTTTTTATGAGTTCTGTTTGGCGAACGGCCGCAGAAAATAAGGAGAAGAAAATGAACCGAGAGAGTTTGATCATCCTCTGCCCTCAATGTGGAGCAAAAAATCGCATTCCCCAGGATCGATGGGGAGACCAGGCGGTCTGCGGCAAATGCCGGGCTCCCCTACCCTTTTCCAGCCCTTTTCCCGATCACCCGGTTGAGGTCTCCGACCGAACCTTTCAGAATGAGGTGTTAAATTTTTCTGGCCCGGTCTTATTGGAGTTTTTCGCTCCCTGGTGCGGGCATTGCCAGAGATTGTCCCCCGTCCTGGACCAGCTGGCTTCCGAATTTGCCGGACGCGCCAAGGTCGCTAAGTTGAACATAGACGAGAACTCCCTCATTCCCTCTCAGTATGCGGTTAGAGGGGTGCCCACCATGCTCTTCTTCAAAGGTGGAAGGCCGATGAATAGACTTGTAGGCGAACAACCAAAGGGGGAAATTGAGCGGCAGCTGAATTCCATCTTATAAAGATGACAGCTTCCCAGCCAGGTTTTCACCTTGACGATCTCCCTCTCCTTCCCTTATCCTAATTTCTGGGTGAGGGAATGGGGGCGATCCTCCCCTGCCCAAATGCTTTTTCCGAGGGAGCATATGCTGAAAAAACGAAGATGTGGCCTTCTTCTCCACCTGACCTCTCTGCCTTCCCCCTTCGGCATAGGGGACATTGGACCCTGGGCTTACCAATTCGTGGATTTTCTCGCCAAATGCAAGCAAACTCTCTGGCAAATCCTGCCTTTAAACCCTACAGATCCAATCCATAATAACTCTCCATACAACAGCATCTCCGCCTTTGCCTGTAATCGGTTGCTCATCAGCCCTGAACTCTTGATCCAGGATGATCTACTTCTCAAATCCGACCTGGAATCCGCCCCTCTCTTCCCCAAAGATAAGGTCGATTATCGGGCTGTACATCATTATAAAAATATCCTTTTAGAGCGCGCCTACGGACGATTCAAGAGGAAAAACCAGCATCCGGATTACGAGAGATTCTGCGCCGAGCAATCCAGCTGGCTGGACGATTTCGCCCTTTTCATGGCGCTAAAATTAGAATTTTCCGGGCAGGTATGGAGTGATTGGCCCCAAGCCCTGCGGGATCGACAAACAGAGGGCCTGCACGCGGCCCAAAGAAAATTTTCCCGGCGGGTCGATAGGGAGAAATTCGTTCAATATCTCTTTTTCAGACAATGGAATTCCCTCAAGAACTACTGCCATGAGCGGGGGGTTCAAATCATCGGGGATATTCCCATTTACGTCGATCATGACAGTGCGGACGTATGGGTCCATCCCGAATTATTCAAGCTGGACGAGAGCAAGAAGCCGTATGTTGTTGCCGGTGTTCCCCCTGACTACTTCAGCAAAACCGGACAGCGCTGGGGCAACCCCATTTACAGATGGGATATCCTGAAGGAAGAAGGATACCCCTGGTGGACCCAGCGAATCGCCCATAATTTAACCCTGTTTGATTTTGTGAGAATCGATCATTTCCGCGGATTGGTGGCCTACTGGGAGATCCCGGCAACGGAAGAAACCGCCGTCACCGGCAACTGGATCGAAGCTCCGGCATTGGACTTTTTCAACCATTTGCTGAAAGAGTTTCCCGGCCTGCCCGTCATTGCCGAGGACCTCGGCATCATTACCCCGGATGTGCGGGAGACGATGGAGCATTTTCATTTCCCGGGCATGAAGGTGCTGCTTTTCGCTTTCGGCCATGACCTCCCCACCAATCCGTACATTCCGCATAATTTCCCGAGGGATTGCGTGGCGTATACCGGCACTCATGATAATAACACGGCAAGAGGATGGTTGGAAACGGAGGCTTCGCCCGATGAACAAAAGGGACTTTTCCGTTACCTGGGACGCAACGTCCCGCTGGATGAGTTGCCCCAGGAACTCATTCGGCTGGTCATGATGTCAGTGGCCAATACGGCGATCTTTCCCGTGCAGGATATTCTGGGCCTCGGAGCCGAATCGCGGATGAACCTTCCCTCCACCCGGGAGGGCAACTGGGAATGGCGTCTTTCGCCAGATCTCTTAACCCCCCAGGTGGCGGAAAGACTCCGCGAGATGACCGAAATTTATGGCCGGAGTTAGCCGGAGACGTTTTGGCCCCGATAATGAAACCAAAGAGATCGCAGGCAAAAACTCTGCATGCCCGAAAGAAAATTTCATTTCCAGGGGATTACCTGATTCATTTCAACGTGGGGCGTATAAGAAAACGGATGAGGAAGACAATAATTCTGGAGGACACAAGCGGAAAAGCAGTTTTTTAGCCTGTTGAAAATTGATGACTTCTCTATTCCTCCCTGTGGTGGAAGGGGTAAAATCAACAATAAAGAAGGGGTGAAAAAATGAGTGCGAAAGTCATTGGTTTGATTGTTCTCCTTATCGTTCTGGTAATCTTCTCGATTCAGAACACTCAGGCTTTGGCCGTCAAATTCCTATTCTGGGAATTCTCAACATCCGCTGTGGTCTCCATCCTGATTAGTTTTGTCATTGGCTTCCTTGCAGGCTGGCTGGTTTGTGTATTCCGGTCCAGAGAAAAGAGGATCTAACCTCTTTTCCTCTTTCTGGACGGATATGGTGTCGTTGCTCAATGGTTCTTCCGAGTATCATCTGAGGAACAGCTTCCACTCTCTTATTTATCTTGCTTGCTAAATTTAATTGAATGGAATAATGTAGGGTGGTTTTTATGCGCGGTAGGTCTGTCGGGGAAGGAAATAGGGTTCCATGACCCAAATTTTTGGATATTCCATTAATGAAAATTTTGTAGGTTCCAAAGAATCTGAATTGTGCTAAAATATCAGCCGTTGTGTGGGGCAGTCGTCCTTCCCCTTTTTTGAAAGGAGCCAGCCATGGAAAAGGTTCTTTGCGTGGACGATGACCTCAGCCTTCTTCGCCTCTACCAGGAGGAGTTGGCGGAGGAAGGGTATAAAGTCATTCTGGCGAAGGACGGGAAAGAGGCGCTGAGGAAATTCGAGAAGGAACCGCCCAATGTGGTGGTCATGGACATCCGTATGCCAGTAATGGATGGCATCGAGACGCTCACCGCCATGCTGGGTAAAGATCGCCAGATCCCGGTGATCTTGAACACGGCCTATCCCCAGTACCGGGAAAACTTTATGACCTGGGGGGCCGAGGCCTACGTGATCAAATCTTCCGACCTGACCGAGCTCAAGGCAAAGATCCGCGAAGTCCTGGACAAGCGAAAAAAGACCGGACAAATTTAATCCGCGAGGAGGTGTGCTTTGGCCGCAAAAATCCTGGCGATGCTCATGGCCGGCGGCAAGGGCGAACGACTCTACCCCCTCACCCAGGATCGGGCCAAGCCCGCCGTGCCTTTCGGGGGAATCTACCGGATCATCGACTTTACTCTGAGCAATTGCCTGAACTCCGGCATTCGGCGGATCAACCTCCTAACCCAGTACAAGTCTCTCTCCCTCAACCGGCACATCATGCAATGCTGGAACATCTTCAACCCCGAACTCGACGAATTCATCAATCTCATTCCCGCCCAGCAGCGGGTCAGCGAAGACTGGTATCTCGGGACAGCCGATGCCATCTACCAGAACATTTACGTGCTGCAGACGGACCGTCCCGATTTGGTCCTCATTCTATCCGGAGACCACATTTACAAGATGAATTACATGGAGATGATCGCCTTCCACCAGGAGCGTCGCGCCGACCTCACCGTAGCGGTCATCGAGATGAGCAAAAATCTTTCCCGAGAGCTGGGCGTGATCCAGGTCGACGAAGATTATCGGATCATCGGATTTGAGGAAAAACCGGCAATTCCCAAAACCATTCCCGGGCATCCCGACCTCATTCTGGGTAATATGGGAGTTTACGTTTTCAACACCGAGGTTCTGGTGCGGCGAGTCATTGAAGACGCCAAAGATCGAAACTCACAGCATGATTTCGGCAAAAATGTCATTCCCGCTATGGTTGGCCAGGATCGGGTGTATGCGTACAGTTTCCGGGATGAAAACAAAAAAGTGGCCAAGTACTGGAGGGATGTTGGCACGATCGATGCCTATTATGAGGTCAGTATGGACCTGGTGGCCATCGACCCCCAGTTCAACCTTTACGACCAAGCCTGGCCGATCCGCACGTTCCTGCCCCCCGTCCCCCCGGCCAAGACCGTCTTCTTCGAGGAGCATGAAGGAGGTCGCGTCGGAGTCGCTTATAATTCCATCCTGTCCAGCGGCTGTATCATCAGTGGGGGAAAAGTATTCCGCTCCATTCTATCCCCGAGGGTGTACATCCACAGTTATTCGGAGGTGCGGGATTCGATATTGCTGGATGATGTGGATGTGGGAAGACACGCCCGCTTGAACCGGGTAATTGCGGATAAGGGGGTCCGCATCCCTCAGGGATACCAGATCGGATTCAACCTGAAAGAGGACGCCAAAAAATTCACGGTCACCCAATCGGGCATCGTATTGATTTCCAAAGGTACCCTCCTCGGGTGAAAGTACCCTGGATCGCGCATCGCGCTCGCCCCCCCTTTCTTCCAGAAGTCCTGCAAACAACTTTCTCTTTAAAATAACATTCTTTGGGCGTATAATTTTCCCGTATGGGAATAAGTGATAAAATGCGGCAATGGAATACGAACGAGGTTTTCGACAAGCTCGAAGGGCTGCGGAGCGCCTTAATTCGCATGTTCTTCATCCTGGCGGCGCTTTCGGCGGTTTCCTATTTTTTCTGGCAAGAAGCCTTACGCTTTCTCCAGAAACCCCTGGGTCTGCCGCTGATCATGTATGGCCTTCCGGAGGGCTTCTTCGCCTCCCTCCGCCTGGCGCTCTTCATGGGCATCTTTTTGGCAGCGCCCTTTATATTCAACGGACTATGGGGGGCCTTCGCCCCGCTTTTTTCTTTTGATGCCCGGCGCTACTCCCTGCCCATCGTTCTTTCGGCCACAGCCCTTTTCTATGCCGGGGCATTCTTTTGCTATTATCTCGTGCTGCCCGTGGGGATCAACTTCCTGGTAACGTATGGCAGCGAAAACCTTAAGCCCATGATCGGGCTATCCAAATACCTGTCCTTTTGCGTCGGTCTGATCTTTGCCTTCGGGGTGGTATTCGAGCTCCCCCTGATCATGCTGATCCTCGGCAGGGTAGGATTGGTCGGGTATCAGGCATTAGCCAGAAATCGAAAATATGCCCTGCTGATCAACTCCATCCTCTCGGCGATGCTCACCCCGACGCCGGATGCTTACACCATGCTTCTAATGATGGTTCCCATCCAAGTCCTCTATGAGATTTCGGTATGGATCGTTAAGATCTTCGGGAAGAAGAAGGCTCCAGCCCCCGAACCGACTTGAAAGGTTTGCCCATGAAAGAAGCGATGCTCTACGAGAAATTGAGCGATCAGAAAGTCCATTGTCACCTTTGCCATCATCGCTGCCAGATCGGGGAGGGCAAACGGGGGATCTGCGGCGTGCGACAAAACCAGGAAGGAGTGCTGTACACCCTGGTGTACCGCCAGCTAATCTCCCGCAACGTGGATCCTATCGAGAAGAAGCCCATGTTCCATTTTGCCCCCGGGTCTCGATCCTTCTCCATCGCCACCGTGGGCTGCAACTTCCGCTGTGATTTCTGCCAGAACTACGAAATTTCCCAGATGCCCCGGGATCAGAATCGTATCCCGGGTGAAGATGTCGGCCCGGAGGAAATCGTTGCCCTGGCCAAGAGGACCGGCTGCAAGACGATCGCCTATACATATACGGAGCCGACCATCTATTTTGAGTACGCCTACGACATTGCCCGGCGGGCCAGCCCGGAGGGTTTAAAGAACATCTTTGTGACCAATGGCTACATGACCGAGGAAACTTTGCGGGCAATCCATCCCCACCTGCACGGGGCCAACGTCGACCTGAAGGCATTCACCGAGGAGTTCTACCAGAAACGCTGCGGGGCTAAGCTTGCAGGCGTCCTCCGCTCTCTGCGGGTGATGAAGGAGTTGGGCGTATGGGTGGAGATCACCACTCTGATCATCCCCGGCCTCAATGATGGCGAAGAGGAGCTGGGAAACATCGCCCAATTTATTGCTTCCCTGGGCAAGGAAACTCCGTGGCACATCAGCCGCTTCCACCCCATGTACAAGATGCTCGACCGCTCACCCACTTCTGTACGAATTCTCGACCGGGCCAGAAAAATCGGACTCCAATCTGGTTTGCGGTATGTTTACACGGGAAATGTGCCAGGGGATGAAGGCGAGGATACATATTGTTATCATTGTGGCAAACTCCTGTTGGACCGCCTGGGCTTTCAAATCCTCAAAAACCAGGTAAAGGAGGGGAAGTGTTATAACTGTGGTTCCCCCATTGATGGGGTGGACCTGTAATAGTGTCAGTGCGAGTGTGAGTGTCAGGGGAAAAAGATTTCACTGACACTCACACTGACACAAACACTCAAGAGAGGTGTGCGATGATGTACGACGTGGTTACTTTTGGCGAGGCCATGCTCCGCCTGTCTCCGCCGCACTTCGGCCGTTTGGAACAAACTCATTCCCTGGATGTGGAAATCGGCGGCAGCGAGCTGAACGTGGCCGTGGGAGTATCCAGACTGGGAATGTCCGCAGCATGGATCTCCAAACTTCCCAATAATGCCCTGGGAAGGATGGTGCGAAATCGAGCCCGGGAGCTGGGAGTGGACGTTTCCCATGTGATCTTCAGCGATAAAGGACGGCAGGGCCTGTACTTCGTGGAATATGGCGCCGCGCCGCGGGCCAGTTCCGTTCTTTATGATCGAGGAAATTCGCCCATCAGCCTTATCCAGCCTGGCGAGGTGGACTGGAAAAAAGCTCTTTCCAAGGCAAAGCTCTTTCA
>Ga0153915_10005283_pt1 | contig 11992 bp, 9 predicted proteins | sample Opewatmetagenome_2_FD_107003 | JGI IMG/M metagenome (GOLD analysis project Ga0153915, IMG submission 107003) | Freshwater wetland microbial communities from Ohio, USA - Open water 3 Core 3 Depth 3 metaG | ecosystem: Environmental > Aquatic > Freshwater > Wetlands | place: USA: Ohio, Lake Erie...
CCTGCCGGCGGTCCTGATCGTCGGCTTTGTCACCACGCTCCTCGTCATCGGCACGAAGGAAAGCGCGACCTTCAACGCCGTCCTTGTCGTCATCAAGGTCGCCGCGCTCATCCTGTTCGTTGCGGTGACCCTGCCGATGATCAGCGGCCACGCACAGAACTTCCATCCGTTCACGCCTCGTGGCTGGGGCAGCCCGCTGAACTCGTCCGGTGTCGGCGTGCTCGGCGCCGCGGCATCGATCTTCTTCGCCTATGTCGGTTTCGACGCCGTCTCGACCGCCGCCGAGGAAACCAAGAACCCGCAGCGGAATGTGCCGATCGGGCTGATCGGCTCACTGCTCATCTGCACCGTCTTCTACTTGCTGGTCGCCGGCGGCGCGATCGGCGCCTACGGGGCGCAACCGCTGCTTGGACCCGACGGCGTCCCGTTCAAGGAAGGCTCCCCGGAACTCTACGCAAGCGCCGCATGCCATGCCGCGAATGCGCCGCTGGTCTGCTCCAAGGAAGCGCTCGCTTATGTGATGCGGCAGGTCGCGAGCCCCACGCTCGGCAATATCGTCGGGCTCGCGGCGACCATCGCGCTGCCGTCGGTCGTGCTGCTGATGATGTACGGTCAGACGCGCATCTTCTTCGTCATGGCGCGCGACGGGCTGCTGCCGGAGAAGCTGTCGACGGTGCACCCGCGCTTCCGCACGCCATGGATCGTCACCATCGTCACCGGGATCTTCGTGGCGATCGCCGCTGCGTTCCTGCCTGTCGGCACGCTTGCCGATTATTCGAACGCGGGCACGCTGTTCGCGTTCGCGGCGGTATCGCTCGGCGTCATGATCTTGCGCAAGACCGACCCCAACCGCGCGCGGCCGTTCCGTACGCCGGCGCTGTTCATCGTGGCGCCGCTGTCGATCGCCGGCTGCGTGATGCTGTTCCTCAGCCTCAACGTCGAATCGAAGACGCTGTTCGCCGCCTGGACGGTGCTCGGGCTGGTGTTCTACTTCCTCTATGGCCACCGCCACAGCCACGTCGGTCGCGGCATTACCGAGGTGCCGGAGCTGTCGCCCGATGCCCCGCCGTCGGTTGGCGTCGGGCCGCTTCCGGGCGCGCCGGCTCCGGGAGAGCCGGCCGAGCGCGAATAAGGGAGCTTCCTCGTCCCGGCGACCGCCGGGAAGCCGCGTCAGCGCAGCTGTGCTGCCAGCAGCGCGTTGAGGTCGGCTTCCGGCCGCGCGCCATAGTGGGAGATCACTTCGGCGGCGGCGACTGCTCCCATCTCGAGGCACCGCTTCACCGGCCGCCCATTCGCCCGCCCGGCGAGGAAGCCGGCCGCGAACAGATCGCCGGCGCCGGTCGTGTCCACCACCTCGACGCCCTGGACTGCGGGGACTTCGGTCCGCTGTCCGTGTTCGACGGCAATCGCCCCTTTTTCGCTGCGCGTGACCACCAGCAACGGCAGCCTGGGCGCGACCGCGGCGATCGCGGCGTCGACGTCATTCTCGCCTGTCAGCGACTGAATCTCATGCTCGTTGGCGAACAATATGTCGATCTTGCCGCCGTCGATCAGCGCCAGGAAGTCGCCGCGGTGCCGGTCGACGCAGAAGCTGTCGGACAGGGTGAAGGCGACCTGCCGGCCCGCGCCCCGCGCGATGGCGATCGCATGCTCCATCGCCGCGCGTGGCTCCGCCGGATCCCACAGATAGCCTTCCAGGTAGAGGATTGCCGCCTGCTCGATCTGCCGGGCATCGATCGCCGATGCGGGAAGATATTGTGACGCGCCGAGGAAGGTGTTCATCGTTCGCTGCGCATCGGGCGTGACGAGGATCAGGCACCGTGCCGTCGGCACCTCGCCGTTGCGGGCGGGCGTCTCGAACTCGACGCCGAGCGCCCGGATGTCGTGACGGAACACCTCGCCCAGCTGATCGCCGGCAACCTGCCCGATGAAGCCGGCGCGCAGCCCGAGCGCGGCGACGCCGGCGACGGTGTTGGCCGCGGACCCTCCGCTCGTCTCGCGGCCGGGCGCCATGCGGCCGTAGAGGCGCTCGGCCTCTTCGGCATCGATCAGCCGCATCGATCCCTTGACCAGTCCTTCCGCTGCCAGGAAATCGTCGTCGGAACCGGCGATCACGTCGACGATCGCGTTGCCGATCGCAAGAACGTCAAGGCTTGTGTCGGGCATTCAAAGGCTCGCTCTGCAGCTGAGGGGATGGTGACGGCGGGCGCTTGCGGATCGCCCGGCGGCGATCCCCTGCCCTGTCAGGGCGGGACCCCTAGCGGCGGGCCATCGTTCGATCAACCGCGGCGATCAACAGTGATTGACCGGCCATGGCCCGCTGGGCGAAGCAGGAACGCCAAACACGCGGAGAAGCCATGACCTGCAGATTTCCGCGCCAGGCGGCAGCATTGGCGGCATCGCTCGCGGTTGCTGCCTGCGTTGCGCCGAGCACTCCGCCGCCTGTGCAGCGTCCCGCTGCGGCGCGCCCGCCGAGCTACAGCATCGTCGGTCTCGAAGGAGTGATGGGCCGAACCGCGCGCGCTCTCGAGGTCGAGTTCGGCCGGCCGCAGCTGGTGGTGGAGGAGGGTACCGCCCGCAAGCTGCAGTTCGCGAGCAGCATCTGCGTGCTCGACGTCTATCTCTATCCGCCGGCGCGCGGCGGCGAAGCGGTCGTCACCTATGTTGATGCGCGGCTGCCCGACGGCCGCGACGTGGACCGCGCCTCGTGCGTCGCCGCCCTGCTGCGCGGCGAGGAGTCGCGCCTGCCCTGATCAGCGGGCGATTCTCGCCGCGGGCATGAGCCGGTCCAGCGCCCATTGCGCTGCCTCGGCGACCACGGGATCCGGATCGTCGAGCAGCGCGCGGAGCGGCTGGGCCAGCGCGGGCAGGCGGCTGTTTCCGGCGGCGACCGCCGCGTTGCGGACCATCCGGTTGCGGCCGATGCGCTTGATCGGCGAGCCGGCGAAGACCTGGCGGAAGGATGCCTCGTCGAGCGCGAGCAGGTCGGCAAGCGGCGGAGCGACCAGCTCGGCGCGCGGCACGAAGGCGCGGTTGCGCCGCGCGCTGTCGGCGAAGCGGTTCCAGGGGCAGACGGCCAGGCAGTCGTCGCAGCCGTAGATGCGGTTGCCGATCGCCTCGCGGAATTCGTGCGGGATCGGGCCCCTGTGCTCGATCGTGAGATAGGAAATGCAGCGGCGCGCATCGAGCTGGAAGGGCGCGGGGAAGGCGTCGGTGGGGCAGGCGGCCTGGCACGCCGTGCAGGAGCCGCAATGCTCGGGGTGGGGCGCGTCCGCTGCCAGCTCGAGCGTCGTGTAGATCGCGCCCAGGAACAGCCAATTGCCTTCGCTGCGGCTGATGAGGTTGGTGTGCTTGCCCTGCCAGCCGAGACCGGCGGCTTCGGCGAGCGGCTTTTCCATCACCGGCGCGGTGTCGACGAACACCTTCACGTCGCAAGGCGCGCGCGCGACGAGCCAGCGGGCGAGCGCCTTGAGCGCCTTCTTGACGACGTCGTGATAGTCGGCGCCTTGCGCATAGATGGAGATGCGCCCGACATCCGGGCGATCCGCATGGGCGAGCGGATCGCCGCTCGGCGCGTAGCTCATCCCGAGCGCGATCACCGAGCGCACCTCGGGCCAGAGCGCGGCCGGCGCGGCGCGGCGATCCGCTTTCTCCTCCATCCACAGCATGTCGCCATGCGCTCCGGAGGCAAGCCAGGCGCGGAGGCGCTCTCCCGCGCGCGGCGCCGCATCGGCCGGCGCGACGCCCACCGCGCAAAAGCCGAGACCGCGTGCTTCACGGTCGAGATCTTCGCGCAGCTTTAACTTGCCTTGGTCCATTCGGCCCCAGTACCAGCGACGGGGATGGGGGATAATCCTAAAGTGCAGGGCGGTTACGCGATCGAGGCCAAAGGTCTGGTCAAGACGTTCGACGGCAAGGCCGCCGTGGACGGGATCGACCTGGCGGTGCCCGAGGGCAGCATCTACGGGATCCTGGGGCCGAACGGCGCGGGCAAGACGACCTTGCTGCGGATGCTGCTCGGGATCATCGATCCGGACCGGGGCGAACGGCGCCTGCTCGGCCACGACCGTCCGCTCGAGGTGGCCAATCAGGTCGGCTACCTGCCCGAGGAGCGGGGACTCTATCCGGCGATGAAGACGCGCGAGGCCGTGGCCTTCATGGGTGCGCTGCGCGGCCTGCCGCTGCGCGTCGGCCGCGCGCGCGCGGAGGAGCTGCTGCGCGACAATCGCCTCGGCGATTATATCGACAAGCCGATCAAGAGCCTTTCGAAAGGCATGGCCCAGACCGTCCAGCTGCTCGGCACGATCATCCACCGGCCGCGCCTGATCGTCCTCGACGAGCCCTTTTCCGGGCTCGACGCGATCAACCAGGCGCGGCTGGAGGCGCTGATTAGGGCCGAGGCCGCGGGCGGCGCGACCGTGATCTTCTCCACCCATGTGATCGCCCATGCCGAGCGTGTGTGCGAGCGGATCGCGATCATCGCGGCCGGCAGGATCCGGTTCGACGGCAGCGTGGCCGAGGCGCGCGAACGGCTCCGCCCGCAGGTGCGGCTGCGCACGCGCAATCCGGAGGGGCCGTGGCGCTCGGCGCTGCCGGCGGGCGCCCGGCGCGAGGGCGATCTGTGGCAGTTCGAGCTTCCGCCGAGCGGGATCGAGCCGCTGCTTAAGGCATTGATCGATGGCGGGGCGGGGATCGAGGAGCTCTCGATCGAGCGGCCCGGCCTCCACGATGCGTTCGTGGCGATCGCGGGCGAGCAGGCCGCCCGGGAAATGCAGGAGAGCGCGGGCATGGACCTGGAGACGGCGCAATGATGGGCTTCCTCCGCGCGGCCTATGTGGTCGGCCGGCGCGACTTCGTCGCCAGCGTCTATTCGCGCTATTTCATCTTCTTCCTGATGGGGCCGCTGATCATCATTGGCATGTCGATCCTGTTCGGCAGCGTCACCCAGAAGGTCGCGCAGCAGAACACGCGCACCCGCGTGGCGGTGGTGCTCACCGCGCCGGAGTATCGCGCCATCGCCGAAGCCCGCGACCGGCTCGCCGACTCGCTGGGACCGGAGGAGCTTCCCGAGATCAGCCAGTTCGAGCCGAAGGGAGACCAGCACGCCCAGGTCCGCGCGCTGCTCGATGCCAGCGACAAGAGGATCGTCGCCGTGCTGACGGGCAGCATCGCGCATCCGACGCTGACCGGCGCGATCGAGCCGGGCGGCGGGCTCTACCGGCACATGACCCTGATCATCGACGAAGCGCTCCGGCAGCGGGCGATCGCGGCATCGGGACATGCGATTCCTGCGACGAACCTGGAGGTGGTGAGCAGCTCCGACGCCGCCGGAGCGGTCGCCGCGATGCGCGCGGTCACGGCGGGATTCGGCCAGCTGTTCCTTTTCTTCCTGACCGTGCTCCTCTCGGGAATGCTGCTGTCGAACATGCTCGAGGAGAAGTCGAACAAGGTGATCGAGGTGCTGGCGGCGGCCATCCCGGTCGACGCCATCTTCGTCGGAAAGATCGTTTCGATGCTCGCCATTTCGCTGGTGGGGGTCACGGTCTGGGCGGGCGCGGCGCTGGCGGCAGCCTCGCTCTGGGGCAGGGGCGGCGGCGGGCTGCCCCCGCCCGCGGTCGGCTGGCCGACGTTCATGATCCTCCTCCTGCTCTATTTCAGCGTCAACTATCTGCTGCTCGGCGCGCTGTTCCTGGGCATCGGCTCGCAGGCCGGCAGCGTCCGCGAGGTGCAGACCCTGTCGATGCCGATCACGGTCGGCCAGATGCTGATCTTCGCCTTCGCCTCCTTCGCCTCGACGTCGTTCAACAGCCCGCTGGGCATCGCCGCCGCGGCCTTTCCGTTCAGCTCGCCGCTGACGATGATCGCGCGCGCGGCGCAGACGCCGGAGCTGTGGCCGCACGCGGCGGCACTGGTCTGGCAGGGCGTGTGGGTGTGGCTGGTGGTGCGGATCGGATCGAGCCTGTTCCGCCGCAACGTCCTCAAGTCCGGCGGCGGCGCGGCCGCCTCGCGCGGGTAGGAATGTTGATCTGCGCCGGCATCGGCCCGCTCCCGCGTGGGCGGAGCTAGACCTGCGCGCCGGGCGCCAGCCCGATCTGCTCCCACAATTCGATCTTGATGCCGTCGCAGTCGAGGATCCACGCGAACTTGCCGTAGGCCTCGTCCTGCCGCCCGAGTACGGCCACCCCCTTCGCCTCGAGCTGCCCGAGGAAGCCGTCGAGATCGTCGACGCGCAGGTTGATCATGAACGGCGCGTCCGAAGGATCGAAATAGCCGGTCGCGGCGGAGAAAAAGCCGAGGATGCTGTATGGGTCCCCGCCCTTGTCGCGGCTCCAGGGCAGGTCGATTCCGACCTCGCCCGTCAGCCCGAGCACGTCGGCGTACCAGCGGCGGGCGCGCTCGACGTCGCGGGTCTTCAAGAAGATGCCGCCGAGGCCGGTGATCCGGGCCATGGCAGCGCGCTCAGTGGACGAAGCGGGCGACGACGTCGCGGTAGCTGCGGCTGACCTTTACCTGACTTCCGGAATCGAGGACGAGGAAGCATTCGCCGTTGGTGTGCGGCTTGACCTGGCGGACGAGATCGAGGTTGACGATGGTCGAGCGGTGGACGCGCTGGAAGCGGCGCGGGTCGAGGCGCTTCTCGAGATCCTTCATCGTCTCGCGGAGGATCAGCGTGTTGTCGCCGGTGTAGATGCACATGTAGTCGCCGGCGGCGTCGATCTTCTCGATCGTGTCGACATCGACGCGGAAGATCTGGCCGCGATCCTTGATGTTGATCAGCTTTTCGTACCGGTTCGAGGCGTGCGCGTCCTCGCTCTCGACACTCCCGACCGCATCTGGAGCCACTTCGGCGAGCACTTCCTTGAGCTTGCCCGCTTCCTCGACGCCGCGTTTTTCGGCCAGCCGCTGGCGCACCCGCTCGAGCGTGTCGGCGAGGCGTTCCTCCTCGACCGGCTTCATCAGATAATCGACCGCCTGCGCCTCGAACGCGCGCAGCGCGTGGTCGGAATAAGCGGTCACGAAAACGAAGAGCGGCGGCTCGACCTCCATCAGTCCCTGGATGACGGAGAAGCCGTCGAATCCCGGCATCTGGATGTCGAGGAAGACGAGATCGGGCTTGTGGGTCTTGATCGAACGGATCGCCTCGCGGCCGTTGCTGCAGGTGTCGATGACCTCGACGTCCTCATGCTTTTCCAGCCGGAGCTGCAGCCCCTGGATGGCAAGCGGCTCGTCGTCGACCAATATGGTACGGATGGTCATCTCTTTTCCTCGGGTTCGATTTGGTAGGGTATTTCGATAATGACGGCAAACCCCCCGTCCCTGTTCGTTTGAGTCTCAAAGCGCTGGTCGGCGCCATAGGCCTGCGCCAGACGGTCTCGAATATTCGCCAGACCGACGCCGGTGGAAGTTGGAACCGCGCCGGGCCCGAAACCGTCCGCCCCCGGGCCGGTGTCCGAAACGGTGATCAGCACCCGATCGCCCACCTTGCGCGCATCCACGGAAATGTCCGCCCCCTCCTCTTGCGGAGTGACTCCATATTTGATCGCATTCTCGACGAGCGGCTGGAGGAGCAGGGAGGGCATACGCGCCTTCGTCGCCGCGGGATCGATGTGGAAATGCGGCCGTAGCCGCTCCTCGAAACGCATCTTCTCTATGTCGAGATAGAGCTTCAGTGTTTCAACCTCCTGGGCCACCGTCACTTGCCCGGCCGGCTCGTTCACCAGGGTGTAGCGCAGGAAGGACGATAGCCGTGAAAGCATCGCATTGGCACGGTCGGTCTGCTTGAGCAGCACCAAAGTCGAGATCGAATTCAGTGTGTTGAACAGGAAATGCGGGTTGAGCTGGTAGCGCAGCATCGCCAGCTGCGCGGTGCTGGCCTGATTTTCGAGCTGGAGCAGCTGATCGGTCTGTTTTTCGAGGATCAGATAGTAATTGATCCCGTAATAGAGCGACGACCAGGCTGCGAGCAGCGAGAAATCGAGCAGAATCGCGCTGAGGAACTCGATGCCCTGCGGCCTCAGACCGGGGCGCACGAAGGTGGCGTGGCTCCAGGTTTCGATTGCTGAAAAGCTCGCCGAGGCGAGCAGCACGATCATGATCGAGATCGCCCAGGTGATGATCGGCCGAAGACGGATGAGGCGCCGGAACGCCGCCGCCATCAGCAGGGTCATCGAATAGCCGGTCGCTGTCAGTAGTGCGGTGTGGAGGACGAAGACGAAACCGAACGCATTGGCGACCCCGGACAGGGTGCGGAGCACGAAATAACCCGCCCATCCGATCGATTGCAGGATCCAGAAGGCGCGGTTCTTGTCCTCGAAGAACGGCTGCCGCTGCAGGCTCATCGTGCGCGGAATGTCGGCCGCCGCGGCGGCGGCGGCGGTGGGCGGATCCGCGGAGCCGGCAGGCGCGGAGCCGGCGAGGGGGTTCGGCAGTGGATCAGTCGCCATCGGTCTCGTTCTTATCGGGCAGGACAAGCATCGACCAATCTCCTTCGTCCGCCACGAAGCGCGCAACCGCGGCGCGGACTTCCTCTGCCGTGAGGCTCCTATAATCGGAAAGATAGTTGCGAGTCTGCTCGATCAGCCGCGGGTCGCTGGGCCAGTCCTCCATGGCCGACAGCCAATAGGCATTGCTCTTGAGGCGGCGCTCGATGCCGCTGACGATCGGATTTTGCGCGCGGGCGAACTCGTCGGGCGCGGCGGCGTGGGCGGCGAGATCGGCGACCAGCTCGCGCGAGACCTTGAAGAAGGTTGCGGTGTTTTCCGGCTTCACCTCGGCCGAGGCGACGAACACGCCCCAGGCGGGAAAATCGTCGGACGTGATCGAGTTGGCGCTGGGTGCATAGGTCGCGCCCGCTTCTTCGCGCAGCCGGTCGAACAGCCGCACCTTGAGCATGTTCGCCGCGAGCGCGAGCGCGCGCCGCTCGCGGATCTTGTCCATGCCGCCGATCGTCGACCAGCCGATCAGGGCGAGCGCCTGGTTGGGGTCGCCGCGATGGGTGAAGATCCGGGGCGCGGGGTTCGGACGGGGGGGCACGGCCGGAGCTATCGCCGGGGGTTCCGGGCGGACCGGCAGCGCACCGACGGTCTTCGCCGCGGCGGCGACCGCGCTGTCGAGGTCGGTGTCCCCGACCACGATCGCCTCGACCGGCCCCGTCGCGAGGATCGGCGCGAAGAAGGCGCGGAGGCCTTCCGGAGTGGCGCGGCCGATGTCGTCCCTCGTGGCTGCGACCCAGCGCTGGTCCCCGGGGTGCAGCACCGCGCCGAATTCGCGCGCCGCGCGCGACGAGGCCGAAGCGAAGCTCAGATCGTAGCTTTCCAGCCATCCCGCCTTGAAGCGGTCGAACAGCGCCGCATCCCACCGCGGGAAGGCGAGCTTGGTGGCGAGCAGCCGCAGTTCGTCGGGCAGATCGGACGCGTTGGTGGATCCCGCCAGCACGAACGCCTCCTCGGTCACCCCGAAATCGAGGTTCATGGTGCGGCCGGTCATCAGCCGCTCCATCGCGTCGAGATCGAGCCCGGCGAGGCCGGAGCGCGTCACCACGTCGCTGGTCCAGGCGAGCGACGGAAGCGTGGGCGAGAGCCCGGCCATGCCGGCGCCGAAGCGGAGCTCGACCGCGACCGATCCCTTCTCGAATTCGGTGTGCTTGAAGGTCAGCGTCGATCCGTTGGCGAAACGGACGATCGTCGCGTTGAGATCCTCGATATGCTGGCGCGAGACTTCGCGCCCCGGCGGCCCGAGCGCCGGAAGGTCGGCGATGGTGACAGTACGTTCCGGCCGGCGCCCGGCCGGTGCCATACGCTCGGCACGGGCCAGCGTCGCGGCGATTCCCGCCTTGCCGCCCGGAACCGGCCGGGGCGACAGCAGCAGGAGGCGGGGCCCGCTTCCACCGAACAGCGCCCGCGTCGCGTCGGCGACGCGCTCCGGCGTCATTTCGGGGGCGAGCCGGTCGAGAAGCGCCAGGCCCGTCGCCGCGGTGACCGGGACGTCGCCGGTGTCGATCGCGTTCACCATCTGCTGCGCCCATTGCTGCGAGCGCACGGTGCTTTCCGCCACCACGCCCGAGGAAAGCTGGACGCGCAGATTGCTCAGCTCGCGCGCTATCTCATCCTTGCTCGGCGGCGCGTGCAGCGCATCGGTGATGATCGCGAAATTCTCGTCGAGGGCCGCAGTCCAGCGATCCTCCTTCGCGGTGACCGCGAGCTGGGTCACGTCGGCGATATGGTGCAGCCGGGCGATACCCAGGCTCGATCCCACGAACGTCGCCTCGCCGCGCGCCTTTGCCTCCAGTCTCCGGTTGAGGATCTGTGCGGCGAGCCGCTCCGCGAACTCGCGGCGCTCGCGCTCCACCGTGTCCGGGCCCTCGTTGTGCGGCCGCACCCAGACGATCTGGGCCGTATAGGGGGCGCCCGGATAGACGAGCGTGGCAACGGCGCTGCGCGCGCCCGAGATCCGGCCGTAGTCGGGCCGCGCCGGGGCCGGCCCGCGCGCCTGCCAGCCTCCGAAATGTCTGGCAACGAGCCGCGTCATCATCGCCGGATCGGCGTCTCCGACCACGATCACGGTGGCGCGCTCGGGGCGGTACCAGCGGTCGTAGAAGCTGCGCAGCCCCTGCGGCGTCGCGGCCGCGAGCGTGGCTTCGGTGCCGATCGGATCGCGCTGCGCATATTTGAGGCCGGAGTAGAAGAGCGGCCGCGCCGCTTCGTCGAAGCGGGTGGCGATTTCGGAGCGCCGCTCCTTTTCGGCCAGCACGATCTTGCGCTCGGCGTCGACCGCGGCGGGGTCGATGCGCGCCGAATGGACCATTTCGGAAAGGATGGCGAGGCTCTGGTCGAGCGAGGCCTCGTCGGCGCGGGGCAGATCGAGCTGGTAGACGGTCTGGCTGGGGTCGGTGTTGGCGTTGGTGTCGCTGCCGAAGCTCGCACCCAGCTGCTGCCAGATGTGGCGCGCCTCGCGGTCCTCGAAGCTTTTCGTGCCGCGGAAGGCAAGGTGCTCGATGAAATGCGCCCAGCCGCGCTCCTTTTCCGCCTCGTTGAGCGAGCCGGCATCGATGCGGATCCGGATCGAGACCTGGTGGGCGGGCAGCGCATTGCGGCGGACCACATAGTGGAGGCCGTTGGGAAGCGTGCCGGCCTGCCACGCAGGGTCGATCGGAATGTCGCTGCCGCGCGTGAGCCAATCGGCAGCGCCGCTCTGCGCAGCGAGCGGAGCGGCGAGCAGGAGAAGGAAGGCGAGGAGGCAGCGGCGAAGCAACGGCATCGGCTGATAGCTAGTGAAAGGGTTCCGGTTTGGAAACCTTTCGACGCATGGGCGGCCGAAGGGGCGGTTGACTCTTGGGAGGCGAGAGCGGAACATAACAAGAACATAAAAGCCGTGAGTCGCGATGATTGTCCCTTCCCAAGCACGCCTCGAGCGTATCGCCGCCTTGCGGGCGGCGGTGCGCGCCGTGGAATCGCCGGCGCGCCAGGGTCGCGAGCATCTGCCTTTCGGGCTGCCCGCGGTCGATCGGCGGCTGGAAGGCGGCGGGCTCGCCGCCGCCGCGCTGCATGAGGTCGCGGGTGCCCGGGCCGGCTTTGCCGACGATGCCGCGGCCTGCCTGTTCATCGCCGGCATTGCCGCGCGGCGCGCGGCAGGCGGGCGGACGGTGCTCTGGGCGCTGGCACGCCGCGATCTGTTCGCGCCGGGATTGGCTCAGGCGGGGCTGCCGCCGGAGCGGCTGATCTACGCCGAATGCGGCTGCGACGAGGATGTGCTTGCGGTGATGGAGGAGGGGCTTCGCCACGGTGGTCTGGCCGCGGTGGTCGGCGAGGTCGGCAAGGCGGCGATGGCCGCGACCCGCCGCCTGCAGCTCGCCGCCGAGCAGGGGGGAACCATGGCGCTGATGCTGCGGCGCTGGCGCAAGCCGGCGGCCGATCCGCTCGGCACCCCTTCGGCGGCCGTGACTCGCTGGCAGATCGCCTGCGTGCCTTCGGCCGAGCTGCCGGTGCCGGGGGTC
>Ga0153915_10005284_pt1 | contig 11992 bp, 7 predicted proteins | sample Opewatmetagenome_2_FD_107003 | JGI IMG/M metagenome (GOLD analysis project Ga0153915, IMG submission 107003) | Freshwater wetland microbial communities from Ohio, USA - Open water 3 Core 3 Depth 3 metaG | ecosystem: Environmental > Aquatic > Freshwater > Wetlands | place: USA: Ohio, Lake Erie...
TGATTGCCCAGGTTAATAATTGTATGCCGCGTACTCATGGAGATGGGTTCATCCATATTAGCCATGTCAATTATATTATGCTCCATGATGAGCCGATCCTTGAGTATAGTTTTCCCAATGATACTCATGCCGATGTTACTCAGAAAATCGGCAATTATGTTTCTAGCTTGATTCAGGATGGCGACACTCTCCAGATAGGTTATGGCAGCGTGCCGGATGCCATCTTGATTAATTTCGCCGGGAAAAAACATCTGGGAGTGCATACTGAGCTTATCAGCGACGGTATTGTGGAGCTCATGAAATTAGGCGTAATCGATAATTCCCGGAAAAATATCGACCGTGGCAAGACCATCGCGGCTTTCTGCATGGGAAAGCAGGAGACCTATAATTATATCAATGATAATCCTTCGATTGAATTTAAAACGATCGATTACACCAATAATCCTATGATCATCGCCCAGCAAAACTCCTTTGTGGCTATTAATAGCGCTCTGGGAGTGGATTTAACCGGTCAATCTACTGCTGAATCGCTGGGAAAAACCTTCTATTCCGGTATGGGAGGTCAGGCTAGCTTTATGCGCGGGGCCGTGCTTTCCTCGAAAGGTAAATCTATCTTGGTTTTACCTTCCACCGCTAATAATGAAACCGTTTCTCGTATTATGCCCTTCCTGCAGGAAGGTTCGGGGGTCACCCTGAACCGCGGCGACATTCACTACGTGGTAACAGAGTACGGAATCGCCTATTTGCATGGGAAGAATATCCGTGAACGGGCTATGGAACTGATTTCGATCGCCCATCCTAAGTTCAGGAGAGACCTGATCCAGGAAGCTAAAGCCCAAAATCTGATTTATAAGGACCAGGCCTTTATTTCCGGCAAAGCCGGTGAATATCCTAAAGAATTGGAAATTGTCCGGACCACCAAAGCGGGTTTGGAAATTTTCCTCCGCCCGGTTAAAATGAGCGATGAACCCCTCATTAAAGACCTGTATTATGGCCTTTCGGATAATAGTATGTATCGCCGTTTTATTTCCCGGCGGAAGGATATGCCGCACGAAAGATTGCAGGAGTTCGTGATCATTGACTATAGCCGTGAAGTCGCTATTTTAGCTACCATTAAAAATGATGAAAAAGAAATAGTGGTGGGCATGGGACAATATAATATTGTCCCTGATACTCATACCGCAGAGGTTGCCTTTGTAGTTAGAGACGATTATCAAAACCAGGGAATTGGCAATGAACTGCTCAGCTACTTGACTTACTTAGCTAAGAAACAAGGTTTGCTGGGATTCACTGCCGAAGTACTGGTCGAGAATCGTCCCATGCTGCATTTATTCGAAAAAATGGGATTCCTGATGGATAAAAGAACTGAAGAACAAGTCTATGAATTAAAGATGACTTTTAGTGAGGCAGGTAATCATGGATAAAAATCTGGATATCAAGTATTTATTCGAACCTAGAGGTGTCGCCGTTGTCGGGGCTTCCGGCGACGAAAAGAAAATCGGTTACAAGGTTGTCAGAAACATCCAAGTTTCCGGCTACGAGGGTAAAATGTATCCGGTGAACCCCAATGGCGGAGAAATTTTAGGCTATAAAGTCTTTAAAAATGTAGAAGAAATCGATGGCATCGTCGATATCGCCTTCATCATTATTCCGGCCAAATTCGTCTATGACTGTGTCGTAAGCTGCGGAAAGAAGGGCGTCAAGTTCTTAGTCATTATCGCATCCGGGTTCGCGGAAGTCGGCAATGCCGCCGAAGAGAAAAAGATCGTGGCCTATGCCCGGGAGCATGGGATGAGAGTCCTGGGGCCGAACGTCTTTGGTGTTTATTCCGCTGCCGGCAAAATGAATGCTACTTTCGGTCCTGCCAATGTCCGCTCCGGTAACGTGGCTGTGGTCAGCCAGAGCGGTGCCATCGGCGTGGGTATGATGGGTAAAACCGTTACCCAGAACATTGGCCTTTCGGCTATCGTTTCGGTCGGTAATAAAGCCGATATCGATGAGTCTGACCTGCTGGAATACCTTGTCGATCAGGAACAGACTAAAGTGATTCTGATGTACATTGAAGGTGTCAGCCATGGTGAGCGTTTGGTTCCCATTCTGAAAGAGGCCGTCAAGAAGAAACCCGTCGTCGTCATTAAATCCGGCCGCTCCAAGAGAGGTGCTATGGCCGCCGCTTCTCATACCAGTTCCTTGGCCGGAGAAGATAAGGTCTTTGACGATATTATCCGGCAGTGCGGTGTTTTAAGGGCGGAAACTATTACCGACGCCCTCGCCTGGTGCCGTTTCCTGGTTAATCTGGCTATACCCAAAGGTGAAAATACCGTTATTATTACCAACGGCGGCGGTATCGGAGTTCTCGCAGCGGATGCCTGCGAAAAATTTAACGTTAATCTTTCAGATGACCAGAAAATGCTGGAAAAGGTCTTCGCTAACGTCATTCCGGCTTTCGGTTCATCTAAGAACCCCATCGACCTTTCCGGCCAGGCTCCGGAAAGCTATTATGATAGCGCTTTGACGGCTGCCCTGGCAAATGATTCCATTCATGCCGTTATCTGCTTGGCTTGCGAAACCGCTGTCTTCGATCCGGATAAATACAACGATGTCGTCCAGAAACAGACCCGGGCCTATGCCGGAAAAAAACCCCTGGTCTATACCCTCTTTGGCGGCGAGAAAATCGAGCAGTATGTCACTGCCTTCCAGAAACAGAATATCCCGGTCTTCCCGGATGTCTATGAATCGGTCGCCCTTCTGGGCGCCGATTATGCCAACTATCGAAATCTCCATGCGTCAGCCGATCCTGTTCAAGAAGTGAATATGGATGCCGCCCAATTAGCTGAAATCGTGAAAAAGGTCAGGGCTGATAACCGCACCTTCCTCCTGGCTGCTGAAGCTCAGGCTGTCATGAAAGTGGCCGGCATCCCCATGCCCAAGAGCCTCATCGCTCGCAATATCGATGAGGCTATCAAATATGCCGAAGATATCGGTTATCCGGTAGTTATGAAGATCGTTTCCAAGGATATCATCCATAAGAGCGATGCCGGCGGTGTGGCCCTGGACCTGCAGAATCGCAAAGAGGTCATGGAGGCCTATGAAGCAATCATGCATAACGTCCGGGCTTACAAAGCCGATGCCAAGATAGAGGGCGTCGAAGTTGATGAAATGGTAAAGACCGAAGTCGAAACCATTGTCGGTGCTCGCCGCGATCATTCCTTCGGCCCCATCGTCATGTTCGGTCTGGGCGGCATCTATGTGGAAGTCATGAAAGATATCTCTTTCCGCAGCTTCCCCTTGGGCAAGCAAGAAGTGCTCAAGATGATCAGCCAGATCCGGTCCTATCCTCTGCTCCTCGGTGTCAGAGGCGAAAAACGCAAGGATATCGAAACTGTGGCCGATACTATCCTCCGCGTGGGCACAATTTTGCAGAAATGCCCGGATATCAGCGATATCGAAGTCAACCCCCTGGTGGTTTACGCTCAGGGTGAAGGCGCTAGAGCCGTGGATGTTAGAATCCTGCTCTCTAAAGTCTAGTCTGGTGTGAACTCAATCCCGGCTGTCTTTTACAGCCGGTGACCAACCGGTTTTACTCACGGTCTTGTGATTCATCTGAAGAATCACAAGACCGTTTTCTTCTTCCCGGACTGCTATTCCGCTGATCTCATTTTCAATCTGTTAAATAAAATAGTGACATCGATACTGTTCATCTGATAAGATATAGCTAAGGTACTGGACCTGAATCAGTATATTACTGTCATAGCCTGAAGGAGGTAGCTTAATGAAAAATATTATTATCGGTTCAGTTAGTGAAGATGCCGGAAAAACCAGTTTTATTGTCGGATTAGGCAAAGCATCGGGCAAGAAATTTAGTTACTTGAAGCCCTTCGGGGATAGATTAATCTACCGCAAGAAAAGATTATGGGACTATGATTCTGCACTGCTTACTAATATTTTCGGACTGGAGCAAAGCTCCGATGAAATGACCATTGGATTTGAGCATTCCAAGCTTCGCTATATGTATGATGAAGCCGGTACCAAAGCCAAATTGGCGGAGATGGCTAAAAATCTCAGCGGAGTTGGAGGACCTCTCCTGGTTGAAGGTGGCAAAGACCTGACCTACGGCGCTTCGGTAAGATTGGATACTTTATCTCTCGCCAAATATGTGGATGGTAAACTGATCATTGTTATAAGTGGAGATGAAGGGACTATCATCGACGATATTACTTTCATAAAGAAATATGTCGATATGGCGAGTATCGATTACGGCGTGATTATCAATAAAGTCAATAACCTGGAGGATTATAAGAGCAACCACCTGCGGGATATTAAGGAAATGGGCATTAATGTCCTGGGAGTGATTCCTTATGATGTCAGCTTGACCCAGGTCACAATGAGCTATATCGTCGAAAAGCTCCAGGCCCGGATGTTAACCGGAGAAGGCGGCTTGACCCGCAGAGTCAAGCAGATCTTCGTGGGGGCTATGTCCGGCGATACCGCAGCTCAGAGCCCGCTCTTCAAAAAGGAGGGCAAAATTGTCATCACCGGCGGTGACCGCAGCGATATGATCGTAGCGGCCCTGGAAAAGACGACGGCAGGCATCATCCTGACCAACAATATTATTCCGCCGCAGAATCTTATCGCCAAAGCTATGGATATGAATATCCCGGTGCTGCTGGTACCTTTTGATACCTTCCAAACTGCGAAGCAAATCGATGATATGATCCCGCTCCTGACTAAAGATGATAACGAGCGTATTGAAACGCTCCGGAAGCTCATCGAGCAGAACGTAGACGTCAATTCCATCTTGGCCTAGCAGCCTTCGCCATTCTCTGTTTGAACCTGGCCTCCCCTTTTCGGGGAGGCCTTTTTAATCGGGATGTCCTCTTATTTTGACAATATTTCTAATATTGCCTATAATATATGCATATTTCCGCATATTATAATAAGTCTGGAAGAGGAATTTTTATCATGGAAAAAGAGATTAAACAAGTTGTCAAAACGGCTTATGCTAAAATCGCTTTGCAAAGTGCCTCTGGTTGTTGTTCTAGTAGTTCTTGCTCTGGGTCAGCTGGTTCTTGCTGCAGTGGCGTCTCTGCCGCCGATGCTAACAGTCTTGGCATAGGGTACACCCACGAAGACATCAAATCTGTTCCTCAGGGCTCTAACCTGGGACTGGGTTGCGGTAACCCCATCGCCCTGGCCTCTCTGCGGGAAGGAGAGACCGTGCTGGACCTCGGCTCCGGAGCAGGGTTCGATTGTTTTCTGGCTGCAGCCAGAGTTGGAGCGCAGGGACGGGTTATCGGTGTTGATATGACACCTGAAATGATCGATAAAGCCAGACAAAATGCTGCCCAAGGCAACTATCAGAATGTCGAGTTCCGCCTGGGAGAAATTGAAAGCCTCCCCGTCACTGCTGGCTCCATGGACGTCGTCATTTCTAATTGTGTCATTAATCTTTGCCCTGATAAACAAAAGGTCTTTTCTGAGATCTTTCGAGTTTTAAAACCAGGTGGAAGAATGCTGGTTTCAGACATGGTCATATCACAGGAATTACCGGATATCCTGAAAAATTCCTCTCAAGCCTATGTAGGGTGTATTGCCGGAGCAGCCTTGAAAAAAGATTACCTGGACATGATATGCCAGGCTGGTTTCCAGAAAGTCAAGGTTGTCGATGAAACTACCTTTACCGTGGAATATTCTGTTGACCTTCCTGAAAATAAGGCTTCCCCGGGCGTTGCTGGCCCTTCCGGATCCAGCGATATCACTAGCCTCCGGGTGTCGGCTCTAAAACCCTCTTAATATCCTTATTATTATTGTTAGCGGGCAGGTCTGAGACTTGCCCGCTAGCGTCTTCCTCACCTGCTCCGTCTCCCATTCCCTCCCAATTGAAAACTAGCAGCTAATACCTATAAGACTATCTTTGTTTCATTCTACTATTCCGTTCGTTAGCGCTATAATAAAGTTAGATATTTTTCAGGAGGATCTATGTCAGTATTAAATCCGCAAGCTGCACAGCTTAATCGCATTATTCAAACTCAAAACCCGGTTGTCTACGAATTGCTTTCCCCCAAAGGCAAAGCCATTTATTTCCCCAAAATGGGAATCCTCGCCCAGGGCAACGCTGCTAAAGGCAAGGAAATCAACGCCACCATCGGCACCGCCTATGAAGATGATGGTAAACCTATGATTCTGCCCAGTCTCTCTAAAAACCTGCTTCTGGATACGAAAGACGCCTTCCCTTATGCTTCCAGTGACGGCCTTAAAGCATTGAGAGAGAAATGGCTGGAGTTGCTCCGTGCTAAAAATCCCTCCCTGGGAACCCGCGATATCAGCACCCCTGTCGTCACCTGCGGCGTCACGAACGGTTTGAGCATCATCGGCTATATGTTCGTCGGTGAGGAAGATAAGGTCATTGTCTCCGATTTATATTGGGAAAATTATGACCTGGTCTATACCAACGCCTTTAATGCCGATCTTAAGTTCTTTAATCTCTTTAAAAATCAACGCTTTGATATCGATTCCTTCCGCAAAACAATTAATGATGGCCCTGCCGGCAAGAGAGTCGTTATCCTGAATTTCCCCAATAATCCCTCCGGTTATACCCCTACTAAAGAAGTCGCTCAACAAATTATCCAGGTGCTGAAAGAGGCTGCTGAAGCCGGCAACAAACTGGTAGTGGTTTTGGATGACTCTTACTTCGGTTTGGTATATGAAGAAGATATCTTCGTTGAATCCCTTTTTTCCCAGTTATCCCAACTCCATGAGAATCTGCTGGCGGTTAAAGTCGACGGCATCACCAAAGAAGAGTATGCCTGGGGCTTCCGCGTCGGCTTCGTAACTTTTGGCGTTAAAAACGGCTCTAAAGACCTTTATAAAGCCCTGGAAGAAAAAACCGCCGGCGCTATCAGGGGCAACATCTCTAATGCGGCTCATCCTTCTCAATCTCTCTTTTTAAACGCGGTTAAGTCCGAGACCCACGAAAAAGAAAAAATCCGGAATAAAGAGAAAATGAGGGAGCGTTATTCCAAGGTTAAAGAGGTCCTGGGTTCCCATAAAGAATATTCTCAATATTTTGAAGCCCTGCCCTTCAACTCTGGATATTTTATGTGCGTCCAGTTGAAAAAGGCCAATGCCGAAAAGGTTTGGGCTCTGCTCTTGAGCAAATACAGCACCGGCGTTATTTGTTATACGGAGAAGAACCTGTTCCGCATCGCTTTTGCCTCCACTCCCACTAATCAAATCGAAAAGCTTTTCAATAATATCTATTCCGCTTGCAAAGACTGCGCCTCCGCTTAAACCCTGTTTAATTTCTAAGATGGGAGGGCTTCGGCCCTTCCGTCTTTTCTGGGGTTTGTTCAATCAAGGTTGGTTAGACTCCGTCATGGAAGAGCTATAACCTTGAACCGCCAGCAGGCGGACACAATAGCGAGACCCAAAGGGGTCTGGGACAAGTCCCAGCAGGATCGCGGGTACCCTCTGGGTGCGCCCTCTGGGTGCCCCCCGAAGCCATCTCCCGGAATTTAGCACCAACCCAGATTAAACAATAAGTCTTCCGGGAATTATTTGACTCTTTCTTCCTTTTCGTGTTTAATATTTTTACTTTAATTCTTCCCCCTTTTACGTTGTAGTTTTGATATTTGATTTTTAACTTTTAAAACTTTTTGGGATTAAGATATTTGGATTTAATATTTTCCCCGTTATGTCGTATAAGGCTTATATTTGACGTCGTTTTTAGGCCTATGATAAGATTGATACAATTACCTGAAAAACCTGCGTCGAACGTGTTCATTTGAGGGTTAACACTGGCTGTGCCAGCTTGGAGAAGTAAAGTGCAAGTTGAGCGAGAGCTAGCTGGATTCTCGCCAAAATGCGATAGTCTGATTACTATCGGAGTTTTTGACGGAGTCCATCTGGGTCATAAACATCTTATTTCGAAGGTAAAGGAGCTTGCCAGTCAGCAAGGTTTATGCTCTATTGCCATTACATTTGATAAACACCCTCAAGAAATTCTCACCCCTCAAACCCAACCCCCCTTCTTAACTGATGCCACCGAGAAAGCCGACCTGTTAAAAAAGGAAGGGGTAGATGCCGTTATCGTTCTCACTTTCACAGAGGAATTATCCCGTCTTAGTGCTCGCCAGTTTATCCTGCTTCTGCAGCAAGAGCTGCGCCTGAAGGGACTGGTGATTGGACCGGATTTTGCCCTCGGCCACAAGGGGGAAGGGAATATCCCGTTTTTACGTCAATTAGGTATTGAGTTGGGATTTAGTGTGACGGTTATTCCTCCTGTCAGAAATAATGGTGATATCGTTAGCAGCACTGCTATTCGAAAAGCCATGGCTGATGGCGATATGGAAAAAGTCTGCCGGTTAATGGGCCGACCGTTTAGCCTGCACGGCAATGTGGTCCGCGGCAAAGGCCGTGGCGTCGGGTTGGGCTTCCCTACCGTAAACCTGAATATTTCTCCCGGACAGGCGATTCCTCCCGATGGAGTATATGCAACTCTCGCTCACTTGGACCATGAGTCTTATCCTTCCGTCACCAACGTCGGCATGAATCCCACTTTTAACAATACCGAACGTACTATTGAGTCTTACTTGCTGGATTACCACGATAATCTTTACGGCCGTTTGGTAAAAATCGACTTTATCCATAAATTACGCAATGAAATCAAATTTAAAGATGCCCAGGAATTAACTCAACAAATCGCCCGGGATATCGAGCTGGCCCGTCAGGCGCTGAAAGATGAACTGGCGGCTTTAAAAACAATTTGAAATTTCCCTAAGCATTTTAATTGCTTTGTATGATATTAAAAATAATATTTACTATCTAAAAGGAGAAAACTATGGCACAATTACGTATCCCCGGTCCTACGCCCCTTCCGCCAGAGGTACTGGCTATTATGTCCAAGCAAATGATCAACCATCGCGCTGCAGAATATCATGCCTTGCAGACCGCCGTCACCAACAACTTGAAGGCTATCTACCAGACCAAGAATGACCTCTTACTTCTCACCGGTTCCGGTACCGGCGGCATGGAAGCCGCTGTAGTCAATATGCTGTCCCCCGGCGATAAAGTCCTGGTGGTGTCTATCGGTAACTTCGGTGACCGCTTCGCCAGCATCGCCCAGGCTTTCAACACCAATGTTATTAAACTTAGCTTCGATCCCGGTAAAGCCGCTGATCCCGCTTTAGTCCGCAAGGCCTTGCAGGATAACCCGGATGTTACCGCGGTAATCTTTACGCAAAACGAAACTTCTACCGGTGTTACCAATGATGTCCAGTCTCTCGCAAAAGTTATCCGCGAATTTAATAAACTCATCATTATGGATGGCATCAGCGGCCTCGGCTCTATCGATTGCAAGGTCGATGAATGGGGAATCGATGTCGCCATCGGCGGCTCCCAAAAGGGTTGGATGGCCCCCCCCGGCATGGCTTTCGTCAGCGTCAGCCCCAAAGCCTGGGAATATAATGCTAAGGCCAAGACGCCCCGCTTCTACTGGGATTTCGGGAAAGCCAAGCAGTATGCCGCTAAAGAGGAAGCTCCCTGGACTCCCGCTGTCAATTGTATTTACGCTCTTTCCGTAAGCCTGGAAATGCTGTTAAAAGAAGGCCTTCAGAATGTTTTCGATCGACATACCAAGATCGGTAAGTTATGTCGCGACAACGCCAAAGCTATGGGCTTAAAGCTGGTTGCCGCCGATGAGAAATATGCTTCCAATACTGTCACTTCTATTTACCTGCCGGCTGGAATTGAATACAAAGCTCTCAGTAAAAGCATGAGAGATGAATACAAGATTACCATCACAGGTGGTCAAGGTGCCCTGGATGGTAAGATCATCCGCATCGGCCACCTCGGTTTCGTCAGTGAGAAAGACATCGTTGAATGCTGGGATGCCCTAAAAGCCATTCTCGCTAAGATGGGATATAAGAAATAGTCCATTAAATGAATCTCATAAGGAGGTAAATTATGAAGGTTCTCGTTGCTGATCCGCTTTCGAAAGAAGGCATTGAAATTATGAAAGCCGTCGCTGAAGTCGACGTTAAGACCGGATTAAAACCGGAAGAAATTATCCCTATTATTGGTAACTACGAAGGGCTGGTAGTCCGCAGTCAGACTCAGGTCACTGCCCCGATTATCGAAGCCGGGAAAAAATTGATCATCATCGGCCGCGCCGGAGTGGGTGTCGATAACATCGATATTGAGGCTGCCACTCGCCGCGGTATCATGGTCGTAAATGCCCCTACTGGCAACACTATCTCCGCCGCCGAGCATGCCATTGCCCTGATGCTGTCCTTGGCCCGCCATATCCCGAATGCCAACTACGCCTTAAAAGCCGGGAAATGGGAAAGAAGCAAATTCACCGGTACCGAGGTCAGAGGTAAGACCCTGGGTATTATCGGACTGGGGAACGTCGGTTCAGCCGTCGCCCGCCGTGCCCGCGGTCTGGAAATGAAACTGATCGGCTACGATCCGTTTGTTTCCCAGGACCATGCCCGCAACCTGCAAATCGAGATTGTCCCCCTCGAAAGACTGTATAAAGAGGCTGACTTCATTACCCTGCATATCCCGCTCACGCCCCAGACCAAGGAAATGATTGGCGCGAAAGAGTTGGCCCTGATGAAACCCACTGTCCGCATCATTAACACCGCTCGCGGCGGCCTTATCAATGAGGAAGCCCTGGCCAATGCTCTTAAAGACAAGAAGATCACCGGAGCTGCGGTGGATGTCTTCCCCCAGGAACCCTGCACCTCCAGCCTGCTTTTCAGCCTGGATAATGTCATTGTCACACCGCACCTGGGTGCTTCTACAGCTGAAGCTCAGGTAATGGCTGCCAGCGATGTCGCCGAGCAGATCGTCGATGTTTTCAAGGGCCTGGCCCCCAAATATGCCGTCAACGCTCCCTTTATCCCGCCGGAAATGATGCCGATCTTAAACCCCTTCATGGAAATGGCTACCAAGATCGGTAAACTGGCCAGCCAGTTAGGTGAAGGGCAGATGAATGCTCTTACCATTAAGTATGAAGGCGAAATTACCCGTTACGATACCAACGCCATTAAAGCCTCTTTACTGGGAGGACTGCTCGCTGATATCAGCGAAGAAAAGGTCAACCTGGTCAATGCCAACCTTATTGCTTCTCGCCGGGGCTTAAATGTTGTTGAGCAGAAAGAAGCTACTTGCCAGAACTATGCCAGCCTGGTTACCGCAGTAGTCACCACCAGCAAAGGTACTATTGAAATCGCCGGTACTGTTCTGCGCGGTGAGTCCCATATCGTCCGCGTTAATAATTACTGGATCGATTTCGTCCCGACCACCGGCCCGTTCCTGTTTGTGGATCATAAGGACCGCCCGGGGTTAATCGGTGCTGTCGGTAATATCACAGGCAGTGTGGATGTCAATATCAGCGCCATGTATGTCAGCCGTCAGCAAGCCCGCGGACAGGCACTGATGATACTGGACCTGGATGAGATTCTGCCCGAAGCTGCCAAGCAGAAAGTTTTAGCTATCCCCGATGTTTATACCGCTAAAGCCATTTCCCTTTAATTAATTCAAAAAAGGGGCACGGTCAGCCGTGCCCCTTTTTTTACCATTTATAAAACACCAGCCCGGCGGGTGACTTGGGATAAAAGTAAGTCGACTTCCGCGGCATCCGGTCTCCGGCATCCGCAATTCCTTTAATGGTTTCCGGTTTCACCGGATTCAGGATAAAGGCCAGTTGGTACTCACCGCGGTTGACCCGGCTGACTGCCTCAGCCCTATCATGAGTATAGATCAGCCCGCCTTCCACGAGGTCCTTATCAAACTTGAGGATTTCATCCAGCATCACGTGGTCCACAATACTCACATCCAGGGTCTTGTATAGCTCGCTCCGATCAGCCGGCATGAACTGTCTTACAGCATCGGCTTTCTTCAATGTCAAAACACTGATTTTTCCGCTTTCCGGGCCGTACATTGCCAATCGAGTTAGCTCGTTGTCGGCCTTCCCGCCGGTTAATAA
>Ga0153915_10005285_pt1 | contig 11992 bp, 7 predicted proteins | sample Opewatmetagenome_2_FD_107003 | JGI IMG/M metagenome (GOLD analysis project Ga0153915, IMG submission 107003) | Freshwater wetland microbial communities from Ohio, USA - Open water 3 Core 3 Depth 3 metaG | ecosystem: Environmental > Aquatic > Freshwater > Wetlands | place: USA: Ohio, Lake Erie...
AAATTAATTATCCCGGTCGTGTTGTAAATAATGTTGAAACCGATGGCAACAATCGCGTAAATGCTGCCAACGGTAACGCCAGCAAAACAATACTGAACGACCTGAGGGAGATTCATTCTGTTTCCGCTCTTTCGCTCGACGCAGGAGGTCGGAATCAATTTTTATATATCACAAATTTTCCGTCCTTTACCGTGAGCATCTCAAAGGCGTCCATGCTCAGCCCGGTGTGATCCTGGGGCGAGAAGTTAAAGATACCGGCTGTTCCGACGAGACCTTTGATGTTCTCAATGGCCTCGCGGACCTTTTCCTTGTCGGTGCTCTTGGCCTTTTTGATTCCTTCGACGAGAACCAGCAGCGCGTCATAGGCGTGGCCTCCGAAGGTGCTCACGTCCTCTTTGTACCGGCTTTCATAATCTTTCTTGTATTCTACGAGGAGTTTCTTCTGAGGGTTGTTGTCCGGCAGTATATCCGCAATCAGGAGGCGTCCGCAGGGGAATATGGTTCCGTTTGCCGCCTCACCGCTTGGCGTGATGTACTTGGGATTGCCATAGCCGTGGCTCTGGAACAGGGGGACATTGAGGCCAATCTGCTTCATAGTTTTGGCTACTATTCCCTGCGGGGGCATAATGGTCCAGTTAACTACCGCATTAACGTCCTGGCCTTTTACCTTGGTGAGCACTCCAGTCAAGTCGGTCTCATGCGCGTCGTATGCTTCGGAGATGGCAATGGTGATGCCGGCAAGATTGGCGAGATTTGCGAGTTGTTTGCCGCCAGTTATTCCAAAACCGTCGTTACTTGTTATCACGCCAATTTTGGTGATGCCCTTTGCCTTCATAACCTGGAATATGCGTCTGACGGCGTCGCTGTCTTTCTGTGGTGTCTTAAAAACATAACTTGCAACGGGGTTGACAATATCCTCAGCGGCTGCACAGGAGATAAGAATGGTCTTATTTTCCTGACAGATATTTTTGATTGCCAGTGTATCACCGGTGGTCGAAGGCCCGATGATTGCGAGGACTTTATCCTCCTCAATGAGCTGCCTGGCGAACGAAACGGCGTTTTCCGGCTTAGTGGCTGAATCTTTAATTATAAGCTCAATCTTTTTACCGAGGACGCCGCCTTCCTTGTTTATCTTTTCAACCAACATTTCAGCGGTCTTTTTCTCGGGGCTTCCTAGATTTGCCGCGCCGCCAGTCACCGCGAAGATGGCCCCTACCTTAATTACATCCTGTGAGGGTTCTCCTTTAGGAGGCGCATCGGCTGCCTTGGCGACCACCGAGGCGCAAAGGGCCAATGCCACAATTAAAATTCCGACAACTTTCGCTAATTGCTTTCCCATAAGTACCTTCCTTTCCTATATTCAAACGTTTCGAATCGTATATTACGGCAGGACAAAAATCCTGCTGCTATCGAGCATCTTGACCACCCTCGTCGGCCAAAACTATGGTCATTTCCGCAAACCTTCCCTTGCTCGTTTGGAAACTTCCTTTGCGCACACGATATTCTCCTGGATGAAACGTCCTGCAAATACAGGGGATATATAATAGCAGATTATCCCAGCCTGACAATCCCCTTAGTCGTCTGGATATTGTCGCATATTATAAGTTCTATTTTGCGACTCCAAAAGCATAATAAGGCGGTACAAATGGGGAATATGGGTAATTATCAGATTAACGCCGAGCGGCACAGTTTTTGGGGAAGGTCAGATGACGGCCGAAGAAAAATCAAGTAAAACCCCTTCGTATCAGATTAAAATATGATAGAATGGTTTCCTGATTTCCGGTCATTAAATCGAATCAGGGAAGGAGTGGCTGGCAAGGCAAGGTGGTAATAAAGGGTTTATCCTATGAAAACACAGTGTCCGAATTGTAAGGCGAAATTCAACATCAACGAGACAAGCGTTGGCAAACAGGCGAAATGCCCCAAGTGCGCCAAGCCCTTTACTATCGAACCATTCATAGAAACACCTGCAGCCGCAGTAGCGCCCGCAAAAAGCCCGGAGCCAGTAGAACCACCGGCGCCCATAGCCACGCCTGTAAAAAGTCCTGAGCCAATAGTACCTCAAGTAAAAAGCCCTGCTCCCATAGCGCCTCCCACAACAAGTGCTGAGCCGGCAAAGGATGTGTCACCCGAATCAAAAGCGCTATCGAAAGCAGCGTTATCTAAAGCAGTGTTTGTGTATTGCTGGACAGGTGTGCGGATTATAGCGGGAATTTTAGCTTCGCTGGGTTTGATGCTGGTGATAAGAAAAGGGACTCATTCGACTTTGATTGCGACTTTCGCGGCTGCGGATGTTTTCTTAATATGCAGTGTGGCAATTGAGATGTTGCTGTTTTACAAGATGTGGGCTGCCATTCAGGATGACAAGACGTCTATCTCGCCTGCTAAAGCGGTCGGGTTTTTATTCATTCCGGTCTTCAATATTTACTGGGCATTGTTAATGATTACAGGATTCGCGGAAGATTACAACTCGGTTATACTTCGGCGGGCAATAAGGGCCAAAGATTTGTCGCTCAGCTTATTTCTGATTTACGCCTTTGCGTTTATAGTATCCGCGACAGTCCTGACGACTCCTATGATATGTATATTTGCGTTCGTTGGGCTCATAAGCAGGGCGTTTATCGGCTATCCGGCCGCCGCGTGGACGCTGTTTGCGATGGTATTCGCGGCGGGCGCTGTTCATTTCATTACATATATATTGTTTGCGCTCAAAACCTGTAACGCGGTAAATGCCCTGCCGGAAAGACAGAGTAAGTAGACAAACCAACAATTTCACCAATTCATTTTTGAGCAGGAGAGTAGTTGAGCAGTTGACCGCAGGTTCGCAGATATGTTTTTATTTTTCTATCTATTGCTCACCTGCTCCATTTTTTGCTCTGCAAAATAGCCCCAAGGGGATTCGAACCCCTGTCGCCGGGTTGAAAACCCGGTGTCCTGGACCGGCCTAGACGATGGGGCCAACCAAGTATTCCTTACTGCATGCTGATTGCCTGTTCCGGGCAGGCGTCGATGCACACGCCGCAATCGATGCAGGCCTCCGGATTGACCTTTGCTTTTCCTTCATCCATCGAGATGGCCTCGCTGGGGCATTCCTCGACGCAGGTTTCGCAACCAGTGCATTTTCCCTTGTCAACTTGTGCTGGCATCACACAACCCTTTCAAAAAAACGACCTAAATACAACCAACAAAAAATAACTACGTATTCGCCCTGACTAAAGTTCCAGCGGTTTTATCCGCTGTCTGTCCGGCAGACAAGCTTGTCGTAGGAACAATGGCCGGGCACGACGGACGAGATGTTACATAATCACAATCATAATACAAAGCAAATTTTTTTGAAATTTTCGCGGAATTTCAGGATGCGACAGGCCAATCAGCCATTATTGCTTTGGCAGAAAGGCGGGAAAGCCATTGCTGTCGGAGTTAGGGTCCTGCTTTAGCAGGTCGAGGAATGGTTCTTCGAGTTTTTGCTTTTGCGGGGGTATTGTGGCGCCAAGGGCGATGGCCATATTGCGGACGAATTCGCTGTTGTCATACTGGGCTGTATGGTCGAGGACCTTTGTGAAGTTATAGTCCTGTTTTTGCGCCAGCAGCCAGACGGCCATCATACGTGCGGGCCAGTGCTGGTCGTTTAGCCCCTGCGCGACGGCGCTGGTCAATTCGTAACTTAACGGCAGCTCGGCAATTGCGGCTATGTTGTGTGTCCTGACTACCCAGTCGCTGTCGATTAAACTCTGGACCAGGGCCGATTTGAGCATCGAGTCCATTCGGTCGGTAGAGGTTAATTTATATGACTCCCCGTGATTCGCTGTTTCCCGGTTTTCCAGCAGCAATCCGGCGAAGAGTTGAGCGGCTTTTATTTTCGGGCCTTGTTTGCCCTGCGGCAGTGAGTTGAAGCGGTTTTGCAGATAATCCTGGGTGATTTCGACCCGCGGGCGTTCGATTTCGACCGTCGCGGGCATTATGCCTGGTATTGCGCTTACCATATTGCTATCGGTTGTGACGACCTGGTCCAGGTAAGCGGTGAACCGGATTTTCAGTGAGGCCTGCGGATGGCTGAGCAGCAATTGTTTGAGCGGGCCGCTGTACAGTCGGACGGGGACAAGGATGCTGTGCCCTGGCTCGATGGGTAGCGCCGGTCTTGTCGTGGTCGATACAAATTTTTCAAATCGCTGGTTGAGGTCGCCGGTGACGTCGGCGTCTATTAATATGCGGCCCCTGCAAAGCCCGTTTTCGGCTATAACCAGCGGCTCGTACCAGTTGTTTGTGATGGAAATTGCGCCCGTGAAGTCGCTGCCGTAGGCAAACCTGTTGCCTCGGACGCTGAGTTGGAAAGACAGTATTCGGTCGGGCCTGGCGAATTGCGGTATAATCTGCTCGCCAACAGTTTGCTTTACGGTTACCATAATTACGTTGGTATCGTATATGGGGATGTAGTCTGCTTTTTGTTCGGCCAGCAGCACAAGGGCCTGTTCGGCTGCGATTGAGCCGGGGTCCTTGTCAATGGCGGCCCGTAGCGACTCGACCGCTGATTGTTTCTGTCCTTTTGCGAGTTGAAGTTTCGCTTTGGCGAAGTCGGCAAACTGTGTCTGGGGGAAGTTTTCGAGAAGTGGTTTGGCGGCGTTTAACTGGTTGTTATCGACTAAGGCGCAGGCAAACAGGCCCGCGGTAATCTGTGAATTCGGCTCGGCGGCGTAGGCCTTGTTGGCCCAGTCAAGGGCTTGTTCGGAGTTTTTTCGAACGAAGCAGTAGAACCAGGCCAGTGTTGCGTAGTCGGTTGACCGGCCAGCGGACTGAATTGCTTTTTGTTCAGCCGTTTCAAGGAGGCGGCCGGCTGTTTCGGTATCGCCTGTTTTAGCGGCGGCTTTTGCAGTGAGGACTTCCATTTGAAGGTTGAACCGGCCCTGTTTCTCGGTCGAGTTGCGGAACAGCTCGGCAAGTTGCAGGCATTTTAGCTGGCCTCGCGGGACGTTGTAGCAGCTTGTCATCCAGTCAATATAAATGGCGGCGGGGACATCCTGGCCCGGGTACAGGAATTGGAATAAATCGGCGCAGTACTGATAACTTCCGACAGCTAACTCGTAAAGCTGTATTTTCTGGGCGTATTGCGCAAGGGCAAGGGCGGTGCCGAGGTCGAGCGGGTTTTTCCGGAGTTTCAGCCGAAGGTATTCGAGATTCAATACGGGGCTGATCTGGTCTGGCGCCAACTCAACGAGTTTCTCGAAGGCAAGCTGGTTATATTTGTCATAGGTATAGGCCCTTGCCAGCGTCCAGATGGCTTTTGTGTTGTCGGCCTTCTCGGCGTACAAAAGCCCGAGCACAGTGGCCAGTTCGGAACTGACGGAAAAATTAGATTCGCCTATGTCTTGCAGTAATCGTCTGAGCAGTGTTTCTCGCTGCTGGCGCGAGTCAAGCTGGTTGAGCAGGTATCGAGCGGTGTTTGCAACGACCAGTAAATCGGCGTTTTTGTCGGTATATTTTATTAGCGTGTCATACAGTATTTGTAAATGACGTTCTGGTCCGGGGCGAGACATTATTTGAAGCATATCGGCTGTGACGAAACCGGCGCTGGCGTCAAGTTCCATCGCTGCGTTCAGCAGCACAATCGCCTGTTCCGCCTGGGCGTCGGTGAGGTTTTCACGGTGTGATATTTCGTAGGCCATTTCATAAAACAACGAGCTGACCGAAGGCGAGAATAGTTTTTCAGGGGGCATGGTGAATATATCTTTGCCCGCTGGTTGGTGTGTTCTGCGAGTTGGCGCATTAGGGTCGGGCTTGTTCGGCTCCTGTGCTGCTACCAGTTGGTTCGACTGGCTTACCCCAAGGCCGGACAATGCCAAAACCACCGTCAAAACTGCCGCAAATCTTATAACAAGCGTTCGCATCTATAGTCCACACTTAAACATATCACTGATTAACAAGTACTTCGGGCAATTGAGCGTATCGCTTTAGGTGTTATGCCTCACTTTAAAATCGGCTTTTCCATCGTAATACTACCGGGCAATGTGGCATATACGTTTTTGACGCGAGCAGGTGCGGTTCTTAAAGTTATTGTTCAATTATTTATAGGGCTTTGATACGGCAGTTTGCCGATGTTGAGTTGAGGAACTTTTGGAAACTATTAATGGTTTGGGGTATAATTCGTCTCTATGAACGACAAAACCCGCCAGGAACATCAGGAAGCTCACCGTGAACGTGAGCATTTTTTCAGTTCAGCCAAGGTAGTGGCGGGCATAACGCTTGTTTCCCGCGTTTTTGGCCTTTTCCGCGATATGGGCATAACGTCGCTGGGCGCGAACCGCTCTACGGACGCATACGGTCTGGCGTTTCAGATACCGAATCTTTTTCGCCGGCTGTTTGGGGAGGGGGCGTTATCGTCGGCATTTGTGCCTGTTTTCACCGATACCGCCGAAAAGGACGGTTTTGAAAAGGCCTCTAAACTGTTAGCCAACGCGATGGCGCTTCTGGCGGTATTCCTGACGGCAGTTATGCTTTTGGTTGAGATTGGCTTCGTCGTCGCCGCGTTGTTGCCTGGGCCGGAAGACAGAAAGCTGCTGCTGACGCTTGCGACGATTATGTTCCCGTATATGGTAACGGTGTGCCTGCTTGCGCTTGGTTCGGCTGCGCTCAATTGTCGCGGGCACTTTGCCTTTCCCGCCGCCGCCCCAATCATATTTAATATAGTAGGAATCGTAGCCGCGTGGTGGATTGCTCCGATACTTAAGGGTAATCTGTCGGGCCAGCTTATGATTGTTGCCTTCAGCGTGATAACGGCGGGGTTTATTCAGTTAATCGCGGTTTTGTGGCTTTTACGCAAGAGCGGCTTTTCGATTCGCGTGCGTCTGACGCCGATTGAGCCGGGTATTGTCCCCATACTCAAGCTGCTTATGCCCGTGCTTTTGGGGCTGGGCTTTCTGCAAATTTCGGAGCTTATCGCAACAATAATTTCATGGAACCTTACCGCTACTGCCGCTGCACCGGATATAAACATATTCGGCTGGGTGCTGCACAAGCCGCTGACCGAAGGCGTTATCACCCGCGTTAACGCCGCTCGAGCGCTATATCAATTTCCGATGGGAGTGCTGGCGATTTCACTTGGGGTGGCGGTTTTTCCGCTGCTGACCCGTTACGCCGCCCGCAACGATGTTGTAAATCTGCGGGACAGCATCAACCGTGCTTTGCGGCTTGCGCTGATGGAGGGAATAGCAACTGGAGTGGGACTTTATATTTTAGCTGAGCCGATTGTGAAGGTCATATACGCTCGGCGCAACTTCAGTCCGGCCGACGCGGCCCAGGCAGCATTTATTCTGCAAATGTATGTTCTCGGTATGTGGGCCTATTGCGGCTACCAGATTCTCGCCCGCGCATTCTATTCAATGAAGGATACCACAACGCCATTGAGGGTTTCCTGTGCACTTGTGGCGGTTAATCTGCTGATGCTTGTAACAATGGTATGGATACCCTGGCTTGGGGCAGGCGCATTTGGGCTGTCCACGGCGATTACTTTCGCGATTAACGCCGTCGTTCTTGTTTATCTGTTGCGGAAGCGTCTGGGACTGTTCGGCGGTCGCAGGGTTCTCGTCAGCGTTGTGCGCAGCGTTATCGCCGCGGCTGTTATGTCGGCGGTCATTTATCTGCTGCTGTGGCTTATGAAGGATACGCGAAACTGGATAGTGGTTTTGACATGCGTGCCGGCAGGGGCGATTGTTTTTGTGGGCACGGTCTGGCTGCTCGGCGCTCCGGAGATTTCGGAGTTTCGCGGCGATTTCGTTTCTCGTCCCTCGTGACTCGTCGCTCGAAATTGCGAGTAACGAGACACGAGTCACGGTTTTATCGTCTCGGTGCGACGGAGAAGGGCCGCCATCTGCCGACGTTGTTGAGAAGCCCCACGCAGAGCATACTGAATGCCAAACTCGACCCGCCGTAGCTGATAAAAGGCAGCGTAATTCCCGTTATAGGCGTAAGCCCTAAAGTCATCGCCACGTTTACGATGACCTGAATTGCGAACATCGTTACTATTCCCGCGGCTAACAGCCGGCCAAACGGGTCGGTTGTCTCGCCCGCGATTACCAGTCCGCACACAAGCAATATCACGTAAAGCAAAAGAACCGCGACGCACCCGGCAAAACCCCACTGATGCGCGATTATTGAGAACACAAAATCATTGTGCCTTTCGGGCAGGAAGTTGTATTTGACGAAGGGGCCGTGACGAAAGCCGTAGCCGGTCGCGCCGCCCGAGGCGATGGCGTACTTTGAACGGATGAGGTGATAGCCCGAGGTTTCCTTCCATTTTTTGGATGAGAAGGGGCCGCCGACGAGCAGCTTGCCGAGGGATGGATGCTGCTCGGCCTTCTGGCGAAGCCATTCGCTTTGCAGCAGGACGCTGCTTATGCGCAGCCGCTGATAGGGCTGCATCTTGAACCACATAAGCGGGCTTATAAGCAGGGCGATAAGCAAAACAAGCGCGAGATGCTTTACTTTTGCCCCCGCGACAAACAGCATAGCGAGAAACACGGGCATCATAAGAAGCACCGTCCCCAGGTCCGGCTCAAACAGAATCAGCGTCATCGGCAAAAGCGTGAGGATGAAAGGCCCGATTAAGGCGCCGAACTTTCGATAATTGCTTCGGTATCGCAGATACCAGGCCAGTGCAATGATATACGCGGGCTTGCAGATTTCCGAGGGCTGGATGCTCGGCAGGTCGAAACCAGCTATGGATATTTTTATCCACCTGTAAGCGCCTTTGGTTTCGGGCGCGAAGGGCAAGTCAATTACGAACCTTGAAATAAGCAGAACCACAAGCAGCAGCAGAACCGCGGCGTATATCCAGTAGCCGGCCTCACCGAGCCGACGGCAGTTGACAAGATTGACGAGGATTAACGCTCCAATACCAAGGCCCGCGAAGGTGACCTGTTTTTCCCACAAACCCGAAAGTTCCCCGGACTCACCTGCTGACTGTTGGACAGACTTGTCCGCCGGCTGCTGGGCTGACTTGTCCGTCAGTTGTTGGGCGGATTGGTCGGCTGAGTCCGCCTGCGCCGGATGCCCGACTGCGTAAATGGTCGCGATACCTATGAGGGCAAGCGATAACGTTGCCGTCAGAAGCACAACCCTTACAGCGACCAGTCGGCCTTTGAGTAAACCAAGCATGGCAGAAGGATAACAGACAAACGAAAAAGTAAAAAGTAAAAAGGAAAAAGTAAAAATGAGCGGATGGCGTATAGCGGAAAACAAATATTTTGGCCTGTGGTGTGACTTCCGGGTGTAAAATCCTAAAATACGCAAATTCGCCAAATTCAACCTGCCAGCGCCAGAACCGCGATGTCAAAAAAAATGCCTATATAGCCGATTTTTTCTATATTGCCAATTACCTAAGTTCTTGTAAAAACAGAGGTTAGCGTTACCAAGGGGGTTTTTATGGGGTGTTGGGCGGTTATAGGGCGTTTAACTAAATATTTTTGCTGTTTTAACAAAAAAAACACTTGACGGGAGGCAGTTTATTGTGTTACTATACACGTGACTTTCACCAATAGTAACCTTGTGCATAGTAATTGAGTTCGCACAATTACGCCTTTTATGGCAGAAAGGAGACAACGGAGGAGTGATTAAGTAGTTTTGTATTCCTTCTTTCGGCTGTTCCTGCTGGCCGAATCGCTAAGCTCAGATAAAGTAGGTTCATCAGAATTGAAATTAATGAGCGGGCGTAGTTATGCGAAGTTTTTTATTCAGCGGGAGAAACCAGGACACTGCAAGGCGTGTGGCTTTGCAGGGAAGAAAAGAAAGGAAGGTATTTATGAAGAAAACTTTATTGATTGTTGCGATGCTGTTATTGGTGGCAACACCGGTAATGGCAACCACTACAATCACAGCCGTTCAAGGGACACAGTTTACCGCGTCCGACGGCAATAAGGTGCAGCCAATCAGTATTACCTATGTGAGCGATGTCAACATAAGGGCGTTTGCTCTTGATATTAACATCGACTCCGACGGTGGCTCTCCGAATTTCCAGGGAATCCGGGGCTTCAAGACCGGGGAATCCAATGCCGCAAGTCCGGGCTACGGGATATTCCCGAGCAGATTCCGGGATTACATTGTTGTTACCGGCCCGAACTGGGTTGACACTAATTACAACCCGACCACGGCGTATGATGAGCCGGAAACGACCGACCACAATTCAGGCATGGGCTATCCCAAAATGATAGTCGAAATGGGCGCCTTGTACGCAGGCGACGCCAACAAACCCGCTTTGTCGGGCACGTTGTTCACATTCGATGTCAACGCCTGGGGCGCAAGCGGGACATTCCACCTTACTATAGCTGCGAATGCGCTGCGTGGCGGCGTGGTTAACGGCGACGGCAATACAATAACTGCAACTTATGAAGGTACCGATATTGTCTTCGCGTGCACTACTACTGTTCCGAACATCGTGGGCAGTTCGATGAGCGACGCGAACACGGCGATTACTAATAACAATCTCACAGTCGGGACCATTACTTATACGTGCAGCGAGACCGTGGCTGCCGGTTATGTAATCAGCCAGGGTCTGACGAGTGGGTCTTCAGTTGCATGCAGCACCGCGATGGACTATGTAGTTTCTACGGGTACATGCGGTTGTACGGTTCCGAACATCGTTGGTCTTGATCGCGTTGCCGCAAGGGCGGCGATTGTTGCTGCCGGTTTCCCAATCGGCACCGAGGCGAATGTTCCACCGACGACTTCTGGTCAGACGGTAAGAACAGTAATTGCTCAGATACAAACTGCCGGATCGGTAATTGCATGCGGTACACCGATTGATTTCAACGCGGTTAGCTATCCCATTAAGCAAATGACGGTTGCGAACAGCTTGTATGTCAACTGGATTAACCGCAGCAGACCGCAATGCTGGGCTTATCCGAGACAGTGCCGCGGCGATATTGATGGCAAGAAGTTGCTCACATTATGGGTCAGCACCAACGACCTGACCATTTTCAGAACGGCTCTCGGCAAAACAGAAGCACAGCTGAATGCAATGACAAACGGCTATTGCTCTGACTTAGACCACAAGAAGCTGCTCACATTATGGGTCAGCACCAACGACCTGGCCATTTTAAGAGCATATCTCGGCAAGGCGGAGTCGTTAGTCCCGCTTTGTGGAAATGTGCCGCTAACCGGAAGCGTTGACCCGAACTACTGGTATTGGTGCGTTCCGACTGGCGCGGTATGTCCGACCGGACAAAAGTGCGCTCCTGTCGGAGTTTGCCCGAATACGCCGTAGTTAACGGTAAAAGTTTAGAAAGTGAATTATGTGTGTTATGTTGAACATTGAAAACTTATTTGAATCCTAAAGGAGGATGTATGAAAAAGTTGATAGTTTTAGCATTAGTTCTTTCGATGGCCACAATGGCCAATGCAGGACTTGTTTTGTCAACAACAAGCACTGGGCCTTTAAATGTTGGTGATACCACTACACTGTCCGTTGGTACCGATGCTGAAATTTCCCCCGGCGTGGGTGAAGGTTACTGGGCGATTGGTTCTTTGACGGTAAATGGCATGACCACCGGTGGCGTTTCCCTATATCCCACTGAAGGCGGTATCGCGATTTTTGACGATGCCGTAACAAGTGGTGTTGTGCTGCCCGAGGGCGAAAATGGTGTATGGGGTATGATAGCGCTGGGAACACTGGCCAGCGTACCGATTGGTGGAATCTACGATGAGATAACTTTCACCTGTAATGGCCCGGTTGATACGGTTGTAACACTCTACTTTAGCGAGACCACTGAAGTATGGACTGCTGTTAGCTCCGTGACAATCAGCCAGGTTCCCGAGCCAATCACAATGGCATTACTCGGTCTTGGCGGTCTGTTCCTTCGTCGTCGCAAATAAGCGATAACGGCAGAACACGTTTTAGCTTTACAGAGAGGCAAGCCAGTTTGGCTTGCCTCTTTTTTTTGTTTATTTGGACAAGGTGAATGATATAATTTTATTTTTGACACAGATTAACACTGATTTACACTGT
>Ga0153915_10005286_pt1 | contig 11992 bp, 9 predicted proteins | sample Opewatmetagenome_2_FD_107003 | JGI IMG/M metagenome (GOLD analysis project Ga0153915, IMG submission 107003) | Freshwater wetland microbial communities from Ohio, USA - Open water 3 Core 3 Depth 3 metaG | ecosystem: Environmental > Aquatic > Freshwater > Wetlands | place: USA: Ohio, Lake Erie...
CTTACATCGATCCCGGCCTATGTCAGGAAGGCAAATGATCAGAATATGCTGGAGATGTCCCTGGTTGAGAATATTCAACGGGTAGATCTGGATTCGATTGAAGTTGCAATAAGCTATCAGCGGCTTATTGAGGAATGCAATCTTACCCAGGAAATGGTCAGTGACAGGGTGGGGAAAAAAAGATCAACAATTACCAACTACCTTCGATTGCTGAAACTTCCTGCAGAAATTCAGCTGGGAATCAGGGATAAAGTGATCTCTATGGGTCATGCTCGGGCGGTAATCAATATACCCGATCCTGAAACACAGCTTGAGATTTACCGCGATATTCTTAAGAATGACCTGTCAGTCAGGAAGGTAGAAGAAATCGTTCGTAAAATTGGTAGTGCACCTGAAATCACGTCTGAGCCAAAACAGGTGAAGGTTATTCACGAGGAATATGACCTATTGCGCACCCATCTGTCAGAATTCTTTCAGACCGATGTAGAGTTGAAAAGAAACAATAAGGGTAATGGTAAAATCGTTATTCCTTTTAAATCTGATGAGGATCTTGAAAGGATCCTTACCATTTTAGATAAACTGAAATCTGTTTGAAAGGATTATACCAACTTTCCGCAATTATTTTATTAGTTTTCTGTTTCCTGCCTGGCTTTTGCCAGGAGAAGGATACAGTAATATCCCCTGGCGATACCCTTACCAGGGCTGAAAGAAAGGCTATAAGGGACAGTGTTTTTATAGCCAACCATTCACCCCGCAAAGCCTCGATTTATTCTGCGGTACTTCCCGGCCTTGGCCAGATATATAATCATAAGTATTGGAAAGTCCCTATTGTTTATGCGGGATTTGGGGGTCTTGTTTATGGTGTAATATATGAGGCTGAACATTATACTTTTTATAAGGAGAAGTATAAATATATGCTAGATAATAATCTCTCTGAGTATGAAGGTGTTACGATAAGACAGGCTCAGGTTTATAAAGATTTTTATCGAAGATGGCGTGATCTTTTTTCTATAGCCATTGGCGGATTTTATGTCCTTCAGATTATCGACGCAACTGTTGATGCAAATCTTATCGATTATGATATAAACGATGATGTGGCGCTTAAAATAGAACCCACTTTATTATCCGGCTGGGGAAATTCTAACGCTGTTGGTATTAAATTTTGCCTAAGTTTTTAGTTTTCGCTTACTTTGTTTTTCTGTTATTAGCCAATTTGATGATGAAAAGAATTGAACTGTTATTTCTGCTGGTTTGCAACTACGTGATCGGGGCTGCCGTAACGTCAAGAGATTCAGTGATTGTGGACGATACACTCGTGCTGGAGCTGGGTGACGAACCTGAACTGATAATTTCAGAATTCAATGATAATCTGGACAGCCTTCTGAACCTATGGTATGTAAGTAATACCCGGGATTCACGATACCTGGCAGATTATGATCCGCTCGCGGATACCATATACCCTGTGTACCCTGATTCCTTTTATATTGAGAAACTAAGCCATATCCCCTCAGCAATAGATCTTTCATATAACCGTCATGTAAGAAGCTTCATCAACGTTTATACAGAACGAAGGAGAGAACAGGTCGGAATTATGCTGGGACTTGCAGAGTACTACTTCCCGATCTTCGAAGAAATATTTGCATTTTATGATGTGCCCCTTGAACTTAAATACTGCGCAATAATCGAATCAGCTTTAAATCCAAGGGCAGTTTCAAGAGCAGGGGCAACAGGATTATGGCAGTTTATGTACGGAACAGGACGAATGTATGGACTTACAATAAATTCATTTGTTGACGAAAGGCGCGATCCGGTGAAATCTACCCATGTGGCTGCAAAATATATGAAGGATCTGTATGATATTTATGGTGATTGGACAATGGTCATAGCTGCCTATAACTGCGGACCTACAAATGTAAACAAGGCTATCAGGCGTTCCGGTGGCAAAAGAAATTACTGGGATATATACAGATACCTTCCCCGCGAAACAAGGGGGCATGTGCCTGCATTCATAGCGGTTGTGTATTTAATGAATAACTATCAGTATCATAATTTCACTCCAAGGATTGTAGACGTGAATATCCCTGTTGATACATTAGTGATAAAGGATGAACTTCATCTGGAACAAGTATCACACGTCCTGAATATACCTCTGAAATTGCTCCGAGATCTGAATCCGCAATACAAGATGGATATAATACCCGGCAATGAGAAGCCCTATTCCCTGAAAATCCCTGTTGAATATGCGACACGTTTTATTGATTTAAGCGACTCAATTTTTGCATATAATGATTCCATTTATTTTAACAAGGATTACAAATATAAAGGTCCAGCGGTAAGTTCAACAAAAACTTATGTTGCATCTAGTTATATGTCCTATGCCCCGCCGGCAAATATGGAAAAACTGTATTATACTGTGAAAACCGGGGATAACCTGGGTTTCATATCCGAATGGTACCATGTTGGCCTTTCAGAGATCAAAAACTGGAATAATATATACGGTTCGATGATAAAGACCGGACAAAGACTGGTAGTTTATGTGCCGAAAAGCCAGCTTGAGCAGTTTAAAGACATTGATAATATGTCTTTCGAGGAGAAACAGAATAGTATTGGCAAGGATATCAAAACGACGGATACCTTCATGTCACAGGATGCCGGCAGCGATGCAGGCGAATTTGTCTATTACCTGGTAAAGCCAGGAGAAACATTATGGGATATTGCACGCAAGTTCCCCGGGGTCACAGATTCAGACCTAAAGCAACTCAACGGAATTACAGACGCTGATAAAATCCAGCCGGGACAGGTGATCAAAGTACAGAAAAAAGGATAAAAGAAGCAGTCAATTACCCGCTTCAATTCAAAAAATAGGTTTCTTCTCCTTTTATGCCGGCATCATAATCCGGGAGCTTTATCATTTTTTTTATTTCCGGATAATATTTTATCCTGAAAAATGATTTGAAATAGATCTTGCTGGTCATGCCCTCCCAGTGTATTGCCCCATAATAATACTGGATGTTGAATAGACCGCCTTTAAAACACAAAAACAGAGCGATTATGAGTATTGCATTCCTCACATATTTTTTCTTCTCAAGGGTCCACTCGAGAAAGGCAGCCATGGAGATTGCCAGAGGACCATATATGTCTATCATTGGGCGGGAACCCAGACAACCGCCGTACCACCAGCACCACCATGAATAAATAAGATAGATATGAAGTGAAAGCAGAACTACCAACGGCCAGAAGAACTCCTTTCTTCTGTGCCAGAGGACAGGAATTCCTGCCAGGGCAAAAACCATTACAGGTGTATACAACAGCCAGCCTTTGCGAAAACTAAATAAGCCATTAAGGATTTGTGGCTTAAGAAAATAAAACTTCTCACCTATATAAGAGAAAAACAACCAGTGTCCTGTAACTGTTTTCCAGTAAACAAATTGCGGGATCCAGATAATAAATGTGATTAATGCAATTATTACGAAATGCTGAAAATTTTTTGCAAAAAGTGCAAGTCGCTTTTTCAGATCCTCCCGCTTCCTGATATCCCAGAGCAAGAAAAACACAAGTATAATAAGGTTTGTGGGACGGATCAGTGAGATAAGTCCAGTCAGTAATCCGAGCAGGATCGTTTTGCCATAACCGGGGGATTCGTACCATCGAATTGTTGTCAGGATGAACAAATTGGTAAGCATAAAAAGATAGACATGCGGCATTGTTGATTCAGTGCTTCCGTAATAGAAAAGGTTTGTCCCGAGTGCAACTGCCACCAGGATCATTGCTGTTATTTCCCGTCTGAAATACCTGAGCATGATCTTTCGCAAAATCAATAGTCCGGCAAGGTAGAAGAGGATGCCGTTCATAACAAGGAAATATTTATAATTAGGTGAAAATCCTGATGGATTCTGATCAGTCAGCCCGATGGTGGCATGAGCAAGTAAAAAGAATGGTGCATACATGTAAGACATTCCCATTGATGTCTTTATCACATATTGATTTTCAGGCGTCAGGAGGGGCCAGAAAAGGGCCTCAGGATAGGGGGGGCCATGGTCAAGGAATTTCAGAGAAACATCATGGTAGATGAACTTTGCAGGCAGATATGAATAGTAAGAAATCACATCCCAGGCAATAACCCTGTCTGAGATCTTCCATAAATTTATATTATATACATGCCACACAGCTATAATAACCGGAATAATAACAGCAAGCAGGGATATTTCTATCTTTTTCCTAATAAAATCAGGAATAAAATGGTTTGGAAGATTTGTTGTTCCCTTGTCTGGCAAAATAGATAATTTAGAATTTTATGGCGGTTTATGATTACCTGGAAATAGGCTGTGCAAATGCAACTACATCTGCGCCACTAATTTCTTTATCGCAGAGGATAATCAATCTTTCCAGTACATTACGGAATTCCCTGATATTACCGGTCCAGCTGATCTTTTTAAGTTCATCGATCGCCTCCTTCGTTATTAATTTCTTTGAAGTACCGTATTCAGTACAGATCTGATTATTAAAGTAATCTGCGAGAAGCGGGATATCTTCTTTCCTTTCATCCAGGGATGGGACATGGATCAGGATAACACTGATCCGGTGGTACAGGTCTTCCCTGAAATTATTTTTCTGTATCTCTTCCTTGAGATTTTTATTTGTTGCTGCAATAATCCTGACATCAACTTCAATATCCTTGTCACTTCCAACCGGGGTTATCCTATTTTCCTGCAATGCCCTCAGAACTTTTGATTGGGCAGAAAGGCTCATGTCTCCAATTTCATCCAGGAATAGTGTGCCTCCATTTGCATGTTCAAACTTACCTTTTCTTTGCTTATGAGCCGAAGTGAATGCTCCTTTTTCATGCCCGAATAATTCGCTTTCTATTAACTCAGAAGGAATGGCAGCGCAGTTGACTTCTACGAAAGGATTCGCTGCTCTTGGGCTTTTTTCATGGAGAAGCCTTGCAACCAGTTCCTTTCCCGTTCCATTATCTCCAGTGACAAGTATTTTTGCCTCGGTAGGAGCAACCCTGTCAATCATATCCCTTACCCTTTTCATAGCATCAGATTCCCCTATCATCTCATATTTGCTGGTAAGTTTTTGTTTGAGCACCCTGGTCTCGGTAATTAGCGAAGTCTTGTCCATAGCATTGCGGATAGTTATCAACAGCCTGTTCAGATCGGGTGGCTTTTCAATAAAATCAAATGCACCTTTTTTAATTGCTTCAACCGCAGTATCAATGGTACCGTGTCCTGATATCATAATTACAGGGACGTCATTTGAAATTTCCTGTAACTTTTCCAGGACCTCAATGCCATCCATTCCTGGCATCTTAATATCACACAGCACAGCATCAAATTGGTTTTTAGAGAACAATTCCAGGGCTTCCGGCCCATTTGATGCCAATTCAATTGCAAATCCCTCATGCTCCAGAATGTCCTTCAGCGTGCTTCTGATACTCTTCTCATCATCAATAACCAGTATGTTTGACATATTCTATAATATTGACTACATTTTTTTCAAACTTTAATCAAGAGTATTGAGTTCAGTCTCACTGTCTTGCAGACTTAACTCTTCACCCTAAGCTCTATGCTCTAAGCACTTTGCTCCGTGCTCTATGCTCCACGCTAATTCAATTATTAAAGATATAAATTCCGTAATTTCTTTTTAAGTCTTGTAAGTAATCCACCTTAACATCTCTTTTAAAGTAGGCTTTTTGCCGTACATAAGTATGCCTGTGCGGTATATTTTCCCTGCCAGCCAGGTAGCACCAATAAAAAATGCAACCAGTAAGCCGGCGGAAAGAAAAAATTCAGGCCAGGGTACCCCAAATGGTATACGGGCCATCATGACAATTGGTGAGGTGAATGGAATAATTGAAAACCAAAAGGATATTGGACTGTCCGGATTATTTGTTATGCTGAAAAGTACAATGATCCCAAGAATAAGGGGCAGAAGTATCGGGAATACAAATTGTTGTGTATCGGTTTCACTATCGACAGCTGCACCTACGGCTGCAAACAAAGAGGCATAAAGAAGGTATCCGCCCATGAAATAAAACAGGAAGGTAAGTATTATAACAGCAAAATTGATGTTTTTGAGGGTTCCCAGTGCATCACGCAGCTGGTTCATCTCTTCGCTCTGTGCATTGCTTTGAACGTTTTGCGAGCCATCAGCCGGAGTTGCTGACATTATATCCTGTGTTGTAACCTGTTCGGTCGGGGTCAGCCTGAATTGCGGGAAAAAGACAGCCTGCGCAACACTGACAAGGATAAATGTCGAGACAATCCAGATCATAAGCTGGGTAAGTCCGACCATTGCAATTCCTACGATCTTTCCAAACATTAACTGGAATGGTTTCACAGAGGATATGATGACCTCAACTATCCTGCTTGTTTTTTCTTCCACCACACCCCTCATAACCATTGTCCCGCAGAAAATAAGGAACATGTACATCAGAATGCCGCATATATATCCGACAGCCATCATTATTCCTGTACTGCTTTCCTTTTCCTCACCTTCTTCGGATATCTTAATGGTCCTTACATTGATGGTAGTTTTAACACCTTTAAGGATCTCATCAAGGTTTTTAATATTATAGGTTTTCAGTTTCTGATCCCTGATATATTCTTCAAGGTACTTATTGATATGCATCTTGGTGTCAAGGCTCGGCTGCTTATCAGAATATAGGATAACAGAATTGGGATCATATGTCGCGATAGGCGAGATGTACAAAATACCATAATACCCAAGATTTTTAAAATTCCTTTTCAGGACATCAATACTGATATTTTCAAGGTAGTCGAATTTCAGGAATTCTGTTTCAGGAATAACTTTATAAAAAACATGGGAGCTGTCGACAATAGCTATTTTCTTGACATCCGTTTCCTTAAGCTGGGAAAGCCATGCAGGAATAATCATCATTGCCGCAAACAGGACAGGGCCCAGAATCGACATTATTATAAATGACTTCTTCCTTACCCTGATAAGGTATTCTCTAGCAATAATTATCGGGATCCTGTTCATATTATTACCGGGTATTATTTTTTTTCGCCTCGCTGACCACACGAATGAAGATATCGTGCATTCCGGGTAGTTCCTCATTAAACGATAATACCTGGACTTTTTGGATAAGCGCCGCGAGGAGATCATTATCAACTGAAGGTTTCAGAGATTGGATCCTTGCAACCTGGTTGTCTTCCTCAGCGCTGATATCAAGGAGTCCGTATCTGCCGTCCATAGCCTGCTTTATACTTTCGGGATCACCTGAAAAACAAACCCGGTATATATTGGATCGATATTGTTTCCTTATTGTTGCAATGTTTCCTTCAATCAACTTTTGACCGTTATCAATCAGCGTGATATGATCACAGAGTTCTTCTACCGAACCCATATCATGAGTTGAGAAAATAATAGTTGCTCCTTCTTTCTTCAAAGTCAGGATTTCATTTTTCAGCATATCTGCATTTATAGGGTCAAATCCGCTGAAAGGCTCGTCGAAAATAAGCAGTTCAGGTTTATGCAGGATGGTGATAACAAATTGCAATTTCTGCTGCATGCCTTTTGAAAGTTCTTCAACTTTCCTGTTCCACCATGAAATGATTTCGAATTTCTCAAACCATTCTTTGAGTCTCCGGATGGCTTCCTTCTTAGGGAGACCTTTAAGCTGGACGAGGTACAAAGCCTGTTCGCCAACCTTCATTTTTTTATAGAGTCCGCGCTCTTCCGGAAGATATCCTATATGGAAAATATCTTCGCCAGTAAATTTGTGGCCATCGAAGAATAACTCCCCCTCGTCAGGAGCAGTTATCTGGTTAATGATCCTTAGCAGGGTTGTTTTTCCTGCGCCATTGGGGCCAAGCAATCCATATATGCTTCCTTTTGGCACGGAAACAGAGATCCTGTCCAGGGCGACATGATTGGAAAACCGCTTTACAATATTCTCAGTGCGGAATATTTCCATTAGAAGGGATTTAAAATGAAAATGTAAGATTCAAGAATATCAAATATTATATTACTTGAAATAACTTTTCATCCTCTCGAAGAAATTTTTCTCCGAGCTGTCAGGATTCGGAACAAAATTATGAGATTCCGATAATCTTTCCATAAGGTTCTTTTCCTCGCGCGTCATTTCTTTCGGGATCCATACATTGATGCTTACCAGGAGATCTCCCTTTCCATATCCGTTTACATCAGGAAGCCCCTTATTTCTCAATCTAAGGATCCTCCCTGGCTGTGTTCCTGGTTCTATCTTTATTTTCACCTTGCCGTCAATTGTAGGAATTTCAACAGGTGTTCCAAGGGCAGCCTGGGGAATACTGAGATGCAGATTATAAAGCAGATCGTTCCCGTCGCGCATAAGTTCAGGATGTTCCTCTTCCGTAATCACTACCAGCAGGTCTCCATTAACTCCTCCTCTTCTGGCAGCATTGCCTTTGCCTCCTACAGTCATCTGCATTCCTTCACCAACACCGGCAGGGATATTTATCGGTATCACTTCCTCGCTGTTGATGATCCCTTCGCCATGACATTGTGTACATTTTTCTGTAATTAACTTACCTTCTCCCCCGCAATTGGGGCAGGTTGTGGTAGTTTGCATCTGCCCCAGGAAAGTGCTTGTAATCCTGGTTACCTGACCTGTACCATGGCACGTAGTACATGTCGAATATCCAGATGAATTCTTTGCACCCGTCCCATTGCATTTATCGCACGGAACATATTTATTGACTTTTATCTTTTTTGTAACTCCGTGTGCAATTTCTTCAAGTTTCAGCTTGACTTTAACACGGATATTCGATCCCCTGTTGGTCCTCCGGGACGACCGGCGACTACCTCCAAACCCTCCAAAAGTGCCAAATACATCACCGAAAATATCTCCGAAGTTTGCAAATATATCCTCCATTGTCATCCCGCCACCGTATCCGCCGCCCGATGCACCTCCAACACCTGCATGCCCAAACTGATCATACCTGGCCCGCTTTTCATCATTGCTCAGAACTTCATAAGCTTCTGCTGCCTCCTTGAATTTTTCCTCTGCTTCTTTATTTCCGGGATTCTTGTCAGGGTGGAATTCCAGAGCTTTCTTGCGGTATGCTTTCTTTATTTGTTCTTTTGTGGCATTACGGGGGACCTGGAGTATTTCGTAATAGTCTCTCTTTGCCATATATTATGCTCCTTCCAAATTTAGACGTCAGGGTCACTCTCCCACAACAACCTTGCAAAACCTTATAACCTTATCATTCAGTATATATCCTTTTTCCACAACATCGATAACTTTTCCCTTCAGGCTTTTATTCTCCACAGGAAACTTGGTAACGGCATCATGAAAATCTGTATTGAATTCCTGGTTAAGTGCTTCAATCTCTTTTATTCCCTGCTGGTTGAGGTGTTCCTTAAACTTAGTATAAATCAGTTCAACGCCTTCTCTCACAGCATCCATTGCATCTGTTTGCCTGATTGTTGCCATGGCCCTTTCAAAATCATCGATTACAGGCAACATTTTTGTATAAATATCTGCGCTGACATATTGCGTCAATTCAATCCGTTCTTTCAGCATCCTTTTCCGGTAGTTATCAAACTCTGCAGATAACCTCAGGTATTTGTCGTGCTGCTCGCTCAGCTTCGCTTCCAGCTCTTTCTCCCTGGAATGTTTCCCGTGTTTTGATTCTTTGCCTTCAACTTCTTCTTTCTTTTCCTCAGAAGCTTTTTCCTCTGCTTCTAAATGCTCTGCAGTTTCATTTTCTCCGGTTGCTTCAGCCTCTCCTGTTTTGGCTGGCACTTCATCATCACCTGGTCCGTTTTTCGGTTCATTTAAGCCTGTGGCTTCTGTTACTTTTGCATCATTATTTATGTCAGCAGGTTTTTCATTCTCCTTTTTGTTTGGACCAATACCTTCTTTTTTAGTCATTTCACAATAAGGTTATTTAGTTTTCAGGTTAATGCTCAACAATCATGCAAATTAATTGCCATTTAAAGTAACAGGACAAATTGGCATAATATTAAATGATTGCCGCATTAAAATGTCATATGCCAATCTGCCCGGGCAGAGATCAGATCACATAAATTAAAATAAATTCGGATTCAGGTCAGGGTTCTATACGTTCAATTGACGCCCCTATTCTGTTCAACCGGACATCAATTTTTTCGTAGCCCCGGTCAATCTGCTCAATATTGTGGATAGTACTTTTTCCTTCTGCTGAAAGGGCGGCAATTAATAATGCAACGCCTGCGCGTATATCAGGGGAAGTCATGACGGTTGGCCTCAATTGGAATCTCCTGTTAAGGCCGATTACTGTAGCCCTGTGCGGGTCACACAGAATTATCTGGGCTCCCATATCTATAAGTTTGTCTACAAAAAACAACCTGCTCTCAAACATCTTTTGATGGATCAGCACACTGCCTTTTGCCTGGGTCGCAACAACGAGGAAAACGCTCAGAAGATCAGGAGTCAGTCCGGGCCACGGCGCATCGGCAATTGACATTATGGAGCCGTCGATAAAAGTTTCGATCTCATAATTTTCCTGGGCAGGTATGTAAATATCCTGTCCGATTTGTTCAAGCTGAATCCCAAGCCGTGAAAATGAATGGGGAATGATACCAAGATCCGCGGCTGATGCATTCTTTATAAGTAATTCTGATTTTGTCATGGCAGCCATCCCGATAAAACTGCCAACTTCTATCATATCGGGAAGTACCTCATGACTGCATCCATGCAGTTCTTTGACACCTTCAATTGTCAACAGGTTTGAGCTGATCCCTGAAATTTTGGCACCCATTGAGATCAGCATTTTGCATAGCTGCTGGACGTATGGCTCGCAGGCGGCATTATAGATGGTTGTCGTACCTTTTGACATCACAGCTGTCATGATAATATTTGCTGTTCCAGTCACTGATGCTTCATCGAGCAGCATATAGGTTCCACAGAGCTTGTCTCCTTCAACGCGGTAAAATTCATCTCCTGGCTGAAAATTAAAGCGAGCGCCGAGTTTCTGGAAGCCAAGAAAATGTGTATCCAGCCTCCGTCTTCCGATCTTGTCCCCTCCGGGAAGAGGTATATATCCCCTGCCGAATCTTGCAAGGAGCGGCCCCAGTACCATTACTGATCCTCTTAACCTGGCACCGACCTTCCTGAATCCTTCAGAAAGGATAAATTCAATATTTACCTTCTTAGACTGGAAAGTGAATTTATGATCACCACTGGAAGTTACGCTGACCCCCATGTCACTCAGTAGTTCAATGAGGTTGTTGACATCAAGGATATCAGGTACGTTAGAGATTGTAACAGGTTCGGGAGTAAGGAGGGATGCACATATGACCTGAAGGGCTTCGTTTTTTGCTCCCTGGGGATAGATATCGCCCCTCAGGGATCTGCCGCCATCAATGATAAATGTGCCCATAATGCTATTTTTTGCCCATATTCCGCTTCTTCTTATTTTTAGCAAGAATATCTCTTGAATCAGATAGTTTGAGTTCTTTGTCGATGACGATCTTCCCTTCGGAAAGATTCTTCAGATCCTCAAAAATAATATCATCTGTAACAACTTCCCTGTTCCACGTAAGATAGCACTTCTTCATATGATTTGCTATCAGGCGGATGAGGGCTTCACGTTCCTTCCCCTCAGGAAATTTTACAGCCTCTTTGATCATAAGCTCAGTGATCTTGCCGTAATGCTTGTACTTGATATTGTAATTGCCGTATGGAATGGGCTTTGGTTTCTCGAAAAGAACTTCTGGAGTAGGTTTTTCATAAGGTGAATCAATATCCAGCTTAAAATCTGACATTAACTGCAGATGATCCCACAACTTATGTTTGAAATCAGAGATATCACGCAGATGAGGATTTAAATTCCCCATAATCGCAATGACAGCTCTTGCAGCCCTGTTTCTCTCTTCCCTGTCCTCAATGGTCAGCAGATAATCTACCATTTTCTGAATATTTCGTCCGTATTCCGGAAGAACCAGGTTTTTTCTCTGCGTGTTATAATTGTAATCCATTATTAATTTTTTTGCA
>Ga0153915_10005287_pt1 | contig 11991 bp, 9 predicted proteins | sample Opewatmetagenome_2_FD_107003 | JGI IMG/M metagenome (GOLD analysis project Ga0153915, IMG submission 107003) | Freshwater wetland microbial communities from Ohio, USA - Open water 3 Core 3 Depth 3 metaG | ecosystem: Environmental > Aquatic > Freshwater > Wetlands | place: USA: Ohio, Lake Erie...
AGAAATATCTTCAGCAGCGACTGATAAGGAATGTCTCTCTTGTTTGCCAGCAGCTTTAGTTCTTCGAGCATCATTTCGGGCAGACGTATTGAGATGGTTTTAACGGACGGTTTCAAATTCGGTAAAACAACCTTTTTCGCCCGCTTCCAGTCGATAAACTCGGTCGAATCGTGCTTAGCCCAGAAAGAACGCTCTTTGTTCTCGCTCTTGAATTTCGGAATAACGCTTTTCATAGCGACTTATAAACCTCTCTTTCCTTTCGGCTCATATTCCTCGCCGATACTACTCTTATCAATCGGCCTCTGATTGTAAATACGATGAAAAGCAATCTGCCGGCTGATGTCCGCCCGAGGGCGTAATATCTCGTTTCTTTTTCAGAATGCCTCTCGTCCTCATTTACATAGAACGGCTCATTGAAAAACGCCTCTTCACATTCAAAAGGGCTGACCCGGTGCTTCTGCCAGTTCTTCTCGACGTTGGCTTTGTCCCAGTCAAACCCCGTGCAGTCAAATATACTCATCATTCAACTCTCTTAATAGTATATGATAGTCATATACATTTGTCAAGTGTGTTTATGCCGTGATATTATACATATCCTGCCTGTTATATTGAACCCCCCCTGATAAATTAAGGAGCTGAATTGTGGCAAAAACTTCGTGTCTTCGCGTCTTAGTGGTAAAAGTTGTTAAAAAACAGGCCTGTCCTGGAAGCAGAACAGGCCATTCGCCCCTCCTGTCCATCCATCATCCCGCCATTTCTGGGGGGACCCCGGAGGACAAGAAATTCAATTCTATTAATTACCAAAGTATTAAGTTTTCAACGGGCCGGCGGCAAGAGCGGATACCGGCAAACTGCTCAGTTTGTCATAAGCACCGGCTGGCCCGTCGCGTCAATTACATCTCGCCAAAGCGAACCATGCGGGTCTATAACGTTGCGCCTCGAAACGGCCAGGCGAATCGGGATATGCACATACTGGTCATGCACCAAGCCGATAAGCACCTCGGTCCTGCCCGTCATTGCCGCATGCACCGCGTTTGAGCCGAGCCGCTCGCAATAAACCGAATCGGTCGTATTCGCAGGTGCGGCCCGTATTATATAGCTGGGGTCGATGAACTTCAAGTTGATTTCAATGTTCTTCTTTTTGAAATAGTCGCAGATGTGATGCTGAAGGTATCGGCCAATGTCCGCAAGCTCTTTGTTTCCGGAGGCGTCAACGGCATTGGTCTGAGCGAGGAACTCCTGGCCCGCGCCTTCGGCAACCAGAATCACTGCGTGGCCGCGCTGTACGAGGCGATTGGCAAGATGGGCGAGCAGGCCGTTATTGCCATCCAGCGCAAACGGCACCTCAGGCACAAGCACAAAATTCACGTCGTTGCGTGCCAGGGCAGTAGCCGCCGCGATGTGCCCCGATTGTCTGCCCATCACCTGGACCAGTCCGATTCCGTTGGGAGCGCCCTTTGCCTCAGTGTGAGCCGCGGCGATTACTTCGGCAGCTTTGGCCACGGCTGTCGCAAAGCCAAACGAGGCCTGCACAAAGCTGAGGTCGTTATCTATCGTTTTCGGAATGCCCACAATCGCTGTTTTCAGTCCGCGTTTTTTTACCTCTTCCGAAATTCCCAGCGCGCCGCGCAGAGTTCCGTCCCCGCCTATAACAAAAAGGATATTAATTCCAAGCCGCTGGAGCGTATTGACTATTTCGACGGCCTCGTTTCCATAACCGCGCGACGAGCCCAGGATTGTTCCTCCGTCGCGATGGATATCCAACACGATTTCAGGCGTCAACACCCGCATCTTAAGCCCGAAGCGTGAGATGAAACCGCGATAGCCATACTGGACGCCGCTTATCCTGCGAACGCCATATCGGTACCAAAGGCACATAACAATGGCGCGCATCACGTCGTTGAGGCCGGGACACAATCCGCCGCAGGTAACGATGGCGGCGTGCACGTCGGAAGGTTTGAAATACACCTTTTCTCTTGGGCCCGCCTTTTCCATCAGTTCGCACGGGTCGAACTGTTGCGGGGATGAGTCGCAGACCGTATCAACGGTATAAATTACGCGTTCTTTATCACTGACATAGTTCGCTATGCTGCCTTCGTGCACTTTCGAGAATTGAATGGGTGAGTCAATTGTCGTCTCCCCCAGCGTCGCAATACGAAAATCCAGCCCATCCATAGTCAACACTCCTCACAAAAATGCTCTAATGAAATCTTGCGCCCTATGCTGTCCCTGTGACTACATGCACGACCAATGTATTTGTCCTGCCAGGTTCGCCGAGCGGCTGTCCTGCTACGAGGACGACCTTGTCGCCGGCTTTAGCCAGCTGGCGCGCGACCAGCAGCTCATCTGTGACCCTGACGAAATCATCTACGGTCCCGGGCACAGGCAGGCAGCAAGGCACCACGCCGTAATCCAGACACATCTGTCGGCACACCTTCTGCCTGGAACTCAATCCCAGTATTGGAACATCTATGCGTGCTTTGCTCAAGAGCCGCGCCGCGCCGCCGGATTCCGACCACACGACAACAAGTTTGGGGCCGATGTCGTCAACAACGTAGCCGACACTTCGTGATATTGACTCGGTTACGCGCAATTCCTCCGAAGTGGCTGTTCTCGGATGCCTTTCAGCGTGTTTGTCGATGTAGGCCTCTGTAACATGGGCAATCCTGTCGATGGTTTTTACCGCCTCAACCGGATACTTGCCCACGGCTGTTTCGCCGGACAGCATAACGGCGTCGCAACAGTCCATAATTGCGTTGGCAACATCCGATACCTCCGCTCTCGTTGCTACGGGGTTGTCTATCATGCTCTGCAGCATCTGGGTCGCTACTATCACGGGTTTTCCCATGTGTTTGCACATTTCGGTGGCGTGTTTCTGAATCAGGGGCACTTCGGCCAGGTCCATCTCGACGCCCAGGTCGCCGCGAGCCACAAGGATGCCGTCGCTGACCTCAGTAATCTCCTTTAGGCCTTTCACTGCCTGCGGTTTTTCAATCTTCGCTATTACCTTGATGCTCGAACCGGCTTTTGCCAGATACTGTTTCAGCTCGGTTACTTCGCCGGGGCCGCGCACAAAACTCAACGCCAGAAAATCGAGGTCGTTCCTGACGGCCCAGTCCACGCACTTCCAGTCTTTTTCTGTAATGGCAGAAACGCTCACGTCGGTATCGGGCAGATTTATCCCTTTGTTGCTATACACCGGGCCCCCGACGACTACTTTGCACAACACCTCGTTATTACTGCAAGCCGTCGCCTCCAGCGAAATCCGGCCGTCATCTATGAAGACGCGGTGACCGGGTTTAACGTCGCTGATAAAATTCTTATAATTAGTGCAGAACCTGTGAGCGTTACCCGTCTCGCTGCCGGTTCCGATAGCGACGGTGTCCCCTTGAAGCAGTATTTCTCCATCCGGCTCAATGCGGCCCATTCGTATTTTAGGACCGCACAGGTCTCCCATTATCGCCGTGGTATTTTCTCGTCCCGTCCGGGCTGAGTTGAGGGCCTTGAGTGATTCGGCATGGCTTTCAAGCGTCCCATGCGAGAAATTAAGACGAAAGATACTGACGCCGCTATCCAGCATTGCTCGCATAACCCCGGCATCGATACATGCCGGGCCGAGAGTGGCAACAATTTTCGTCTTAGTCATTTAACTAAACAATCCGCGGTTAAACCCTGGGATATAAACCGAGATAATATGTTTTAGGCAGCTCGCCGGTCAATGGCGAAGCATACTCAATAAACTTATCGGTTACTCCGTTACCTTCGGAATTGATAAACTCATCGGGCATCGTTTTGCTCTTTTCCGCGACGTTGTGAAGCTCGGTGCATATATACTCGACGGCATAATCCTCGCCGTTTCAGAGCCGCTTGATTGCGACGGAACCGCTTTGCTCGGTCATAGCGAATTTTACGGCGTGTTGCCCGCACCTGACGGCCTCATCGAGGTCAACCGGCGACTGGAAGCCGGCGAAGCTTCGCTGCAGGTAGCCGAATGTGTCAGCGCGGACGCGTTTGATTTTGAGTGAGTTCTTAATCTGCCCGGCGAGGAAATCAGCCAATGCGCCTGTTCCGGAAAGCTGGATATTGTTATGCGCGTCTTTTTCGCTGGTGTCGGCGATTTTTTGGGTCCAGACGGTGCCGTCGGTATCGCAGATACCTTCGCTGACGGCGATTACGCACCTGCCGAGTTTGGTATATACCGCGTTAACATCGGCAAGGAATTTATCCATCGAGACGGGCCGTTCGGGCAAATAGATGAGGTGCGGGCCGTCGTCGGCTTTGTGTTTTCCGAGTGCGGCCGCGGCTGTAAGGAAGCCGGCGTGCCTGCCCATAATAACGTCGATTTTTACGCCTGGCAGCGCCCGGTTGTCCATGTCATCACCTAAAGTAGCACAGGCGACGAATTTGGCGGCGGTGCCATAGCCGGGACAATGGTCGGTAACGAGCAGATCGTTGTCTATCGTCTTTGGGACATGAAACGCCTTTAACTCGTATCCGACCTCTGCGGCCATCAGATTAATTATGTGAGCGGTATTCGCCGAGTCGTTGCCGCCGATGTAGAAGAAATACCGAACGTTGCGTTTTTTGAAGACATCGAAAATCTTTTTGCAATACTCCGCATCGGGTTTATCGCGGCTGGAACCCAGCGCAGCGGATGGGCAACCGGCAATGCCGGCGGCATCCTGGACGGAAATCTGCTTGAGGTCAACGAAATCTTCTTTGACCATTCCCTGGACCGCGTGAATCGCTCCATAAAGATTCTGTATTTCCGGATGCTTGCAGACCTCATTAATGACACCGACAAGTGAGGCGTTAATAACGCCCGTCGGCCCTCCGGACTGTCCTACTACCGCATTGGCTTTTGCAACCTTTGCCATCACTGATGCCTTTCTGTTAAAAATCAATCATGCGAACTTTTAAACAATCACTGAAAACAAGGGTGTGAGTATATCAATTCGGCTGTAAATTTCAAACCAAAAGTGAATTATCTGGCCGCCGCAAATTAAGCCGGGATTACTTGAAATGGGCGGCAACCTCATGGTATCATTAGCCCATCTTAACACGTAGGAGAAATCCAATGAGTGTTCTTTCGTCGATTGGCAATACGCCGATGGTAGAGTTGAGCCGGGTGAACCCCAACCCCAAGGTGCGTTTGCTGGCAAAAATGGAGGGTAATAACCCCGCCGGGTCGATTAAAGACCGCACAGCACTCTATATGGTTACAAAGGCCGAGGAGGATGGCTCGCTAACCAAAGATAAAATCATCCTCGAACCGACCTCCGGCAACACGGGTATCGCGCTGGCGATGATTGGAGCGGCCAAAGGGTATCGTGTCAAACTCACACTGCCCGCCTGTGTGAGCAGCGAACGACGACATATTTTGGAGGCATTCGGCGCGGAAGTGGTAATGACGCCCGCCAACGAGGGAACCGATGGCGCTATCAGGATGGCCCAGCGAATCCTCGAAAAAGAGCCCAATACTTATTTTATGCCCAACCAGTTCACCAACCCCAATAATCCGCTGGCTCATTACGAGACGACCGGCCCGGAAATTTACAAACAAGCCAACGGCCAAATCGAATTTTTCGTCGCCGGCATGGGGACAACCGGCACGCTTATGGGGATTTCCCGCTTCCTTCGCGAAAAATTAAACCACGTCAAAATCATTGGTATCGAGCCAACGCCTCATCACACCATCCAGGGCCTCAAGAATATGACCGAGTCAATCGTGCCCGCTATTTACGAACGGGACCGGCTCGACGACGTTATGACGATGGAGGACGATGAGGCATACGAAATGACCCGGCGACTGGCGGCTGAGGAAGGAATCTTCGCCGGCATATCGAGCGGCGCGGCCGTGGCGGGGGCAATCCGAATCGCCAAGGATATGAAATCAGGCACAGTAGTAACGCTTATTTGCGACCGCGGCGACAGATATCTCAGCACAATGTTATTCCGCGCCGCCTGCGCGAAGTGTCCGCCCTGAGTTCATCGAAGGGCGCAAAATGTCCGCCGTAGGCCGTGTCTTGTGACTCGAAAATAAAAACTGGGGCCGGAGTTAATTTTGTCGCGAAGCGCGAAACAAAATTGCCTTAGTCAACCATTTTAAACACCTGCCACATAGCAGAAGGTTTAAAGGCAAGAATTTGTGAAACTTCTACACAATTAGTATAGCCACAATTTGCACAAATTGAAGGATTATCAATATCCCGGCAGCATGTAAATGTCCTGTCTGGTGTTCCAAGTTCAATTTGCGGGATTGGCCGCTTCCAGTTATTTTCCTTTAAGGCCGTATATGCGGCTGCGGAAAGTACTATTGCATGGCCTTCTTTTTTTAACTGCCAGATTTTGTCAAGCAATTCAATTCTCTCAGCATACGACAAACCATATTTTTCTATAATTTCAGGCCAATGGGTCAGCAAGTTGAAAGATATTCCTCTGAACAAATCCAACTCAGAAATCTCGTCTATAAATTGTTCCAAATATTGCACGTTAGCTTTGCTGAAAGTAATAGAAGCGAACACCGCTTTTGTTACAGAATTCCTGACATTTTTAATAATAAGATCGTACGAGCCATTACGTATCCCATTATGAATCTCACGAGGTCCATCGATCGTGACTATATAATTGCACCGCTCAATATCCAAGGGAAATGTTCCGTTAGTAAAAATAAACACCTCAAAGAACCCAAGTTCACGAGCATAAGCTACCAGTTCATGTAAACCGTGTTCGCCGTCCTTCCAGAGCATTGGCTCGCCACCAGTAAAATATAAGGAACGATGTCCTCGTTTATAGGCATCAGACAGGGCATGTCTTGCCTGATCGATGGCAAAATTAATCTTGCCTGCATTTTTGCTTTCACAATAAAAGCAGTTCAAATTACACCTGTCTGTAATTACAAGGCCAAGCAAATAAGGTGATTTATTTCGCAGAACGAGCGTCTTAAAACCATACGATAATCGATTCAAGAACTTTGCTGCGGCAGATGGCAAATTTGGATTTAACTTTTCTTTAAAGTTATCCTGTTTCCTATACATTAGAATTTTACCTCTTGAGGCCACGGATTAGACATACATGTTCCCCATATTCTTTGAATATTATTCAGTGAATATTCGTTCTGCACTCTGTGAACCCAATAGGCCCCTTTACTTGTTATAGATATTTTTTCTTTCTCTTCTTTTGCGAAACCAATTGATTTCAGCAGGAAGAATAAATCGCCATACACTGCGTTAAAATTTTTCCCAAACAGCTTATAGAACTCCTGTTTGTTTATATACATCTCGTATATACGCCAATACAGCCAGTACGCCATTTCCATCTTCTGATCCAACGGCATCGACAGTGCTATTGGTTCTTTGCCCCTGCCAACTGCTGCACAATACTCATCAACGTCAAATGTATTTACATAGAAGCAATCTCCAAGCATGGACCCTGCACTTGCACCAAATCCTTTATAGTAGTGCCGTGAAACAGAGCTAAACTTTTTATGTTTTTGTTTTATAAATGACCACACAGCACATCTCTCATAGCCGTTCAGTAAGCATTGTTCCTCAATAGCAGCCAGCATTTTTCTTATCAGTCTGCCAGGCGGGCGTGTAACTTCTTTTATTTGCATGTTGCCGCCCAGCTCGGTATAAGGGAAGGCAAAAAGCGGATATGCAGAAATCTGATCGACTCCGCAACTAATCGCTGTTTTTACATCTTCCACAAGGTCTCCAATTTTTTGGCCCGGCAAAGCAAACATCAGATCCACATTAACAGAGTCAAACCCGATCCCCACAGCTCTTTGCACAGCATCTAAGATAGCTGAACCCTTCATGTCTCTCTGTAATCTTTCATTAAATGTGTCACGGAACGTTTCGCCTCCTATGCTGATCATTGTGACACCAGCACTTATCAGAGCTTGGAGAGTTGCGTTCGGCATATCATTTGGGGCAAGCTCAATACATATATCACTGTTCGATAAATCAACAGCATTTCTTAAGTGCTCAACAATGCGAACCAAACCCCCAAGCATGGTCGTGGGTGTACCACCACCAATATACAATGAATTTACCTGTTTCTTTGCCAGATATCCGTGAAAGAGGTTTATTTCGTTTAACACCGCCTGCTCATATTTTTGGGCTTTATCTGCTTCAAATTCCACCCTGTTATAGGGACAGTAAGGGCACAAGTTTTTACAGAAAGGAATATGAAGGTACAAACCTATTGTGTCAATTGGCTTCTTTGGGCAAAGCATTGCCTGCTTCAGAGAAAACTTTCGTATATTACCGGTAAGCCTGTATTGCAACAGCCTCTTCAATATTTGTTTGAATAAATACAGCGTACCTATCAAAAATTCCATCCTTCGTTTATTTATAAAGACTCCTGACGGACGACAAAGTTGACCATCCTTCGCACTTTGTGCTATGGATGGCAGGCAGTCAAAGGTGCGAATCTCTTCCGTAGCCCCCGCGTTTCCTTTTCGAAGAAAAGTGCGGGTCCTGCCATAAGGTGGGAGTATATCGGGAAAGCGGGAGGAAAAGCAAGGAGTTTACATAATTGCGGATTTTAGATTGCGGATTGCAGATTTAGGGATGCGGACTGCGCCCGTCTTCGTCTTTGACTTCGCCGAGACCTTCGCTACGCTACGGGAATAATTTTGAGGAGTTCGGCGTTGGTGGGATATTTTCGCAGGGCGGCGGTGAGGGTATTGACGGCATCGGCGGGAGTTTGGCCAAAAGTTGTTGTCGGGACGAACTAAAACCTGCCTTAGGGGGGTAGTATTACAGGTAATAACCTGTGTCGGGGGGCGGAATAAACGGTTTGCAAAAAGGGGCAGAATTCGTTAGATTACTGGATTGTGCAGAAAATAGATGTTTTCTGTTGTAGTGATAGTTGAGCATTAGAGCAGTTGACCGCCCCCGGGTCTTGCCGTCGCAAGACAACAGCGGGGGCTTTGTTCCTAAGGAACGGCTGAGTGGCGGAATGGCAGACGCTGGGGACTTAAAATCCCCTGTCCTCACGGACGTATGGGTTCGACTCCCATCTCGGCCATTGTTAAAGAGTTTTGAGTTCTTAGTGTTGAGTTTTGAGTTGATTAACTAAGAACTAAAAACTCAAAATTAAAAACTGTGCAAAGATATGGGGTGATTTGGAAATGGCGAAAAAGGTTTTCAAGCTGGCGGACGTGGCAGAGCCGAATCTGTACCGGGAAGTGTTCCCTTATACCGAGTTTCCGATTACGAAGTTTGAGAAGCGGGGCGTGCCTTATGAATTGCCCGAGCAGATATGGATAACGGACACGACGTTCCGCGACGGCCAGCAGGCGAGGCCGCCATATACGCCTGAGCAGGTTTTGAGGATATACGACCTGCTGCACGAGATAGACGGCGATACGGGTCTGATTCGGCAATGCGAGTTCTTTTTGTATTCGGACCGCGACAGAAAAGCGGTGGAGCTTTGCAAGGCCCGCGGCTACAAGTATCCGGAAATTACCGGCTGGATTCGCGCGGTCGCGGAGGATTTCAAGTTAGTCAAGCAGATGGGGCTTGCGGAGACGGGAATTCTGACGAGCGTCAGCGATTACCACATATTCCTGAAGCTTCGCAAAACCCGCGCGCAGGCGATGGCGGGGTATTTGGAGATAGTTAAGGCGGCTTTGGACCAGGGTGTTTTGCCGAGATGTCATTATGAGGATGTAACGCGGGCGGATTACGATGGATTTATACTGCCGTTTTCCGCGGAGCTGATGAAGCTTGGCGAGGAGTATAAAAAGCCGATTAAGATTCGGCTGTGCGATACGCTTGGTTTCGGATTGCCGTGGGCGGGTTCTGCGCTGCCGAGAAGCGTGCCGAAACTTGTCACGGGGCTTCGCAATATAGGTGTGCCGGGCGAGCAGTTGGAATGGCACGGGCATAACGATTTACACAAGGTAGAGGTTAACGCCGCGACGGCGTGGTTGTACGGTTGCTGTGCGGCGAACAGCTCGATATTCGGCGTCGGCGAGCGGACGGGCAACCCGCCGCTTGAGGCGATGGTGATTGAGCACGCGCAAATCAAGGGAATGACCAAGGGCGTCAATTATGCGGCGTTAACTGAGCTTGCGGCTTATGCGGCGAAGGAGCTTGGCTTTGATATACCGAGCAATTACCCGCTTGTGGGCAGGGACTTTAATGTAACTCGCGCGGGTATTCACGCGGACGGCCTGCTGAAAAACGAGGAGATATATAACTGCTTCGATACCAATAAACTGCTGAATCGGCCTGTCGAGGTCGCGATTACGGACAAGACCGGCGCGGCGGGGATAAAGCACTGGATTGAATCGCGGTTCAAAATGGAAATTATGAAGCATGACCCGCGTGTGATAAAGATAAGAGACCGCATAGCGGCGGAATACGCTTCGGACAGGTCGTCGGCAATATCGGATGATGAGATGTTCAAGTGGGTGAAAGAGGCGTTCGGAGACGAGATGCCGCCTTTGCGGTAATTTGCCACTAAGGCGCAAAGACACGAAGAGATACAAGTGGTAAAACCAGTGATAAAAGCGGTGATGTTTGATTTGGGCGAAACCTTGCTGAATTTCGGCAAGGTTGAGACAATGCAGGTCTTTGGGCAAAGCGCAAAGCAAACTTACGGCTACCTGACGAGCCATAATCAGCCCGCAGGCAAATTCTGGTGGTATTTTATCAGGAACCTGGCTGCCATACAGGTGAGGACTTTGTGGGCGAATATAACGGGCAGAGATTTTGATGCTTTGTCGCTTTTGAAGAGGTTCGGCGTCCGGCGCGGTTACAAATTAAGTGAGGAGCAGTGGCGGGAGGTTGGATGGCTGTGGTATGAGCCGTTGAGCAGGATTGCGAAGGTTGAGCCGGATATAAAAGAGACGCTTGCCAAACTGAAGGGGATGGGGCTTAAATTAGGCATACTGAGTAATACGTTCATAAGCGAGGGGTCATTAGACAGGCAGCTTGAGCAGCTTGGTATGCTGGAGTTTTTTCCTTATCGATTTTATTCTTACCAGTTTGAGTTTCGCAAGCCGGACAGAAGGATTTTTGAGGCGGCGGTTGCGAAGATTGGAGAGCCGGCGAAAAACATACTTTTTGTGGGTGACAGATTAGACAAGGATATCGCGCCTGCGCTGAGGGCTGGAATGCGGGCGGCGCTGAAATCGGCTTATACGAATACGGGCAAAAAAGTCCCGACTGGCGTCTGGAGAATAGAGCAAATTGCAGAATTGCCAGCCATTATTGAGACGGTCAATACAGATGACGGACGACGGAAGACAGAGGACAGACAATCTGTTCTCCGTCCGCTGTCTTCTGTCCTTTAATGAGGTGTTGAATGAGTAAGCAGGTTGTGTATCAGAAGTGTATAAACCCGGATTGTGCGGCAGAATATGATGTAAGCAAAGTTATATTCAAGTGTCCCAAGTGCGGGGACCTTCTGGATGCGCAGTATAACTGGGATAAAGTAGAAGTTCCGAAGAAGCTGGCGGATTTCGGTAAACGGTGGGCAAACAGGGATAATCGGCTGGATTTATCGGGAGTGTGGCGGTTCAGGGAACTGTTGAATTTCTGCGATGACAAGAACAAGGTGACAATCGCGGAGGGGCAGACGATTTTGCAGCCAAATGATGAGGTTGGCAAATACGCGGGGATGAAGGCGGGGAGATTATTTTTGCAGTATGAGGGATTGAATCCGTCGGGCTCGTTCAAAGATAACGGGATGACGGCGGCATTCAGTCATGCGAAAATGGTTGGGGCAAAATCGTGCGCGTGCGCTTCGACGGGCAATACGTCTGCGTCGGTCGCTCTATATGCTCATAGCTGCGGGATGAAATGCACGGTGTTTATCGGTTCGGGCAGAATCGCCTTCGGGAAATTGTCGCAGGCGATGGATTACGGCGCGCAGACGATACAGATAAAGGGCGATTTCGATGATTGTATGAAGCAGGTGCAGGACGTCTGCACGAAATTAGGATTGTACCTGCTAAACTCGCTGAATCCTTTC
>Ga0153915_10005288_pt1 | contig 11990 bp, 14 predicted proteins | sample Opewatmetagenome_2_FD_107003 | JGI IMG/M metagenome (GOLD analysis project Ga0153915, IMG submission 107003) | Freshwater wetland microbial communities from Ohio, USA - Open water 3 Core 3 Depth 3 metaG | ecosystem: Environmental > Aquatic > Freshwater > Wetlands | place: USA: Ohio, Lake Erie...
GATCGGAAGCGCGGCATTGGCGGCAGCCGCCTGTGCGGGCGACAGCGGCTGCAGCGCGGTCTGTTCGAGCGGGACTTCGGCCGGGACCAGCAACGGACCGGCGGCCGCCGGCGTCGGGGTCGCCAGCGCAAGCCGTGCGGTCCGCACGCAGGAGGTGCTGGTGACGATCAGGCCGGCCGCCAGCGCCGCGCGCACGCCGGTCCTGCGGCTGCGCATCCGCCGCAGGCGGTCCTCGGAATAGACAATGAACTTGCGCACCAGGTCGCCCGCCGCTCCGCCTGCAGATTCGGTCCTGTTCCGCCTTGCACGGGGCCGAACTTCCTGTCTGCCGTCCGTTTCGCGCCGTCCCGCCATGGCACGGCGCCGCGGCGGGAAATGAAGGGAAGTCGCAGTCGCCGTTACCGACCACGGCAAAGTCGCGGTGATGGCGCGCAACCCGCGCGCCGCGATCATCGGCAGCGCGCCGTGTAAATGGCTTGCGCCACAAAATTGTGGACAGAATTTCGGGTGCGCCCGGAAAGCCCGGATTTCGGGCAGTTTTCCGGAAAAGCTGTTGCGACGATGTGACAGTGCGACCCGAGTTAACGATTCCGTGCACTTTTGTCGTTGCGGGCGGACTCGAACTTTGATTCACATAGTGGTCGGGGTGCGGGGAACGTGGTTAAGCGCTTGGTAAGTTGTTGAAGCGCATGATCTCCGCAGGGCAAAAGGAGCTGGGATCATGGGTACGCAGACCAGGCCTGCCGACGGGGCGCTTACGCTGGTCGAGATGAAGGAGTTTGCGAGCTTCGGCGCGGCGACGCAGCGCTACATCCGCCGTTCGCTCGATGTGGGACTGGGACGTCACGATGCGATCAAGCGCTGGTCGCGCGACGTCGGCGAAGCAGCGAGCATCCGTGCCCAGGAGCGGGTCTACAGCCGACTCGACCATGTTCGCGACTATGTTCCCGACGACAGCGGCCTCGACGCGATGGAGCCGATGATGGCTCCGCTGGTGACGATGACCGCCTTCGACCTCGGCCAGGACCGGCTGCCCGATTTCGCTTCCTACCGTTTCCTCTACGAGCGGCTGATCGGCGCCGCCGTGCGGCCCTGGCTACCCGGCGCCTTCTGCGCCGCCGCGGCGCTGCCGCACCTGCATCCCGAGAAGCGCCGCTGCCTGCTCCAGTCGATCAGCGAAGCGGCCGCGACCGCGCCGGGCTGGTCGAACCGCGAGCCGGTCTTCTTCCCCGAATGGGTCGACAAGGTGGACATCACCGTCGCGGGCTGAGTCATTGGCCTTTTCCTCCCCCGGATTTCCGGGGGAGGGGGACCACCCGAAGGGTGGTGGAGGGGCCATAACTTTGCAGCAGTAGAAGAAGCCCCTCCACCGCTTCGCGGTCCCCCTCCCCTCGAAAGCGAGGGGAGGAAAATGACCGGACGGTCCGTCCCTGACCCTACAATCCCGCCAGCAGCTCCGTCGCGAAGGTGGAGAGCGTGTCGTCGCGGGCGCCCATGATGACGATGCGGTCGCCGGGCCCGGCGAGGCCGCGCAGCCGTTCGCCCGCGGCCGCGCGCTCGGCGATATGCTCGGCATTGCGCCCCGCGGCGCGGACGCCTTCGACGATGTCGGCGCTGCCGACCGTGCGTTCGACCGTGCCGCCGAAATAGACCGGATCGGTCAGCACCAGCACGTCCTCGGCCGCGAGATTTTCGGCGAAGCAGTCGATCAAGGGCTGCTTCATCACCCGCAGCGGGCCGTAGCCGTGCGGCTGGAACAGCACGAGCAGCCGCCCCGGGAAAGCGTGCAATGTCCGCAGCGTCGCTGCGATCTTGTCGGGATTGTGCCCGAAATCGTCGATCACGCTGATGCCGTTCTTCGTCCCGACCACCTCGAAGCGCCGGCGCAGCCCCTGGAACTCCGACAGCGCCGCGGCCGCCTCCGCGAGCTGGACGCCGCACAGCCCGGCGGCTGCAATCGCGGCGAGCGCGTTGGCGGCATTATGGCGCCCCGGAACCGGCAGACGCACCCTGATGCGGTGCTCGCCCCGCACGACGTCGAATATGATCGCAAGCGGCTCCTCGTCGATATTCTCGGCGCGAATGTCGGCGCTGGGATCGGACAGGCTGAACCGGATCAGCCGCTCCGGCGGCAGCTGCTCGGCAAGCTCGCGGCTTTCTTCGTCGTCCTGGTTGACGATCGCGGTCTCGGCCTTGCCCAGGAAATCGGTGAACAGCCCGCGCAGCTCGTCGAGGCTCTTGTGGTCGAGCGTGATGTTGTTGAGCACGGCGATCTTCGGCCGGTAGAGCGCGATCGAGCCGTCGCTTTCGTCCACCTCGCTGACGAAGACGTCGCCCTTGCCGGCGAGCGCGCTGGCGAAGGGCGTGTCGGGCGTCACGAAATTCTTCATCACCGCGCCGTTCATCACCACCGGATCGCGGCCGGCGCGATGGAGGATCCAGCCGATCATGCCGGTGGTCGTCGATTTGCCGCTGGTGCCGGCGACGGCGATCCCGGTCGCCGCCTCGTTGAACAGCTTCGCGAGCAGCTGCGGCCGCGTGATCCGCTCGGCGCCGACGCGGATCGCCGCCTGCACGTCGGGCACCGTCTCCTCGATCGCCGCCGAGGTGACGAGGATCTGGTCGGCGCTGGTCACGCCGCTTCCGTCCTGCGGGAAGAGCGCGACGCCCTTGCCGCGCAGGAACGCGAACTTGTCGGCGATGCGGCCCTGGTCGAGCGACCGGTCCGAGCCCGCGACCTCGGCGCCGCGCGCCTGGACGATGCAGGCGAGCGGCAGCATCCCGCTGCCGCCAATACCGCAGAAGAAATAGGATTTGGCGCGAGTCATGGCGCAGCCCTATTGAGGTCTCCACGCCAATTCAAACGGGATCGGGGGAGCGGGGCATGCGGATCGGAGTCGTTGCGCCGAGCACGCCGATCCGGCCCGACGTGGCCGGGCAGGTGACCGCGCTCGCCGCCGCGATCCATCCGGACGTCGAGATCGCCTTCCATCCTCAATGCTTCCTGACCCACAAGCATTTCGCCGGCACCGACGCCGAGCGTGCGGCGGCGTTCCTGGAAGTGGCCAACGATCCCGCCGTCGACGCCCTGTGGTTCGCGCGCGGCGGCTACGGATCGTGCCGGATCGCCGAGCCGGTGCTGGCCGGGCTCGGCGAGGCGGCGCGCGGCAAGACCTATCTCGGCTATTCCGACGCGGGCTACCTGCTCGCCGGCCTCTATGCCGCCGGCTTCCGCTCGCTCGCGCACGGGCCGATGCCGCAGGACATCGTGCGCGACGGCGGCGAGGCGGCGGTGCGCCGCGCGCTCGCCTGGCTGGTCGGGCGGTCGCCCGAAGCGCTGGAAGGCGGGCTCGATCCGGCGGGCAAGGCCTGCGCGTTCAACATCACCGTGTTCAGCCAGCTGCTCGGCACCTTCCTCCAGCCGGCGCTCGACGGTCATGTGCTGCTGCTCGAGGACGTCTCCGAATATACCTACCGGACCGACCGTTCGATGTTCCACATCACCGGCAATCCGGCGGTGCGCAAGGTGGCGGGGATCCGGCTCGGCCGCTGCAGCCTGGTGCCCGAGAACGACCCCGATTTCGGCGAGACCGAAGAGGAGGTCGTCCGTTACTGGTGCGCGCGTTCGGGCATCGCCTATCTGGGCCGTGCCGATATCGGCCACGATGCCGACAACAAGGTCGTGCCGTTCGGCTAGCGACGAGTTGCGCAAATCGCGGCGTGTCGGCCATTGCAAACCGCCTCCGTTTGCGCTCTACCAAGGGCAATTCACACAGAGGAGGGCGCACAATGTTGAAACCAAAATCGGGTAAGGCGGACGGTCTTCAGAGGCCTTTGACACCTTCGCCGGAGCTTTCCGCGATCACGGGATCGGGCCAGATCGCGCGTAGCGAAGTGGTCAGCAAGATGTGGGAATACATCAAGAAGCACAAGCTTCAGAATCCTGAAAACAAGCGGGAAATTCTGGCTGACGACAAGCTGGAGAAAGTCTTCGGCAAGAAGAAGGTGACGATGTTCGAGATGAACAAGCACCTGTCGCGCCATCTGAAATAGGCGCTTGAGCGCTTCGCCCGCTGCCGTGGCAGCGTAGGCCAGTATACAAGGCCCGGGGACCGCAAGGCGAGTCGCCGGGCCTTTTGCTTTTGACCTCGCCTTGACGCGTTGCGCGCCGATCTGGAGGAGCGGGACGATGCCTGAAGTCGTCGGAATCGACCATCTCGTCATCCGCGTGTCCGACCTGGCGCGGTCGAAGCGCTACTATGACGCGCTGCTCGGCTTCCTAGGGTTCGAGCTCGAATGGGAATTCGGCGACGTCGCGGGCTGGAACAACGGAGTGACGATGTTCTGGATCGCCGCCGCCGATGCCGAAGGACGGAAGCATCCGCACCGGGCCGGCAACATCGGCTACCACCATTATGCGTTCGAGCTCGCGTCGCGCGAGCAGGTCGACGAGCTCGGCGATTTCCTGCGCGAGAAGGGGATCGAGATCGTCGATCCGCCCGCCGATTATCCATCCTACGGCGACGGCTATTATGCCGTCTTCTTCCTCGATCCCGACGGGCTGAAGCTCGAGGGCATGTATTTCCAGGAGAAGGTCGACCGGCGAAGGAAGGCCGGCGGAACCGGCGGCTGATCGCCGAATCCGCAGCACGGGAACTCGATCTTCGGCGTCATGAACAGCTCCGCAAACGCACGAGGCCCGGCCGATCTGGACGTTGGAAGAGGTCTCGACAAGCGCTCCCTGGCGCCTCGTGCCGCGTTGCTCGTCGGCAACGGTCTTCTCTTTTCCGGCACCTTAACGCGCCTCTAGGTAGAGCTACTTATTGAGCGAAGTTGGTTTGCGGGGCACCTGTTCGTTTCGAAAGTGGAACGGAGGATAATGCGATGATTGAGCGGGCGATCGTGGTGCCCACCGCCGTAGCGGGTTGCGCGGCAGCCGGGGTCATTGTCATATCTGTCGTATTGGCTGCTCCTGCCTCCGCAGTCCCGAGTTTCGCGCAGCAGACCGGCCAGCCGTGCCAGTCCTGCCACGTCGGCGCCTTCGGTCCGCAACTCACGCCGTTCGGACGCGATTTCAAGCTCCGGGGCTATACGATGCGGACGAAGGCGTTCAACCTGCCCCTGTCGGGGATGGCCGTCGCCTCCTTCGTGCATACCAGCAAGGATCAGGCGAGCGCTCCAGCCGACGACTTCGGGACGAACGACAATTTCGCGCTGGATGAGGCGAGCATCTTCCTCGCCGGGGGCATCGGGTCACACTTCGGCGGGTTCGTCCAGACGACCTATGACGGCGTGGAGAAAGCCTGGGCGTTGGACAATCTGGATCTGCGGGTGGTGGGCACCGGTCAGGTCGCCGGTGCGGACCTGGTTTACGGCGTCAGCCTGAACAACAATCCAACCACGCAGGACGTCTGGAATACATTGCCTGGCTGGGGCTACCCCTACACCGATTCCGCCCTCGCTCCCGGGCCAGCCACGTCGCCGCTCATCGACGGCGGGCTTGCGCAAAACGTGGTGGGCCTGACCGGCTATGCCTGGGTCGACTCGAAGTTCTACCTCGAGGCCGGCGGCTACACCTCGCCGCGCGCCGGCACATTGCGGTGGCTCGGCGCCGATCCGACTGATCCCGGCGACATAGCGGGGCTGGCACCTTATGGCCGGGTCGCATACCAGCATGCGCTGGCCGGCGGCACGTTCGAACTGGGCGCGTTCGGGCTCAAGGCGGCGATACGGCCCGGCCGTGACCGATCGACCGGGCACACCGATCACTATTCGGACGTCGGGCTCGATGCCTCCTGGATCAAGACCACAGGTAGCGGCGATGTGATCACCTTCAACGGGCGCTATACCCACGAGCATTACGCGCTCGATGCAACCTGCCTGCTTGGCGACGGCTCGCTCGTCGCGGCGGGACTGGCGGAGTGCGCGGACGGCAATCTCGACGAGGAGCATATCGATGCGTCTTATTATTGGCGCAACCAGATCGGCGTGACCGTCGGTGCGTTCAACATCACTGGATCCACCAACCCGTCGCTCTATGGGGACAACCGCACCTTCAATCCGGACAGTCAGGGCATCACGCTCCAGCTCGACGAAACGCTATTCGGCAGATCGTCAGCTCCGCTTGGACCGAGGGTCAACATCCGTGTAGGGGTCCAATACACCGCTTACACGAGGTTCAATGGGGCGCGGTCGAACTACGACGGTGCGGGCACGTCCGCGTCGGACAACAATACATTGAGGGCCTTCACATGGATCGCATTCTGAAGACGATGATGATCATCGCATCCGCAACAGCCACGGCGAGCCCCGCCGTCGCCGCAAATGTCACCGCAAATGTCACGCAAGGGCGGAGCGTGTTTCAAAGCCAATGCGCGACGTGCCACGGGGTCAAGCCGGGAGCGCCGGGGATCGGCCCCTCCTTGTTTGGCGTCATAGGCCGAAAGGCTGGCAGCCTGCCGAACTATTCCTATTCACACGCCATGAAGTCCGCAGGGTTCGTCTGGTCGCCAGCACGGTTGGAGGCATATTTGCCCGCACCCCAGAAAGCTGTCCCGGGCGACAAGATGCCTTATGCGGGCCTGAAGGATAACGCGAAGCTGGAAGAGGTGGTCGCCTATCTGGAGACCCTGAAATAGAGCCTATCAGGAGCTCTGATTTCCAACGGTGGCCGAACGACTGAGATGGCAGCGGCCATTCCGCCAGAGGGCCGACCAGTCGCTGGAACGAGGGTGCGTCAAGCTGGTCTTGCCGCACCGTTCCAGGCGCCCGCTTCATTTGCGCCCAGGGCACTCGGCACATCTCGTCCGGTGGATGATTGGTGGAGCCGAGGGGAATCGAACCCCTGACCTCTGCAGTGCGATTGCAGCGCTCTCCCATCTGAGCTACGGCCCCGCGCCCTTCGGCGAAGGCGCCTCCCTTAGCGGTGCCGCGCGGCGCTTGCAATGGGAGCGGCCTGCGCTTTTTCGCCGCTGTTGACGGGGCTGCGAGCGCGGCACTTCAGGGGATCGCTCGGGAGGCGATCCGGCGCCACGCTCCCCGCACAGCGCGATGGGGCTCATGGTTGTCGAAGCGCGTTCCGGTCCACTTTGACGATGCATCAGTTCGCGATCGTCTCGAGCCTCTTCTTCACCCGCTTCAGATCCTCGACGAAGCGGGTATATTCGTCGCGCTTCCGTTCGGGCTCGGGAATGCGCAGCAGGAAGGAGGGGTGGACGGTCACCCAGCATTCGCCGCCGTCGTAGAGCTGGTGCGGCTTGCCGCGGGTCCCCGAGATCGTCACCACCCTGCCGAGCAGCGAGCGCGCGGCGGTGGCGCCGAGCGCGACCGTGATCGGCGGCCGGATGAGGATCCTTTCCTGCTCGATCCACCAGCGGCAGGCCTCGATCTCGGCGCCGTCGGGCTTCTGGTGGATGCGCCGCTTGCCGCGCCGCTCGAACTTGAAGTGCTTGACCGCATTGGTGACGTAGGTCTGCGCCCGGTCGACGCCCGCTTCGGCCAGCGCCTGGTCGAGCATCACGCCCGCCGGTCCGACGAACGGGCGCCCGGCGAGATCCTCCTGGTCCCCGGGCTGCTCGCCGACGAACATGATGCGCGCGTCGACCGGTCCTTCGCCGAACACGGCCTGGGTGCCGAGCTTGTGGAGATGGCAGCGGGTGCAGCCCCTGGCTTCCGCGCGCACGGCTTGCCATGCGGCAAGGGCGTTGTCGCCGATCGCTCCTCTCGTCTGCATCATCGGCGCCTCGTTGTCCGTCGCAACCTCGCGAACCTGCTTCTCGTGCATGCCGCGCCGGACCTCGCGCGCCATCCGTTCGAGCCGCTGGAGCAAGGGATCGGCGCCGTCCCCGAGCGCGTCGGGCCTGGCGCGGAGCCGGAGCAGGAATGCGTAGAGCAGGGCGAAGCGCTCCTCGTCCGCGTGGCGGACGACCGAGCGGGCAAGCTCGATGAACGGCCGCGGTACGGAGAAGGCGGGGGCCGCTGCCGGCGGGGCGGGCGGAGCGTCGCCGTTCGCGAAAAGCTCGCCGGGGCCGCTGCCGACCTGCCAGCGCACGTCGGAAGCCGGCACGCCGGCGAGGGCGAGCGCACGCGCGGCGTCCCGCCACCCGTCGAAATCCTCCTCGTGCGCGAGCGTGATCAGGCGCATGAGCCTTCTTACGCCGGGACCGGGCGCTGCGGGAGGGGGCGCGTCAGGCGGGAAGCGGCGCCGGCTCGCCCTGTTCGAGCTGGTGGCTGAGGAACAGCTTGAACAGCAGGAAGACGAGGCCGGAGCCGACCGCGCTCGCGACGTGCAGCAGCCAGAAGGTGGTGGTCGGAAGCGTCGTGTAGAGCCCGCCGATCCAGCCGACCGTGGCGTTGCCGACGAAGAAGGCGAGATAATAGAGGCCGATCACGGTCGCGTTGATCGCGCGCGGCGCGACCTTGGCGAACAGCGCCAGCGATACCGGCAGGATGTGTGCGAAGGCGATGCTGTTGACCAGGTGGAACATGACCGGCCAGAACAGCCCGATCTTCTCGCCGGGCGCCTGAAAGGCCGCCGCGGCGACGAGGCACATTCCTCCCAGCGCCGAGAAGACCGAGCCGATCAGGATCTTGCCGAGCTCGTCGGGCTCCCAATGGCGCTTGCCCCACCAGCGCCAGAACAGGGCGACGAGGGCGAGGAAAGTGACGCTGGTGATGCTGTCCAGCGTGATCAGCCAGGTGGTGGGAAGGCGGCGGCCAAGGAAGGTCAGGTCGAACTGCTGGTCGCCCCACACCAGATAGGCGTTGAAGATCTCCTGGTTGGTGAGCAGCGCCACCGCCAGCACCGGGATGAGCAGCACCAGCGCGACCACCGCGGTCCAGTCGCGCCGCTCGAGCTTCGGGCGCTCCGCGCCGCCGCTCGGACGGACCGGCTGCTCGGGAGGAAGGTGCCGGGTTCCGAGCAGGAAGATGGTGAGGCCCACGAGCATGCCGACGCCGGCCGCGCCGAAGCCCCAGTGCCAGCCGATGTCCTCGCCGAGCGTTCCCGCGATCAGCGGCGCCGTGATCACGCCGGCGTTGATCGCGAGGTAGAAGATCTGGAACGCGTCGGCGCGGCGCAGGTCATCGGGCTTGTAGAGCGCGCCGACCTGGCTCGCGATATTGCCCTTGAAGCAGCCGTTGCCGAGGATCAGGCAGAGCAGGGCGAGCAGGAAGCTCTGCTCGAACGCCATCAGGAAATGCCCGAGCGCCATCGTGCAGGCGCCGATCGTGATGGTGCGACGCCTTCCCAGCACCCGGTCCGCGAGCAGCCCGCCGAGGATCGGGGTCAGATAGACGAGCGAGGTGTAGGTGCCGAAGATCGCCGAGGCGAGCGGCTGCCCCTTGATGCCGCCGTAGAGGGTGCTGAACGCCCCGAAGCCGGCGATATTCTCGACATGCCCCGGCAGCAGCAGCTGCTTGACCATGTAGAGGACCAGCAGCGACTGCATGCTGTAATAAGAGAAGCGCTCGAACGCTTCGGTGAAGGCGAGATAGCCGAGGCCCCTGGGATGGCCGAGAAAGGCGCGGTCGGCATGCTCCTCGATATCGAGCGCGGGAGTCGCTTCGGCGACCGTCATTGCGCGTGGTCGTGCAGGTGGAAGCCGACGCGCAACGTCACCTGATAACGCGCGACCTTGCCGTTCTCGATGTGGCCGCGCGTGTCCTTCACCTCGAACCAGCGCAATTCGTCGACGGTGGTCGATGCGCGGGCGATGGCATTTTCGATAGCAGCTTCGATGCTGGTCGTCGAACTGCCGACGATCTCGATGATCTTGTAGACGTTGTCGGACATCGCCCCCTCCTATGGAACCTTCTGTTCGGCCTTGGCATTGGCGCGGCGCTCGTCGCGCGCCTTTCTGATCAGCTCCGCAAGGCAGCCGGTCGCGCCGCCGGGCCCGACCGGCGAGCAGCTCTGGATGCCAGAGCGTCCGACCATTTCGAGCGCCTGCGCCTTCTCGGCCCAGCTTTCATTCTCGGGGGTGGGCGGCGCCTCGCGCAAGTTGGGCGGAATTCGATACCGCTCCGATTCCGGCCGCCGCGCGCACACTACCACCTCGGTCTCGGTGCTGCGCGGGCACGGATCGGTGCCGTAGACGATGATCTCGCGGATTTGCTCGCGCTCCGAGCTGCTCTGCGCGCCGGCTGGGGGTGCGATCGATCCTGCGGCGAGCGCCAATGCGGTCAACGCGAACACGGCTTTCATACTCAGTCTCCCCGGGGACGGGACCTTTCGCACGAACAAGGACTCGGCTGCCGGTTTGTTCCGGCCGCTCACGGCGTGTTGGCCTGCTCCTGCTGCTTCGCCTGCGCCTCGTCCGCCGCCGCCGCGGCGTCGATCCGCGACAGCCGTGCCAGGCGCGCTTCCTCGATCAGCCGGTTCCAGTTCACCTCGTCGCTGTTCGCGCGTTCGGCCTTCGCCTTGCGCACCAGCTGATCGAAGCAGCCGATGCCGCCGCCGGGGCCGACCGGCGTGCAGCTGCCGATGCCGGTCCGCCCGACATATTCGAGGTCTTCGGCGCGGTTGACCCAGGATTCGTGCGACGGCGCGGTCGGGTCGCCGCGCAGATTTTCCGGGATGCGGTAGCGGTCGCTCTCGGGCCTGCGCGCGCAGACGGTGATTTCCTCGTCGGTGCTGCGCGGGCAGGGCTCGTCGCCGTAGACGATCAGCTGGTTGACCTTGGCGTCGTCGCGGGCCGCCGGCTGCGCGGGAGCGGTGGAGGCAAAGGCTCCGGCGGCGAAGGCGAGGAAGGCGAGGGCGGGAGCACGCAAGGTCAGATCCTCTTCGAAAGGGCGATGGCGGCGCGGCAGCCGAACCGGATCAGCGCCGAAAGTACGGGATAGCCGACGGCGGTCTCGGCGCCGTGCGCGATGGCGATGTCGCGATGCTCGACCTCTTCCGCCTGGAATTCGGCAATCGTGCCGGAAAGGTCAGGATCGTCGCTGCCGAGCGCGCGGCGCTGCTGCCCGTAATGGCGGTCGATCTCGGTCTCGATCGCCGCAGTGCAGGCCATCGCCGCCTGCGGGCTCATCAGCGCGGTTGCCGCGCCGAGCGCGTGACCGGCGACGTCCCAGAACGGCTGGAGCAGCGTCGGGCGGACGCCGCGTTCGGCGATCATCGCATTGAAACGATCGAGGTGGTGGCGCTCCTGCGTCTCCATGCGGGCGATGACCCGCGCTGCCGGATGGCGGTTGCCGAGCACCGCGAGCTGGCCGGCATAGATGCGGGTCGCGCCATATTCGCCGGCCTGGTCGACGCGCAGCATCGAGTCGACGTCCGGGCGCTCGTCGCCCGGCTGCCAGTGGCGGCCGGCCGGAGTCAGCGCCGGTGCGCGGGATTCTTGAGAAGCAGCCATGTGATCACCAGAGCGAACCCGATCGAGACGATCGCGTTCCATCCCGCCATCGAAATTCCGAGGAACGCCCATTGCACCTGATCGCATCGGATCAGCGGCGTGGCCATGATGTCCGCGAGGATCTGCGCGGTCGATCCTCCGGCACCGTGCGCGGTGCATTGGGTGAATCCCTGGAACACGCCCGCCTCGACGCCGGCCTGGTAGCCGCCGATCGCGCCGCTTGCGAGAATCGCCAGCATGGCCAGCCAGATGAACATCCGTCCGCCCGAAGGCTGGCGCCGGAACGGGAAGGACAATGCGGCCAGCGCCACCGCGCCATAATGCCCCCAGCGCTGCCAGTGGCACATCTCGCACGGATAGAGCCCGCCGATATATTGCGAGCCGAGCGCACCGGCGAGCAGGGCCGCCGGAACGAGCAGGGCAAGCGCGCGGGCGGCCTCGACGCCGTCCACGCCCCGCCCCGCCGCGCGAAACGAAGATCCGCCGGCCTTGCCTGGAGTCGCGTTCAGCACGGCCGGTGGCCGGCCCGAAGGGCGGGGACGGTCAACGCGAGCCCGATTTGCGCGGTGCCACGGCCGTCGCCGACTGCACCTTGCCAAGCCGCGAGATGGTGCTCACCGCATATTGCAGCTGGAA
>Ga0153915_10005289_pt1 | contig 11990 bp, 12 predicted proteins | sample Opewatmetagenome_2_FD_107003 | JGI IMG/M metagenome (GOLD analysis project Ga0153915, IMG submission 107003) | Freshwater wetland microbial communities from Ohio, USA - Open water 3 Core 3 Depth 3 metaG | ecosystem: Environmental > Aquatic > Freshwater > Wetlands | place: USA: Ohio, Lake Erie...
AGGTGTCCCAGTTCACCTCGCCCACCCGCTCGCTCCGTCCCAACCGCTCCCGCGCCCACCGATCCGACTCGAAGGCCTGGATGTTCGATAGCACCTGCGCCGCGAAGGCCTCGTGCATCTCGACCAGGCCGAGCTCCTTCCAACTGATGCCGGCGCGATCCAGCGCCTTGGGCACCGCGAAGCCGGGCCCCATCAGGAGCTGTTCGCTGGGATCCACGGCGGCCACCGCGTACGAACGGACGTACGCCAGCGGCGCGTAGCCCAGTGCGCGAGCCGCCTCGTCGCTCATCACCAGCACGGCCGAGGCTCCGTCCGTCAGGGGCGAGGCGTTGGCCGCGGTCACGGTACCGTAGCGTCGGTCGAACGCGGGCTTGAGCTTCGCCATCTGTTCGAGGGTGGCGTCGGTGCGAATGCCGTTGTCGCTGGCGATGACGACATCGTAGGCCGGTGGCACGAACACGGGCACGATTTCGGCGGCTAGCCGGCCATCGGCCGTTCCCTTGGCGGCAAGCTGGTGCGAGCGGAGCGCGTAGCGGTCCTGCGCCTCGCGCGAGATGCCGTTCTCCTTGGCCATCTTCTCCGCCGCCTGGCCCATCGTCTCGCCTGTGGAGGGCTCGGCGATGGCCGGCGTCACGGGCACCAGGTCGCGCGGGCGGACCTTGGCGAGCGTGCGCAGGCGCGCCCCTAGGCTCTTCGCCTTGCTCGCCTCCACCAGCAGTTCCGCGAAGCGGCGCGAGTGGAGGATCGGGATATCCGAAAGCGACTCGGTGCCGCCGGCAAGCACCACGTTGGCGTGCCCCAGCACGATCTGGTCGTAGGCCGCTGCTACCGCCTGGTTCGAGGAGGAGCAGGCTCGGTTCAGGGAGTACGCCGGGATGTTCGGCGGGAACTGCGGGAGCAGACTCACTTCGCGAGCGACGTTGGGGGCCAGAACTGAAGGAATCACCTGGCCGAAAATCACCGCGTTCACCTCCGCAGGAGCAAGCTCCGTTCGCACGAGCAGCTCGCGCGTGGCGAGCTTCGCCAGCTCCACGGCGGCGAAATCCTTGAGGACCGTGCCGGACTTGGCAAAGGGCGTCCGGCAGCCCGCGACGACAGCGACGCGACGACCGTTCTGCCCGACCATGGCTGCCTCCATCTCCCGCTCACGATGTGGCGAGGCGGCTCGAGGCCAAAGCTAGCCGCGCCGGAGAGTCCGGGCCAGCGCACGTGCGACGTGCGCCGGCCGCGTTTCGGTGCGAAATTCCCCCGCGCGCCCCGGCGTGTGCCGGGCCCCGGCAAGGAGCACCGCGACACCCGTGACGGACCCTCTCTTCTCGCGCGAAACGAGACGCGCGGACCTCGACGCGCTCGCGTCGGCGCCAATGGACCTGCTCGTGATCGGCGCGGGAATCACTGGCGCCGGTATCGCGCGAGAAGCCGCCATGCGCGGTATCCGCACCGGGCTGGTGGACGCGGGGGACTTCGGGCACGGGACCTCCAGCCGCTCCACCCGGCTGGTCCACGGCGGGCTCCGCTATCTCGAGCACGGCTGGCTGCGCCTCGTGTTCGAGGCCAGTCGGGAGCGGCGCATACTGCTCAGGATCGCACCGCACCTAGTGCAGCCGATGGCTTTCCTCTTCCCGGTTCACGCGAAGAGCCGAGTCGGGCGCGGACGACTCGCCGCGGGCTTGTGGCTGTACGACCTGCTCGCCCTGTTCCGCAACGTCCACGCCCACCGGACGCTCTCCAGCCGCGCCGTACGGAAGCTCGAGCCGCAACTGAGGGACAAGGACCTGCTCGGCGGCGCCGTCTACTACGACGGGTACTGCGACGACGCGCGGCTCGTGCTCGCCAACGTACGCTCGGCCCACCGCCACGGCGCCGCCGTGGCCAGCTATGCCCGCGCGACGGCGCTCGAAAAGGCTGGCGGCCGGGTGCGCGGCGCGACCGTCCTGGACGCCATCGGGGGCAGAAGCGTCACCATCCATGCCCACGTCATCGTCAATGCGACCGGCCCGTGGGCGGATGCCCTGCGGCGGCTGGACGCGCCTGATGCCAAGCCGCTCCTCAGGCCGACCAAGGGCGTGCACGTGACGGTGCCGCAACGCCGGCTGGGCAACACGGGCGCCGTCACGTTGACGTCGCCGCTCGACGGTCGCGTGATGTTCCTGCTGCCGTGGGGCGACGTAACGGTCGTTGGCACGACCGATACCGATTTCGCCGGGGATCCCGAGCAGGTCGCCGCGACGCAGGAGGACGTGACCTATCTGTTACGCTCGGCCAATGCCCTGTATCCCGACGCGCGCCTCACGCTCGAGGACGTCATCGCGGCCTGGGCCGGGCTCCGTCCGCTGCTGGATGACGGCAGCGCAGGCGCGACCGCTGCGATACCCCGCGAGCATCGCATCGTGGCGAGTGCCAGCGGGCTCGTGACCATCGCCGGTGGCAAGCTTACCACGTATCGCGCCATGGCCGCCGAGCTCGTGAGTGTCGTGGCGGCCAGGCTGCACGAGCTGGACGGACGCCGCGTCCCTTCACGCTCGGGGACGGACCGCGAGCCGCTGCCAGGCGGCGAGATCCGGGACCTGGATCTGCTGGTGCGGGAGCTGGTCAAGGAGTCCGTGCCGGAGGCCGCGGCGCGGCACCTGGTCGCCGCGTACGGCGCGGAAGCGGTCGCGGTCGCCAACCTCGCCACGCGCGAGCCTGCGCTCGCGAAGCCGCTGCTGGAGGGCTTCCCCTTCCTCAAGGCCGAGGTGGTCCACCAGGCGCGCCGCGAGATGGCTCTGTCCGTCAGCGACGTTCTGGTACGGCGCACCCACCTCTTCCACCGCCATCCGACCCAGGCCACGGAGGCCTCGCCGGACGTGGCCGGCCTGCTGGCACGGGAGCTGGGGTGGGACGCCGCGCAGGAGGCACTGTCGCTGGCGGACTATCTCGGCGAGGTGCAGCGGATGCGGCAAGCGACTACCCGACTGCCCGCTCCCTGACACGGCCCATGTCCCGCCCCACCGTAGGCACCGCCAGCAGCAGGAGCGCTCCGCCCAGGAGGCCGACGGCCGGCAGCGTCATCAGAGCGATGCGCAGGCCGTAGCGATCGGAGAGAAAGCCCACCACCGGCAGGGCGATCGCGTCGCCGGCGATGTGGATGAAGAAGACGTAGGCCCCCATCACCGTCGCCGCGATGCCGCGCGGCACGACGTCGAAGAGGACGGCAGCGATCGGTCCGTTGTACCAGGTGAAGAGGAACACGACGACGAAGAACAGGGCGGAGAAGAGGCGCACGTCGTCCACCAGCAGCAGCACCACGCACACTGGAGCGCCAAGCAGAAAGCCCGCCGCGCTCGCGATGACGCGACCGGCGCGCGTGTATTCCATCAGCCGGTCGCCGAGCCTCCCTCCCATCCAGGAGCCGAGCACGCCGGCCACGAGCCCCACCAGCCCGATCTGGCGTCCCGCCTGCACGAGCGACAGGTCGAGCACCCGCTGCAGATAGCTCGCCGACCAAGCAACCAGCGAGTTCATGGCTGCGGCCGTAAGCGCGCCGCCGACGAACATCCAGATCAGGGTCGGTGTCCGGAGAACGAGCGCCGCCGCGTCGAGCATCTCGTCCACGGCGTCGGCCGGCGCCCCGGCCAGGAGCTCGTGCCGCCGTTGCATCGCGAAGCGGACCCAGGTTGCCACCGTCCAGATGAGCCCCAGTCCCACGATCGTCCCGAACGCGGCCGTGTCGGCGGCGGCCGGGACGTCGCGGAACAACACCAAGAACCCGAAGACGGCCGCGCCCACGAGGACGGAGATAAGCAAGGGCAGAATCGCCCGGAACACCAGCCGTGGCGTGATGTCGAACCGCCGTGCCGGCCTCTCTGCCCGCACCGCGACGCGCTTGGGCCGCGGATCCCGGAGACGTGAAAGCAGCAGCGCGAACACCAGGCCGGGAAGCCCGACCAGGATGAGGGCGCTGCGCCACCCGAACGCGGTCGCCAGGTGGCCTCCCACCCAGACGGCCAGGACGCCGCCCACCGCCAGCCCCGCCCAGAAGATGCCCATCGCCTGAGCGCGCCCGCGGTCGGGGAAGTAGTCCGCCAGCAGCGCCTGTGCCGACGGCAGGTACGACGACTCGGAGACGCCCACGACCCCGCGAGTGGCGAACAGCTGCCAGTACGACGACGCCAGGCCTCCCAGGGCAGTGAACCCGCTCCACAAGGCAAGCCCGCCCGCGATCACGGCCCGACGCGACCGGAGGTCGGAGAGCACGCCCGCCGCCAGCGCTCCCAGGGCGAACGCGATCGCGAACGAGGAGCCGAGCCAGCCGAGCTGGGTGTCGGTGATGCGAAGCTCGACCTTGATCGGCTCGAACAGCGCGAGGATGACGTTGCGGTCGAGGTAGTTGAGCAGGTTGCCGAACGCGAGCAGCGCCAGGGCGTACCGGATGTAGCGGCTGCTGAACGTGGCGGGCGACGACGATGATGTCACGGCCGCCGGAGTCCGGCCCGCGAGCCCTGCCTAGAAGAGCCCACGAACCGACCTGCCCCCGCCGGGCTCCTGCTGCAGCATCATCAGCTTTTCGCGGGCCCGCGTGACGACCTCCACGGCCGCCTTCGGGTCGTCGGTCACGTGGAAGATGTCCAGGTCCGCGACGTCGATCTTCCGCTGGGCCGCGACGGTGTTTCGCAGCCAATCCGACAGACCGCGCCAGTACGCGCTCCCGAAGAGCACCAGCGGGAAGTGCTTGATCTTGCCCGTCTGGATGAGGGTCAGCGCCTCGAACAGCTCGTCGAGCGTGCCATAGCCTCCCGGGAAGACGACGAAGCCGATCGAGTACTTCACGAACATCGTCTTGCGGACGAAGAAGTAGTGGAAATGCATCGCCGTTTCCACGTACTCGTTGGTGCCCTGCTCGAAGGGCAGCTCGATGTTGAGGCCGATCGATGGCCCGCCCCCGAGCCGCGCACCGCGGTTCGCCGCCTCCATGATGCCCGGGCCGCCGCCCGTGATGACGGAGAATCCGGCGGTCGCGAGCAGCCGGGCCGTCTCGGTCGCGGCCCCATAGTGCGGATCGTCGGGTGTGACGCGCGCGGAGCCGAAGAAAGTCACGCCGGACGTGACGCCCGCGAGGGTGTCGAACCCCTCCACGAACTCGCCCATGATCCGGAGCACGCGCCACGGATCGGACGCGATGACGCGCCGCTCGCGTTCAGCCGGAAGAAGTGGAACGCTGAAGAGACGCTCATCCTCGGTTGGAGCAGGCCGCCTGGGACCGCTCCAGCGGTCGCCGTTTGACGACATTCGTCACCCTCTTGCCAGGGTCGGAGCGCGAGAATATACAGATTCACCCAGAGAGGCACAAAAGAAACACATGCGGTCGTGGAGCGCTCTCACGCTCGCCTTGATCGGTCGAGCCATCGTGAATCCGCTGGTGGCGCGGGACCTGGTCGCCCTCGCGTGGTCCATGCGGCGACGCGGCTGGTACCGCACGCCCCCGTTTCTCCCTCTGCCTCCCACGGAGTACGTGCGCTGGCGAATGTACACCGCCTACGGCGACGAGGATACCGTGCCCCCGGCTCAGGACGTGGTGCGCCTCGCCCGCTGGCGTCGCGACCTCCTCAGACCGTGAACCCCGCCGCCCTCGCCACCGCGGTCAAGTCGGCGGCTTCGGACCTCGGCTTCGACGCGTGCGGCATCACCGACCTCGCGCCGTCAAGCGCGGCCGCGGCGCTCGGGCGCTGGCTCGATCGCGGCTTACAGGGCGAGATGCGCTACGTGGAGCGTCAGGCCCCGACGCGCCGGGAGCCGGCGCGGGCGTGGCCGGACGCCCGGTCCGCGGTGGTGGTGCTGGACAACTACTACCAGCGGGACGCGGAGCCCGCACCCGGCCGGGGACGCGTGGCGCGTTATGCCCTGGGCGACGACTATCACGAGGTCATGAAGCTGAAGCTCCAGCAACTCGGCGCCCGGCTGGTGGCTGCGGCGGGAGAGGGGCGCTTCCGCGTGTATGCGGATGCCGGGCCGCTTCCCGAGCGCGACCTGGCGCGCCGCGCCGGCCTGGGCTGGGTCGCCAAGAACACAATGCTTATCCGACCTGGGCTGGGCTCCTATACTTTCATCGGCGTCCTGCTCACCGATCTCGAGCTGCCGTGCGACCAGCCGTTCGCGCCGGATCACTGCGGCACGTGCCGGCGCTGCCTCGACGCCTGCCCGACCGGAGCGTTTCCCGAGCCGCGGGTGCTCGACGCCACCCGCTGCATCTCGTACCTCACCATCGAAGCCCGTGGCGCGGTGCCGGAGCCGCTGAAGCCGCTGGTCGGCGACTGGCTCTTCGGTTGCGACGTCTGCCAGACCGTGTGTCCGTGGAACGTCCGATTCGCCACCGAGACGCGCGAGTCGCGCTATCGCGCGCGACCGGCGGCCGAGTGGCCGACGCTCGTGGAGATCGTCAAGATGACTGAGCGCGGCTTCGACCAGGCATTCGGGCAGACGGCCCTGGAGCGCCCGGGCCGCGCAGGTCTGGCGCGCAACGCGGCGGTCGTCATCGAGAACTCGTCCCCGGGAGGCGCCGCGCAGTGCCCGGCAGCGTGAAGGATCAAGCGACCCAGGAGCGGCTGACCGCGATCAAGGACGGCCTGGCGACCGGCCTCGGGGCCGTGGACCCGTATCATCGGCTTCGGGACCGCCCGGTGCGCTACCAGCTGACGGCGGGCCAGACACTCGAGATCACTTTCCGGGACGTGCCGAGCATTGGCGAGGCCGAGATCAACGGGGTCAAGCGGCTGCTGGGAGGGAAGTCGTTCTGCACCGTGAGCCCGCAGACGCGCGAGCGGCTGACCGTGCGGTTCGTGGTGCCGCTGGAGTAGCTAGAGTTCGCTCCCTCCCGGTAGGCGAAGTCGTAGAACTCGATCGCGCACCTCAGGCCAGCCGCACCTTCAGCTCGACCTTGAGCGCGTGCTCGAGATCCCCCCGCGTCACGCCAAGCCCGGCGGCGTCCTGGATCAGGTGGCGCACCAGTCGCCGCGCTTCTCGCTGCCGCTCGGCGTCACGCCTGGGCTCGGCCAGCTCCCGGACATACGTCCCCGCCCCCTGCCGGCTCTCCACCACACCAGCCTCCTGCAGCTCCCGATAGGCCTGGGCCACGGTGGCAGGATTCACGCGCAACTGCGCTGCGAGCTGCCGCACGGATGGCAGCACCGTGCCGGGGGCCCGCTCGGTCGTCGCGACGGCGACGCGAATGCGGTCCGCGATCTGCACGTACAGGGGTATCGGACTGCGAGGGTCGATCTGCCTGAACACGGCCCACCCTACTGTGTCGCTGTACCAATACAGTGGTACTATGAGCCGGTACTGTCAAGAGGGGTGAAGGACGAGCAGGGTCGCCTCCGGCGGACACTTCCATCGGACCGGCGCTGTTATCACGCCGACGCCGCGCGAGACATAGAGCTGTCGCGCGCCTTCCCGAAAATGCCCCGCCAGGTAGCGGAACCCGAACTGCGATGGCACATACGGCGGACCGAGCAGGGGCAGGTAGGCCTGACCGCCATGCGTGTGGCCGGCCAGCATCAGGTCGAGCCGCAGCTCGGAGGGCCAGTGCGCGAAGACGTCCGGATGGTGCGAGAGCACAATTCGCGGAGCGTCGCCCGGAACGCCGGCCAGGGCCGACTGGAAATCGATCACGTCGTACTGCAGGTCCCCGACCCCTGCGACCGCGAGGACGGCCTCGCCCCGGCGGACGAGGACGCGCGCGTTGCGCAACTCGACCACCCCCGCATCACGCAGCGTCGCGCGCACCAGATCTGCGCCGACATAGTGGTCATGGTTGCCGAGCACGCCGAAGACGCCATCGCGCGCCGCGAGCGGGCGAAGCAGCCCGGCCAATGACGGGGCGAACCGCACGCTATGCGACAGGTAGTCGCCGCCCAGCAGGACCAGGTCGGGCTGCAGTTTCATCGCCGTGGACACCGCGCCGACCACCCACCAGTCCGGGACCACAGCCGAGTAATGGAAATCGGAGAGGAAAGCGATGCGGTAGCCGTCAAAGGCAGGCGCCAGACCCTCGATGGCCACGTCGAGCCGCTCGACCACCAACCGCTTGTGGCGCCAGAACCCGAGCGGCGCCGTGAGCCGCTCCACGCAATGCACGGCGAAGTTCTCGAAGCGACGTCCTCTCGACGGAAGCGCCGGAGCGCTGCGCGGGACGCGCCTGGGCGATCGCAGCAACGGGCCGATCACTGCGTGGGCGCTTGCCTCGCCGGCTTGGCGCCGCCGGCTGGCCCGGGCCCCACGCTACAGCCCGGTGGGATGGTCGATGAACGACCAGGGAAGCCGGAACCGCTCGGCGATGTGCTCCGCCAGCGCCCTCACGCCAAGAGTCTCCGTCGCGTAATGGCCCGCGAAGTAGGCATTCACACCCAGCTCTTCGGCGTCGAAGTATGTCCAGTGCTGCCCCTCGCCCGTGACGAAGGAATCCAGGGCCGCTTCCGAGGCGTCCTTGAGCATCGAGCCTGCAGCGCCGGTGATGATGCCGACCCGGCGCACGCGGTCGGGGCCCCCGGCGATGAGCCGCGGGGCGCGGCCGAGAATCTCCTCCAGACGCGCTGCCAGCCCCTCGCGCGAGAGGTCCAGTTCTCCCCAGGTACCGATCGGGGAACCGTGGTAGTGCCCGAACCAGCCGCGCACCTCCATCCCGAGCTTGCGAGCCAGCACGACGTTGTTCCCGACTTCCGGGTGCCGGTCCAGCGGGATGTGCGCGGAATAGAGCGCGATGCCGTGCCGCACCAGAGCGGCAACACGGCGATAGTGCCTGCCGACCAGCGGCTCCAGCCCGCTCCAGAACAGACCGTGATGCACCACGAGCAGATCCGCCCCGCGCTGCGCGGCCTGGTCGATCACCGCCTGGCACGCATCCACGGCGACCGCGACGCTCTGCACCTCGCCGCCGTTCTCCACCTGCAGCCCGTTCAGCGCGAGCGGGTCGTCGCCGACTTCGCCGATGCGAAGATACCCGTTCAGGTACTGCACCAGATCGTCAAGCCGCATGGGATTGCTGGCCGGTGGTTGCTGGGGCAACGGCAGGGTCACCGCTGCCACGCGGTGACCTCACGTGGATATGTTGACGTCCTTGTCTACAACGTAACATCCTCACCGGCCGTGACTTACATGCCGGATGAGGACATGCTGCGGAATGGCAGTTGATGACCGTGCTGGCGGCGGCCTAGCTGGCGCTCTTCCCGGTCGCGCCAGGCGGCACAGGGAGGCGGGCCATGGGCGACGACAGCATCGACTGAGGCGCCGGCGTACGGGCATCGGGTTTGGTGCTCGATGGCGCCTCCTTGGCGCCCCTGACCGCTTCCTCCATCCTGATCAGGCCGTTCAAGCTGCCACCTTCCGCGACCGCAATCCGCCGCGTCGTGATGTCCCCATCGACCGACGCGCCAGGCTGTACCTCGACCCTCTCGCTCGCCTTGATCGCGCCGTTCACGGTCCCGCCGACCACCACCTCGGCCGTCTCGACGTCGCCATGGACCAGACCGCCCTTGGCGATCAGCACCTGTGCCTTTGCCCTCACGTGCCCGTCAACCGTGCCCTCCACTTTCACCACGCCGGCCGTCTCCAGATCACCGCGCACCGTCATTCCCGCGCCGATGATGGACAGCCCGCCAGGCGCCGCTGTGCTGCGAGGCTGCGGCGCCCGCGTCTCAACTGCCGGCTTCGACTTGCCGAAGATGCCCATGGCTATGTGCCCTCGCGAACCAGAGACAGCGGATCGATGGAGCGCCCGTTGTGCCGCACCTCGAAATGCAGGTGCGGTGCGGTGGATCTCCCGGTGTTGCCAGACAGCGCGATCACCTGTCCCGCCTTGACAGGGTCCCCCTGCGACACCAGCACCCGTGAGAGGTGCCCGTACATCGTCTCATACCCCGCCGGGTGCCGGAGCAGGACGTAGTGGCCGTAGGCCGAGTCATTCCCGGTCGCCTCCACGGTTCCGCCACCGGAGGCTCTGACGTCCGACCCCTCCGGCACGGCCAAGTCGATTCCCGGATGCGGCTCTTCGCTGACCGAATCCGACACCATGCCGCGCGTGCGGAACGACGGAACCGACAGCGGCCACCGGTGCGGGGTGGAGGGCCCCTCTCCTTCTCGCCTCGCGCTGGCTGCCGCTGCGGGGACGCGGGCGAGGATGGGCGGAGCGACGAATAGCTGCGTGTCCCCTCCGGTAGGCTGATCCGTTCCTTGCCGCGGCGGTGGTACGCGTGCGCCCAGCATCCCACGCAAGTGGGCGTATCGCGCCTCGGCGTCGTTGAGCGCTCTGGCCAAGTCGCCCACCCGCGCGTTCTCACGAGTCAGTTGCTCCACTCGTCGGTGCAGCAGCGGCGCGCTGGCCGCAGCGGCGAGGATGGGACCGTAGGTCACCACGAGGATTAGCAGTACAATGACCAGGGCGACGGCAGTGATGGTAACGGCGCGCACCAGCCAGGAACGAACCTGGAACTGGTGCGACATGAGCGCCCCGTTCTTCTGTACGATCACGGTGTACCCGTCTGCGCGCACTAGCCGTCCCACCGCCGGCCGAGAATCACCTCGAGCAGGCGGCCGAGGTCGTCCTCCGAGTAGAACCGCAGCTGCAGGTGTCCTTTCCCCTTGCCCGTGAGCACGACCGCGGCGTCGGTGCCCAGGCGCTTGCGCAGCGCCTCCTCGATGCGCCGGGTTTCCGGGGGCGACGCCCGGCGCGGCGCGGCACGCCCGTTCCGCTTCTTGGGCACCGGAGCGAGCCGTGCGTGCCGCTCGATCTCGCGCACCGACCAGCCCCGCGCGACGCACTCGCGCGCCAGCCGCTCGATCTGCCGGCCGTCGCCCAAGCTGAGCAGCGCCCGTGCGTGACCCGCCGACAGCGCATCACGGGCCACGAGATCTTGGACCGACTTGGGGAGCTTGAGGAGACGAATCGCGTTCGCGACCGTGGAGCGGTCCCGGCCCACCGCGTCGGCAATGGCGGCATGAGAGAGCTCGAACTCGCGCACCAGCCGGTCATAGCCCTGCGCTTCGTCAATCGCGGACAGGGATGCCCGCTGGAGGTTCTCCACCAGGGCCAGGGTCAGGAGCGTGCGGTCATCCACGGCCCGGATGACGGCGGGGATCGTCCTCCACCCCAGCTCCTTGACTGCCCGCCAGCGCCGCTCGCCCGCCACCAGCTCGTAGCCGGAATCGAGTTGGCGCACCACCACCGGTTGGAGCAGCCCGCTCGACGCGATCGACTGCCGCAGCTCGGCCAGCGAGGCCGGATCCAGGGCACGGCGCGGCTGGAAGCGGTTCGGCTCCAACGTGTCCACGGGAAGCTCGCGCAGTGCGCCCTCGCGCTCCGCCTCCTCGACGGTGCCCACGCCCAGCAGCGCCTCAAGCCCGCGGCCCAGGCGGCGGCGACCAGCGGCCGCGCCGCTCACCTGGCCGCCTCGGCCGGATGACGCTCCATCTCACGCTCGTCCGAAGCCACCTTGGAGGCCGTGCGGCGGATCAGCTCCTCCGCCACGCTCAGGTAGCTCTGCGCTCCCACCGAGCCGATATCGTAGAGCAGGATGGGCTTGCCGAAGCTGGGCGCCTCTGCCAGGCGCACGTTGCGCGGAACGACGGTCTTGAACATCCTGGCGCCGAAGTACTCCTGGGCCTCTTCCGCGACCTGGCGGGACAGGTTCAGCCGTGCGTCGTACATCGTGAGCAGCACGCCGTCGATCGCCAAGCGCGGGTTGAAGTTGCGTTGCACCAGGCGCACGGTGTTCAACAGCTGGGAGAGTCCCTCCAGCGCATAGTACTCGCACTGGATCGGGATTACGACCGCATCGGCAGCCGTCAGCATGTTGAGGGTCAGGAGCCCGAGCGAGGGCGGGCAATCCATCAGGATGTAGTCGTACGACCGCCGCAGCCCGCTGATGGCGCGTCGCATGATGGACTCCCGATGCGCTCGGGAGACCAACTCCAATTCGGCGCCCACCAGGTCGCGCGATGCCGGCGCCACGTCGAGGAGA
>Ga0153915_10005290_pt1 | contig 11989 bp, 11 predicted proteins | sample Opewatmetagenome_2_FD_107003 | JGI IMG/M metagenome (GOLD analysis project Ga0153915, IMG submission 107003) | Freshwater wetland microbial communities from Ohio, USA - Open water 3 Core 3 Depth 3 metaG | ecosystem: Environmental > Aquatic > Freshwater > Wetlands | place: USA: Ohio, Lake Erie...
GGAATACCGTCGCCGTTAAAATCGCGCTGCCCGTCTACTGCCTCAAAATCACCCAGACTATAATTTATATCATCCCCGAATTCCCATAGAATATGTCCGTTCATTCCGTTTATTGCATAAACGTGTTCGTTGCCGCCGCCGGTTCCGATAACCACATCATTCTTTCCATCTCCATTTAAATCGCTTACAATTGCAATGGCATCCTGTACGCCGTAATCCCATGTTTGTCCTATTGAACCGGCATTAGAATTATTAAAGAATGTATTTAAAGACCATAGGCTATCGGTAGTTCCGCTTCCTGCACCATCGAGCGCCATTATAAAATAATTATCAGTTGCAATTATTATATCATTTATTCCATCACCATTTATATCGTTTATCGGCTTCAAGCCTTCTACCCTGAATTCCTCATAGCTCACTCGCGGGTTATCAGGAACCTGGTACGACCAGAACTGATAACCGATATCATAATTACCCTGAACTCCGTTTCCTGTAACCGTGACAGTAACAACCGGATGCTGTACATCGTTGGAAGAAATAAAAAGAGTATCGGAAAATGCACCTGCTTGAGAAGGAGTAAATTTCAAACGAATGGTTGAAGTATCCGTGGGCGCAATCTGAAATGGAATAGGATCGCTTTCAAAAGAAAATTCAGGATGATTAAAATGCATATTTAAAATTTCAAGCGGACCGCTGCCGGTATTAAGAATACCAAAACTCCAGTATGCACTGCCGTCAGCATTAATCCAGACATCTCCGAAGTTATGAGATGAAGCAGTTAATTGTATCGTTGCACCGCTTACCACTCCCTGACCTGATAAATCGACATCAACTACCGGCGTGACAACATCGTTACTTTCTATTGACATAACTCCGGTATAATAGGTAAAGTCTGTCGGATGAAAATCAACCTGTACGATCTGATTATCCCCCGGCGGAATAGTAATAGGGAACGGACCGGCAGGAGAACTAAATACAGAATTATTGAAAGTAATATTTGTAATCTCAAGATCAGCATTGCCGATATTTGAAACGGATAAATTTAAATGGGAAGTATCGCCGACCGTTGTTTGCGGGAATGTTAATGAGTTGGAAGAAACCGAGATATGCGGGGATCCGCCTCCTGTTAAATCATATTTAAAAAGCTGTCTGCCTGAAGAAGAACCTACAGGTTCAGCTAATAACCAGAAATAGGATCCGTCCCAGGCTAATCCACGGGGATTCTGTCTCGAACTAGGAACTTCAGGAATGTGCCATGAAAATAATGTATCTTCTGTAGCAAGATTAACAGCATAAATATTTTCAGGATTACCATCAAATCCATCCATTACATAAAAAAGAGTATCACCTTTTACGGTAATTCCCGTAGGTTGAATACCATAAACCTGGATCGTATCAACAATTTGTTTTGCTGTTACATCGACTTTATACAGAGCTGCCATTTCATTGGGATAATACAGAGATATCCATAGCCCTGTGCCATCCCAGGCAGCACCACCAATATATATTCCATAATTGGTACCAAATAATTGCTGTGCAGTTATAGAGTCGAGCACAGTACCCGACTGTGAAATCTTGAACAAATCACATCTGGCAGTTTTTCTTTCGACATACCAGAAGTTTGTACCATCGAATGCCAATCCCTGGGAGGGATGTATACCGGGATAATTTATATTTATTGTAGAAAGGTAGTTTCCATTTTCATCAACTGATTTTATCCCTGCAAGGTTATCTGATGAAATCCAGTAATTATTGGCATTATAAACGAGTCCATAGCTGTAATTAAAAAAATTATCAGACGGCAGATTAACTGTCTGTACCAAGGACTGAGAATACCCCACACTACAAAACAATAGAATCAGAAAAAAGTAGAATTTTTTCACTTGAGTATCCTTAATTAAATAAAGAAAATGCGGTTCTCTCCCCGTGCGAAAGAAAGATCATTAGATATTTCGCGGGTTTTTTGAGTACCAGTCTTTTATATAATTTGCTATTTCCGAAGTAGCTGCTCCGGGTGTAAACAATTCTCCCACACCCATTTGCTTGAGTGCATTAATATCCTCTTCAGGTATTATACCACCCCCCGTTAGAAGAACATCATTCATACCTTTTTCATTCATCAGCTTCAGAATACGAGGGAAAACTGTCATATGAGCACCGGATAAAATACTGATACCAATGACATCAACATCCTCCTGAATGGCTGCCTCAACAATCATTTCAGGAGTTTGTCTCAGTCCGGTATATATTACCTCCATTCCGGCATCACGCAGAGCAGCAGCAATAACTTTCGCTCCCCTGTCATGACCATCAAGTCCTGCTTTAGCAACGAGCACTCTAATTTTTTTATCCATTATTTTACCTTATTTTATTACGGCATTACGTATCTGGTCGGCAAATTCTTTTATCGATCCGTCGGTATAGACCTTAAAACCGGGACGGTAATTAAAATCATTTCTGAATCTTGGAATAATATGAAAATGAAAATGGTCAACCGTCTGTCCCGCTGCAGCACCATTATTTATAATAACATTAAATCCGTCTGACTTAAGACCGGTTTTAATTGCGGACGAGATTAACTGGGTAACACTTATAAGTTCATCCAGGTAATCCCGGGGCACATCAAGAAAATTATCGAAATGCTTCTTCGGAATCACGAGTGTATGGCCGTAATTAACGGGACGAATATCAAGGAACGCCATCACCAATTCATTTTCAAATAAAATTTCGGCTTGCTCTTCACGATTCACAATATCACAAAAAATACAATCCATACACAAAAATACTCTTAATTATTTTTTTTGGCAAAGATGAGTATTAAATATTTTCTCCGGACTCACCAAAGATCTGTGAGTTCAGACGGAACAAAGATGACATAGATTAAGCTGATTTTGACTGATATGTTGGTTCCAGGTTAAAAGTGAGCGAGATATAATTATCCCTTTGTTGAAAATAGAAGTTGAATTATTCTAGGACTGCTGAAAATTCGGTTTTCCGGATCAGTTTAAATTTTCTCTAACAGGACTGAAGCAAGTTTGATTAAAGCATCGGACTTCTCTTTCGCACCGGGTGCAATTAAATCGAGTTCAATTACTTTTAGTCCTTTTGAGGCTTCCAGTTTTAATTCATCCGACTCACTTATAAGGCAGCCGCCGTCGCCTAACTTTATTTTAGTACCTAAAGTAAGATCCGGCTTTATCCAGCTGAAACGTTCTTCATTTGCCGCGACATGCACTATCACCGTAAAGAGATCCGTATTATCATTAGTATAAGAACATTGATAACTATCAACACCTTTCATGAGTGAACCGCCGGACTTAGCGGTGAAGCCTTCGTCGTGTCCGGGCAGTACTGTTGAAACCTGTTCTGAGGTAAATAATTCACAAGGGACTATATCGGTCGGATTTTCTGAGATATTATCATCGTTATCCGACAGGAAGCCCAATGTGATCAAAAGAAGAAAAGCTGCAAAAAATAAAATGTAATGCTTACTATTCATATCATTATCCCTTTCACAATTATTGCTATAAATTTAACAAAATATCCGTATGAAGAAAATCTTATTTTATAAATACCACTTAAATAGAAAAAGCTTAAAGAGATGGTCAGGAATTCTATCAGAAAAGGCGGGATGTGTTATTTGATGAAGGTGCTAATCCGAAAGATATTCTCTCCTTTTACCGAATACTCCAAATAAACCTCCTGTGTGCAGAAACAGAACTTTTATCTTTTTGTTTTTTCGAATAAAATTATCGTAAAAACCGCAGAAGGCTTTTCCAGTATATGCCGGATCAAGCAGGATCCCGGTCTCCCTGAAAAATTTTTGTATTAGTTCCAGTTTGTCTTTATTTATATTTTTATATCCTTCTTTGGAGTAACCATCCAGTATATGGAGATTCTCGGGATTTATTTTAAGATTCAATTTATATTCAAGATTTACCCCTTCTGCCAGTTGTAAAATCTTTCTCTTAATTACATCTTCGGGATACAAAACATTAACCGCATAGACTTTTATTTTCAGATTATGATGTGCTAATCCGGCCAAGATACCTGCTGCCGTTCCACCTGTTCCTGCTGCAACCAATATACCTTCAATAATTCCAAGATCTATTTGTTTTGTTAATTCATCCACGAAGGAAATATAACCTCTGATTCCGGATGTAGTTGATCCTCCCTCAGGAATAACAAAAACGTGTTTCCCTTTAGCAGCGAGTATTTCACTTTCTTCCTGCATTATTGAATTAACAAAGTCATAATTCTTTTTATTCAGATAAATTATTTCTGTCCTTGTCAGTTTATCGAGGAACAGGTTTCCATCACTCAGCCGGGAATCTTCTCCCCACAAAAACAATTTTGTTTTTATCCCGAGCCTCAAAGCAGCAATTGCGGTTGCCCTTGCATGATTTGACTGTGCCCCCCCGCAAGTAAAGATATAATCTGCCTTCTCTTTCTTCGCCTGATATAATAAGTATTCAAGTTTTCTTACCTTATTCCCGGATAATTCCAAACCGGTAAGGTCATCTCTTTTAATCAGAAATTTTCTTCCCTCAAATATTACCTCCTGAACAGGGGTGGGTAGATTTGCCAGACTTATTTTCTCAGTAAGATTCATTCTTGTTCACTCATCAATCTTGAATAATACAAACGTGCACGCTTCAGATCATCGGGTGTATCAACAGAAAGACTTTCATATGTTGTAACCACCACCTTAATTTTAAATCCATTCTCAAGCATTCGAAGCTGCTCAAGCTTTTCGATTTGCTCAAGGTCTGTGGGTTCAAGACTGGTAAATTTCAACAGCCATTCTCTTCTATAAACATACAATCCGATATGCTTGTACATATCAACTTTTGATATTCTGTCATACATTGTTTTTGCATCGCGGGCATACGGAATAGCAGAACGTGAGAAGTACAGAGCAAAGTTATTGTAATCAAAGACTACTTTTGTGACTGCCGGTGATTTAAATTCCTCTATTGATTCAATTTTTTTCGCGAGTGTCGAGACATTTACCGACAAATCAAAAACCAGCGGTTCAATTGCCTGGTCAATCATGATCCCTTTGATGAATGGTTCATCCCCCTGGATATTTACAATTATTTCTGCCTCCGGAATCTGCTTTGCAACATAAGCAATTCTATCTGAACCGGTGGCAATATCTCTTGGAGTAAGATATACCCTGGCTCCAAAATTCTGGCAGACCTCTGCGACTTTGGCATCATCGGCAGCTATAATCACTTCATGTAAAAGCTTTGATGTTTTTGCACTTTCATAAGTATGCTGGATCATCGGTTTTCCGCCAATATCTGCCAGGGGTTTCCCCATCAGCCGGGTTGATGCAAAACGTGCCGGGATGATTCCAACTATCATTATTATTCTATATTGTTAGGGTCACATTCAGACAAGCTCAATGCGACGATTCATTTTTTATAATAATTAGAAGCTATAATATCCCTTACTTTCGTCATAAGTTCAAGTTCGTCGTTCCGTGATTCAACCCGGGTAGTTTGTACAGGTTTGCTAAAATAAACGTTTATAGTACCTTTATTTATTCTTAAAGATCCTTTAGGCAGAAGCTTATCGGAATCACTTATAGTAACAGGAACTATGGGATAATCGACCTGACTGGCAAGATGAAATGCACCTCTTTTAAATTGTTGGAGTTCCCCATCCTTACTTCTGGTACCTTCCGGGAACAAAATCATCGAAACAGATTTCATCTTCATTTTCTGCCTTGCCTTATGAATACTCTTCAGAGCTTTTTCTGCATTGCTTCTGTCGATAATAATATGAGGTCCGGTCATAAGCTGCCACCCGAATAAAGGAATCTTTGCCAATTCTCTTTTAAAAACAAATCCAGCCTTTAAGGGGATAGTAAATTGGAGTGCGACAATATCAAACTGGCTTATATGGTTGGAAACAAAGATAAACGGTCCCCCGGAATTTAGGTTCTCAAGTCCGTATGTTTTTACTCTCACCCTGCTGATGAATAATATCCCCGCACCGTATATTTTAGTAAGATATTTATAGGTAACATATGTTCGGTCCAACAAACCTGAGATTAGTGCAAGGGATGAAATGATAACAGTATAGATGATAATAAAAAATATTTTTATATAAGAAAGGATCACGTTTCCTCAAGACCCAAATTTTCATTCCCCGTACTATTACGTTCTATATACTTACGGATTGTATTTATCCTGTTCTCTATCGAAGGGTGGCTATAAAAAAACCATTCAACAAAAGGATGAGGATTTCTATCTGCAAGGTTTTGATCTGTAAGCCTGTTTAAAGTAGATATGAAAGCCTCAGGTTTATTTGTCGCTGAGACGGCATATTCGTCTGCCTCGTATTCAAATTTGCGCGATAAAATATTACTTAAAGGTGTTTCAATTAATCCAACCAGCATTGCCCAAACAGAAAGAAGGGGTAGAGCAGCAATTTCCTGGATACTCTTAAAACCAAACCATTGAAGTGAAACACTATAAAGAATCGAGATTATATAAAGCATCCCGAAGCTTGCAACTGTACCTATAATAAGATTCTTCAGTATATGTTTCTTTTTATAATGACCAAGTTCGTGTGCTATTACAGTTTCAATTTCATCTTTATTATAATTATCAAGCAATGTATCACCCAGCAGGATTCTTTTCGATTTCCCGAGGCCTGTAAATGCAGCATTTGCTTTCTTTGTATTTTTACTCATATTAAATTTAAAAACATTCTCTACTCTGATCCCTGCTCCCTCAGCAAGCATTGTAATTCTTCCTTTCAATTCCTCATCCTCTAACGGGGTGATCTTATAAAAAAGCGGGAGTATAATTACCGGGACAAGACGTGCAAGGACAACAGAAATAATGAATAAAAGGAAAGCAAAAGGCAGCCACCAAAATTGACCGAATCGATTTAATATGAAATAAAATCCAAGCAGTATAGGGATACCAATTACAAGGGAAACAACAAGTCCTTTAAAGTTTTCAAAAATCCATCTGCCGAATGTCTGATTGGAAAGGTTAAACTTATGTTCAAGATAAAAATCCTTATAATAATTCAATGGAGAGAAAAGAATAATCCCGACAAATCCGGTTATGAGAATGAATATTATTAAGAGGACATAACTGTTGGAGCTAAAAATCCTGATGTAATTTTCAAGCATTAAACTGAAATGGAAATAAACAAATCCGATAATTAATAAAAAGCTGATTACGCTTTTAAAGATTACTATTCCCAGTTTAATATTATTGTATTTTTTATATTCCATTGGACAGAGAGGATAACTTTAACTGAATTAAATAAATTATTTTAATAAATATAACTAATCAAAATGCATTCGAAAACTCATTTCGAACTGATATAATTTTCTAACCGGAGATTCTGTAAACGGAATTATTACAACGACTTATGAGAAACACAGCTCAGGATGTCTAAAATATAAAAAGCCTGTTAGAGGTCAAAAGCAGGAGGTCAGAAGTGAAAAGAAAAAAGCAGGCAATCAATTTTCTGCTTTAACAATGACTAAATCATTTCAACATCTGATACAGGAAGCCAGCCGAGTTTTCCATCTTTCAATCTGATCTTGTAATAATTATCTACTTTATCTTCAAGTCTAACCTTCAGACCTTCGTGAATCACGAATGCATCTTTACTGTCGGGATCGGGGGATAACTTAGCAGTTGCAGACTGTTCGACGACGATCCCGTTTTTAATATTATACTCGCGGTTATATTTTATTACGGAGATCGAAACCGAAATTATCAAGAGTAAAATCACAACTAACCCTGAATATAAAGCGGGGCGCTGATTATCAGGTTTTCGTGTAAAGAAATAAAATACGATTATACAGAGAAGCAGAACATAAAATACATATGAAAGATATACCCAGCCGGAAAAAGTGAAAAGTGCAAGGAAACTTTCCCACCACTGGAAAAGAAAGAAATCAGGAAGAGTATTTAACCTGTCTATTGTCCTGGAATTTGCAAGAGCCAGATTATGGCGGATATCATCATCTCCCGGAGAAAGTTTAAGAGCCCTCTCATAGTTCAGTATTGCATAGCCAAGTTTACCATCCCTGTAATAGGCATCTCCAAGATTATAATAAAGTTCTGCACTTTCATACCCTTCGTCTAAAACTTTAAGGTAAGATTGAACAGCCTGATCATAGTTCTGCTTCTGATAATAACGGTTCCCTTGCTGCATAAAAACTTCAGGCTGGGCAAAAATCATTACGGATGAAAATATAAAGAACAGAAGGAGTTTTTTAAGCAGCATACTTTTGCACCGACAAAGATTTTTCAATTTCAATGATTACGTGCGATAGTTCATTATAAATTTCATTCATTGCAGCAGATTCACTCTCTTTCGGAGCAAACCTGATAAATTCACATTTGTTTGCTACTCTTTCAAATTCGGCAACCAGCGTTTCATTCAAGCCATTTTTCTTCAATTCTGAAGAAGCTCTTCCAACACTAAGTTCGGACTTGGGGATATGCAGTTTATCCTCCAGGTAACCGAACAGGGCAAGGGAAATTTCAGAATAAAATGCATTATGATCATTTGACTGCATAAGAAATTTTGCCCGTTTCAATCTTGATCTTGCAACCTTCTGCGCCCGCTGGTATCTCATCAACCGGACATTACCGGCAAGTTTATCTTCTCTTCTACGCCAACCTACAAGTCCTGACATAAGTATTAAAGGAAAACCCACCGCAGCCCAGAATCCAAAACTATTCAGTATAAAATCTCCTCTTCTATCCAGGGATTCCGCATCCGTTTTAATATAACGGATATCGGTACCTAAAAGTTTAATATCTTCTTTACCTGCATAATCTGATGAGCTTATATTATTTCCCTGTTCTACATTAATAGGATAAGAAGGAGTAGTCTGTGTAACATAAGCTTTTCTATTTATATCAAAATATGAAAACTTAACAGGAGGAATTTCTTTTTTACCGGCATCCCGGGGAACAAGCAAGTATTCAGCAGTCTTTTTCCCTGAAATTACGCCGCTCCTGTTTATCTGTTCATTAACTTTAGGTTCATATTTTTCGAATCCGGCAGGCAGGTTTATTTCAGGCATCTCAAGCAGACTAATATTACCGGATCCGTTTATTGTCAATTTTAACGTAACCGGTTCATTGGTTTTTGTTGCTCTTTTATCAATCTGCGAGCTCAATGAAAAATTACCTACAGCACCGTTGAAAGAATCGGGTACATTTTCTGAAGGAAGCGGTTGAACCTTAATCTTTAGAGAATTTGATTTCGCTGTATAATTGACCGTTTCACCCACTCCAAAGAAAGGATCATTAAAGAAATCATCAAAGACATTATTACTCCTTTTCTTTCTCTGCACCTGTACAGGAACATCAAGCTCAAATGGAGTAACATTTAATTCACCTGTTTGTGTTGGAAAAAGTGCAACCCTTTTCAAAACACCAACCCTATATTTTTTACCCTGGTATGTTTCGGTAGAAAAGGAAATATTATTTGATGTTTCAATCTCTTCAGCCCAGAAGCCGGGATATTGAGGGAGTTTGCTTATTGACATCTGGGAAGCAATGCTCAACCTTGTATAAAGTTTATAAGTGACTGTGACCTGTTCACCCATGTAAGCTTTATCTTTATCTGCAGTAGCTCTTACGAAAACATTTTGTGCGATTTCATCATTACTTACTCCGGAATTATTTGAATTATTATTCTTTTGTGTAACCTGTCCCGGAGCACCTTTTACAACCTGTATGGTGATGGGGTCACTTTTTATGATTCTCCCTTTATATTTTATAGAAGCACTTCCAATGGTATATTTCCCAGGATTCTTAGGCTGCAGATAATAAGAATATCCAAGCGAAGCTGATACAGCACCATTTATAATCTGCATACTAGTAGATTGATTCGGACCGCTTAAAACCATAAAACCGGCAAAGTCAGGAGGCGAGAAATCACTTAGATTGTTTACATCATTCCCTTCAAAAGTAAATGTTACCTGAAACTGGTTATTCAATCCGACAGTAGTATTATCAACTGATGCCTGGAATGTCTGTGCTCTTAAAATAGCGGGAACGATAAAAAGTAAAACCAAAATATATTTATATAATATTTTCATTTTACAAACAATTTACCAATCTTTATCAGTTTTTAATGGTGTACCTTTTTGTCTTCTCAATTGTTTCTGGAGATCTTTTTCATTATTCTTCAATGCCTGTAAAATCCTTTCAGCTTCCTCTTTGGAAATTTTGTTTTCCTGTTGTTTTTGTTTAGTTGCATCTTTTTGTGTCGTTTGATTCTGCTGATTTTGATTCTGATTCTGTTTCTGTTGATCTTTATTTTTTTGGTTCTGGTCGTTGTTCTGGTTCTGATTGTTCTGATTCTTATTCTGCTGATTCTGGTTTTGTTTCTGCTGATTCTGTTGATTTTGTTGATTCTTCAGCATAGATAAAGCATAGGATAAATTATATCTTGTATCATTATCATCGGGATTTATCTTAAGGGAATTTTTATATGCATCAATACTTTCCTTGAGCTGATTCGACTTAAGCAGCGAGTTGCCCATATTATGATAAACCTGAGCTTTTTCATTTTTTGTTTTTGCCTCAGCGAGTGCAGTCTGGTATGATTGCAGCGCTTCATCATATCTTTTTTGCTGATAGTAAGCATCACCAAGATTAAAATTCGTAATAAAATTATCGGGAGCCTTATCAAGCCCTTTTTTGAAATTCACCTCGGCGTCGGCATATTTTTTCTCTTTATACTTATCAACTCCTTCATTATTAAGACTGCGGACACTCTGCGCATATATTCCCCCGAATCCCGTCAGCACAATAAAGCAGAGATATGTTACATTCCTGAAATTCATATCATTACTTTTCTTCAATTCCCAATTTTTTGTTAAGCTTGCTGAATAAAATTGAGCGTCTCTCTGAAATAAAAAATTCAATAAGCAATAAAATTATAGCCGGAGCTAAAAAATAATAAAACCTGTCTTCGTAATCAGTAACTTTTCTGACACCAAACTCTGATTTTTCGAGAGAAGAAAGATCGCTGTAAATCCTGTCAAGATAATCCTCATAATTTGATCCCAGGAAATATTTCCCATCTCCGGCGGAAGCTATCTGTTTCAGAATAGATTCATCGAGTCTGGTAAGTACGATATTTCCATTTTCATCTTTCTTATAATCTACCTGCTGACCCTGAGCATTATAAACAGGAATAGGTACTCCGGTGGGAGAACCCAGACCGATTGTATAAATTTTTATTCCTTTCTCCCTTGCTCTTTCGATAGCCTGCATTATCTCGCCTTCGTGGTCTTCTCCGTCAGTGATAATTACAATTACTCTCTGCGTACTGGTTTTATAATCAAAAGATTTGGTAGCCATATCAATAGCTGATGCAATCGCAGTACCCTGCTGCGGAACGGAATTAACATCTACTGCCGAGAGGAAAAGATTTGCCGCTGAATAATCCGTAGTTAAGGGAAACTGAACATAGGCTTCGCCGGCAAAAATAATTAATCCGATCCTGTCGCCTCTCAATTTATTTATCAGACTGGAAATCTGGTACTTTGCCTTATCCAGTCTGTCGGGTTTAATATCCTCAGCAAGCATGCTCCGCGAAACATCCAGCGTGATAAAAACATCTATGCCTGTCTGTTTTACTTCCTGGATCCGGGTACCAATCTGCGGGTTCGCAGCTGCAAATGTCAATAAAACAAGAGCCAGAAGGATTAACCCTGCTTTGAACCAGTTTTTCAAACTGCTGAAATCAGGAATTAAAACCCGGTGGAGTTTTTTATCCGCAAAGCTTTCAAGCAGCTTTTTTCTGTTCCTATTCAGATACCAGAAACCTAATATCAGAACAGGAATTGCATAAAGCGCATACAGATATTCAGGGTGTGCAAATCGAAACATTTCTGCAATTAACAATTAAAAATTAACAATTGATTCATTAAGGAATTCTCCTTAAATATGTACGTGATAAAGTTAGTTCAAGAAATAAA
>Ga0153915_10005291_pt1 | contig 11988 bp, 6 predicted proteins | sample Opewatmetagenome_2_FD_107003 | JGI IMG/M metagenome (GOLD analysis project Ga0153915, IMG submission 107003) | Freshwater wetland microbial communities from Ohio, USA - Open water 3 Core 3 Depth 3 metaG | ecosystem: Environmental > Aquatic > Freshwater > Wetlands | place: USA: Ohio, Lake Erie...
CGGAGGCGGATGGGCTGCCCTGGCGAGTGGTCTTGGGAATCGCCAAAGACCACAAGACCGGCGATCTCTGGCTCGCGCTCTTCGGGGGGGGCATCGCCCGCTTCAGCGGCGGCCGGTTCGAGCGGTACACCCAGATGAACAGCGGGCTGATCAACGACGTGGCGTACGCCATCGACACCCAGGGCGACAACGTCTGGGTCGCCACGACGGCCGGGATCAGCCGCTACAACCATGTGACGGGCGAATGGTGGGCGTTCAACGAGCAGAACGCGCCGATGGAGGAAATCTGGGTGTACAACGTCTCGGTCGACGACGCTGAGGACAAGGTCTTCTTCGCCGCGTGGGGCGGCGGCATTCTCGAGTGGGACGTGGCGACGGAGACGTGGGAGGACTACGTCGATCCCGATGGCGAGATGGAAATCGATCTCTATCGGGACGACGGGCTGATCCACGTGATCACCACGTCGGCCTCCTACAAGGACGGAGTGCTGTGGGCATCCACGTACTTCGGGCTGAGCCGCTACGACGGACGTAACTGGCGTGGCTACCTGGATCACGACAGCGGGCTTCCCAGCACGTTCATCAACCTGACCAAGGCCCGAAGCGGGACCGCCGCCTACAACTGTACTGACAAGGGGCTGGCGGTCTTGGCGGACTTCGCGAGCGACACCTGGGTCACCTATCAGCGTGATGCCGAGGACGCCGCAACCTGGACGGCGCACGTCAAGGTGGGAGCGGACGAGGTGAGAGCCGTCCCCACCAATCTCACCTTGCCAAACCATTTCGTGATCGCCGTGGCGTTCGTTGGAGACGATGTGTGGATCGGGACGGGCCACGGGCTGGCCCGCGGCATCGGCAAGGGCTACTACGGGGGGATACGATGAGACCAGGTCGCGTGCTGCTCGCCGGGTCCGCCGCGCTGTACTTGTGCGCGGGCGCGGGGGAGGCGCTCGCCCAGGCCGACCGGCCGCCGAAGCAGGCGGCTGACACCGGGGTCTACGCCAGGATGCCTCCGGCGCTGCAACCGTACTCCCGGTTCGACAATCCGTACAAGCGGTTCTTTCTGAAAGAGCTGGAGTACCCGGGGTACGGACGACACATCCCGGAGCCCGAGCACGTCGACTCTGTGAGGATCGGGTTTATCGGACCGATCATCGGGTCCGTGTCGGAATCCGTCGGCGGTCCGGGAAACGTGGTCCTGAGAGTGAGCGAGGGACAGGCCACGTGGGATGGATACACGGCCTCCTACTTGGCGCCCATTGGGATCAAGATGCTTCAGGGCGCGCAGCTCGCCGTGGCGCAGGTCAACGCCCAGGGCGGGTATCGCGGGAGGATCCCGTACCAGCTGGTGGTGCGGAACGACAACGGGAATTGGCGGTCGGCCGGCGATGAAGTCATCATGCTCGCCTGGAGGGACTCGGTCTGGGCGATTCTGGGAACCGTCGACGGCCAGAACACGCATGTCGCCATCCGTGTGGCGCTGAAGGCTGAGATCCCCCTGATGATCACGGCGGACACCGACCCGACGGCGGTCGAGACCAACATTCCCTGGGTGTTCCGCAACATCATCGACGATCGGCAGCTGTGCTATCTGCTGGCGGATCTCGCGTTCCGGACACTCGGGCTCGAACGCGTGGCCGCCTTGCGGGCGGTGAACCGGTACGGGCGGGTGAACATGGACGAGTTTCGGGATGCGGCGACGCGCCTCGGCCATCCACTCGTCACGGAGTTGAGCTACAAGGAGGGTGACACCCTCTTCACGTCGCAGCTCGAGCAGATCAGGTCGCTGGACCCGCAGGCGGTCTTCACCTACGGCAACTCCCGCGAGTCGGCGCTGATCTTGAAGCAGATGCGCGAGATGGGGATGGATCAGTGGTTCCTGGGGAGCGATCGCATGGTGACCCAGGAGCTCATCGACATCGTGGGGCCCAACCATGGCAAGGTGGCGGCGGGCTATCCGTACGATCCGACGCGGCAGGACCCGCGGTACCTCGCGTTCGTGCGGGACTTCACCGAAGCCTACGGTGAGGCCCCCGAAACCTACGCCGCGTACGCCTACGACGGCATGATGATGCTGATCCAGGCCATCGACCGGGCGGGGCTGAACCGGGCGCTGATCCGTGACTCGCTGGCGGCCATCAAGAGCTACGCCGGCGTCAGCGGCACGCAGCGCTACGACGCCGTGTTCAGCAACCGGGGTCCGGCGACGCTCGCCGTCTTCGAATCCGGCCGATGGGAGTTCCACGCCCAGCGGGAAGCGCCGCCCCCGGAGCCTCCCGGGGTTTTGGACAAGCCGGTCGAGTTCACCGGCTCGCGGGGCACGACGCTCGCACCCACGGGTCTGCGCGAGGTACGCATCGGGCTGTTCGCCCCCGACTCCGGCGACGCGCCCAAGGGCGCCAGGCTCGCGGTCGAACAGCGGAATGCGGCGGGCGGATTCCGGGGCACGCCCCTCCGCCTCGTCGAGCGCTGGAGCAAGGACCCCTGGAGCGGCGGTGCCAGGGAGATGGTCAGGCTGGTCTACGACGACAGCGTGTGGGCGGTGCTGGGATCCGTGGATGGGGCCGCCACGCACATCGCCGAGCAGGTCGTCACCAAGGCATGGGTGCCGCTGGTGGCGCCGGTCTCCGCCGATCCGACGCTCACCTACATCCGCATCCCGTGGATTTTCCGCCTGCCGCCTGATGAAGGAACGCAGGCGGCGGTCCTCGTGCATGACGGAGTCCTGGCACGGTCGCTCGCCAACGTGGGCCTGATCACGTCCAGCGACCACGACGGTCGCATGTTCGCGAACGAGGTATTGGAACGGCTACGCGCGGCAGGGGTGACCCCGGCCTTTCACTTCGAGATCCCGATGAACGGTGATCTTGCGGCGCTGGCGTCACGCGCTCTATCGTTCCAGCCGGGCGCCGTGATCGTGCGCGTGGCGCCGTCCGGCATGCCGGATCTGCTGGATCGGCTGTCGGCTGCGGGCGTGCGTGTGCCGCTGCTCGTGCCCTGGATCCCGGGGCTCACCCCCTCGGCGCTCGTGGGCCACTACGCGGGAGACGTGCTGGCCGTGCGGCCGTTTCGGGAAGTGAACAACCCCGCCTATGCCGCCTTTGACCGGGCGTATCGGGCACGCTACGGGTCCGAGCCGACGCCCAGCGCGGCCTACGGCTACGACGCGGTGCAGTTGTTGGCCAGCGCTCTCGAGACAAGTGGCCTCAACCGGGCCGCGCTGCGGGACGCGATCGCGGCGCAGACCGGATTCGTCGGGGCGACGGGCGTGATTGCGTGGGACAATGCGGGCGGCAATCGGGTGGAGCCCGTGCTACTCGTGTTGCGGGGTGCGACCGCGGCTGATGGAGTGAGCCCGACGCCGGTGGCGGACCCTCAGCGCTCCCTCCGCGGGACGCCTCCTCACGGCCTGCCCGACCACGATGTTCCGAAGCGGACAGGAGGTGCTGACCCATGGTGACGTCGCAGCGCGCGCGGCCAACGCTGGACATCGACGTCGCGGCGCTCAGCGAAGGGGAGCGCGCCGAGTTGGTCAAGCTGGGGGCAATCTCCGGCGATGGCATGCCGCTGCCATACGTCACGCCTTCCCACGCCCGGCTGCGCCCTCCGCTCGCGAAGCAGGCCATCTCGGCGCCCAGCGTGCTGAACGAGGCGTACTCGTATGATCGGCCCTCCTCGTTCACCCGGGCCCTGAGCTTCGCGATCGGCGATGTCACGGTCCTTCTCGTTTCGGGCACGGCAAGCGTGGATGAGAGAGGGAAGACCATCCACGTCGGCGATTTCCGAGCGCAGTGCTGGAGGACGTATCGCAACATCTCGACGCTGCTGGAGTCTGCCCGGATGACCTGGCGCGACGTCGTGCGGACGACTTGCTATTTACGCGACATCGAGCGTGACTATAGCGACTTCAACAACGTGCGCACGGCGTTCTTCAGCTGGCTGGGGCTCGATCCGCTCCCGGCAAGCACGGGAATCCAGGCGCGCCTCTGCCGAGATGATCTGCTGGTCGAGATCGAGGCAATCGCCGTCGCCCGGCGAGAGACGGGACCCTTCGGTGCGGAGGAGTCGGGGTTCGAATGAAGCTGTGCGATCGAGAGTCGAAGCCCGAGGGAACCCTCGTGGACGTGCGCGGCGTCGCGGTTGGTGGGCGCACGATCGTGGTGATGGCGGGTCCATGCGCGGTCGAGAGCGCCGAGCAGCTGTTGGCGACCGCGCGGGCGGTTCAGGCCAGCGGCGCCAGCATTCTGCGCGGTGGAGCGTTCAAGCCGCGGACGTCACCCTACAGTTTTCAGGGTCTCAAGGAGGAAGGTCTGGAGCTCCTGAAGTGGGTGAGCCGCGAGACGGGTCTGCCGATCGTCACCGAGGTGATGGACACACGCAGGGTCGAGCAAGTGTGCGCATACTCGGACATGCTACAGGTGGGCTCACGTCACATGCACAGCTATCCGCTGCTCGAGGAAGTCGGCCGCACGGACAAGCCGGTGCTGCTGAAACGCGGGATGAGTGCGACGCTCGACGAGTTCCTCTTTGCCGCAGAGTACGTGCTGAACGCGGGGAACGAGCAGGTGGTACTGTGCGAGCGGGGGATCCGCACGTTCGAGCAGTCCACGCGCAACACTCTCGACCTGAACGCCGTGCCCGTACTCAAACGGCTGACGCACCTGCCGGTGATCGTGGATCCGAGCCACGGAACCGGGCATCGGTGGATGGTGCCGTGGATGAGTCGCGGAGCGGTTGCGGTCGGGGCCGACGGACTGCTCGTCGAGGTGCACCCTGATCCCGACGCAGCGCTGAGCGATGGAGCCCAGTCGCTCAAACCAGAGCAGTTCGATGCGATGATGCGTGAGGTCCGCGCCGTTGCCGAGGCGGTCGGCAGAACGGTCGCCCATCCGCTCTACGCGCGAGACTGAGAATCGTGGCAGTCGCCGGCTTGGCGTGCTGCGCCACACCCGGTGCATCTTCCGTACCCACATGAACTGCTCGAGCCCGGCTCCGGCCCTACTGCTCGGCGGGTTTGCCCTCCTCGCCTTCCTCGGGTGCGAGAGGCGACCTCCGGTCTCGACGGGCGAGATCCTGACGACACGTACGCTGGGCCTCGCCTACCTCGAGGAGAACCGCCTGACCGAGGCAGAGACCGCGTTCAGGCGACTCACCGAATTGGCGCCTGACGAACCCCTCGGGTTTGCCAACCTGGGCCTGGTGTACCTGCGTCAAGGCAACTACGCGGACGCCGAGGGCAGCATCCGCCGGGCGCTGGACCTCGAGCCGTCGGATCCCGACATCCGCCTCATGCTCGCCAAGGTGCTCGAGCTGACCGACCGGGTGGCCGAGGCGCGGCGAGTGCTCGAAGGCACCCTCTCAAACACGCCCGCCCATCTGAAGTCGCTGTACGCGCTTGCGCAACTCTCGGCCGATGCCGCTGACCCGGAGGCGCGCGCGCGCCGCGTGGAGTACCTCCAGCGGCTGGTGGCCCTGGCGCCGGCAAACGTGACCGCGCGGCTGCTGCTGATCAAGGCCCTGCTCGAGAACGACAAGTCCGACGATGCCTTGGCGGACCTCGAGCAGTTACATGCTCAGCTTCCGGAATTGCCGCCGCAAGCGGTTCCATTCTTCGACCAAGCGGTCGAGCAGATGCGTGCGGGGCGGGCATCCGAAGCGCTGAGGCCCATGCTGGTCTTCACCAACTTCCTGAGAGCCACCGGCGCGTACCAGGCCGGTGTTTCGGCGCTGCAGGGTCCCGGAGGGGTCCTCATCGGGTTCCCCATCGTCACCTTGAGCCAGGCGGTTACCGAGCAGCAAAGCCAGGCCGACGTGCTTGCGTCGCTCAGGTTCTCCGACGTCACAACCGCGGCGGGCCTGGGCACCGTACGGCTGGGTGCGCCGGCAGGTGCGCACCTCGCTGTGGGCGACTACGACGGGGACGGTGACGACGACATCTACGCCGCGACTGCCGGGGGAGGGGTCCTGCTGCGCAACGATGTCGGTGTGTTCGCTGACGTCACGGAGAAAGCGGGGGTCCGCGCGACCGGCGGCGTGGCTGCGATCTTCGACGACTACGACAACGATGGGCACCCCGATCTCTTCGTGGCGCGCCAGGGGGGCGACGCCCTGTTCCAGAACCGCGGCGACGGGACGTTCCTCGACGTGACTCGCTCGGCCGGGATCCACGACGTGCAGCCGAGCTACGCTCCCCTGTTCCTCGATGCAGATCACGACGGGGATCTCGACCTCCTTCTTCCGGGACCGGGACCGAATCGCCTGTACCGCAACAACGGGGATGGCAGCTTTCTGGAGAGCGCGCAACGCATGGGAATCGCGGGTCAGACGGGTAATCACCGAGCCGCGGCCTTCGGCGATTTCGACGGCGACGCGGGCCTGGACCTGATCGTTGCGAACGAGGATGCAGGGATCGAGCTGTATCGCAACATGCTGGAAGGTCGCTTCGCGAACGTGACGGCATCGAGCGGCGTGGAGCCGGGCACCGGCGTCGTCGCGCTGGCCGTCGGCGACTACAACAACGACGGCTCGCTCGATCTGTTTCTCGCGGGCGCACGCGCCGGAGCGTCCAGCTTGTTCACCAACAAGGGTGACGGCAGCTTCGCGCGTGATCGGCGACCGACGTCCATGTTTCGCGCGTTGCGGGATCTGTCGGTGCGGCAGGCGGAGTTCCTCGATTTCGACAACGACGGTTGGCTCGATCTCCTCGTCGCAGGGGAAGCGCAGGGCGGGGGGCGGAGCGTGTTGCTGTTCCGCAACGGCGCTCCCGGACGGTTCGACGCCGTGTCATCGCTGTTGCCGGAGGACCTGGGTTCCGCGCGACGGGTCGCCGTGTTCGACTATGACGAGGACGGCGATCTCGACCTCGTGGTCGCGCAAGCAGACGGCACGCTGCGGCTGCTGCGCAATGACGGGGGAAACGCCAACCACTACCTCAAGCTCCAGCTCACCGGCCTGATGGTCGCAGGCAGCAAGAACAACCACTTCGGGATCGGAGCGACCGTCGAGGTGCGCGCCGGCGGCATGTACCAGATGCGCGTGGTGACCCAACCCGTGACCTACTTCGGGCTGGGGCAACGGCTCAAGGCGGACGCGCTCAGGATCGTGTGGACCAACGGCGTGCCGCAGAACGTGTTCTATCCGGCAGGCGATCAGGGTCTGGTGGAGGAGCAGATTCTCAAGGGCTCGTGCCCGTTCCTCTATGCGTGGAACGGCGAGCGATACGAGTTCGTCACCGACGTGATGTGGCGCAGCGCGCTTGGCATGCCGCTCGACATCATGGGGGGGGCCGCGGCGGGGGGCTACGCGCCGCCGGCGGCGTCGCGTGAGTACATCGAGATCCCCGGCGGCGCGCTTCGGCCGAAGGACGGTGTGTACTCGGTCCAGGTGACGGGTGAGCTGTGGGAGACGGGCTACGTCGACGAGCTGAAGCTCGTGGTGGTGGATCACCCGGACTCCGTCCATGTCCTGCTTGACGAGCGCTTCGTCCCGCCCGGAGACGCAACGCTCCGGATCTACCGGGTCACGCACCCGCGAGCGCCGGTCGCCGCGACGGACGAGCAGGGCCGCGATCTGCTCCCGCTGCTCCTCGAGCGGGACGACCGATATGTATCGCAGTTCCGGCTGGGGCGGTTCCAGGGCCTCACCGAAGCGCACGATCTCGTGCTCGACTTGGGCGCGCTGGACCCCCGGCAAGACGTCACGCTGTTCCTGAACGGCTGGATCTTCCCCACGGACGCGAGCATCAACGTGGCGCTGTCCCAGTCGAAACGACTGGCGTCGCTCCCTCCCCAGGTGCAGGTCGTGGGCCCCGACGGCCAGTGGCACACGGTCATCGACAACGTGGGTTTCCCCTCGGGCAAGGCGAAGACGGTCGTGGTCGACCTCGCCGGCAAGTTCCTGAGCCGGGACCGGCGGGTGCGCATTCGCACCAACATGCAGATCTACTGGGACCAGGTGTTCTTCGCGACGGGAGACCTCAGGGGGCCCGCGCCCCAGGCCATCCTCGAACCCACTGCCGCCAACCTCCACTACCGCGGGTTCTCGCGCATGTACCGCAAGGGCGGGCGTTACGGACCGTTCTGGTTCGACTACGGCGACGTGACGAGACAACAGCGGTGGCTGCGCCTCAACGGCCTGTTCACGCGCTTCGGTGACGTGTTGCGACTGCTCGAGCGAGCCGACGACATGTACGTCGTGTTCGGGCCGGGTGACGAGATCACGGTCGAGTTCGACGCGGACAACGCGCCGCCGCTGCCAACCGGCTGGCGCCGGGACTTCCTGCTCTATTCCGACAGCTGGCTCAAGGACGCCGACCTGAATACCGGCACGGGGCAGGCGGTTGAGCCGCTGCCGTTCCACGGCATGTCGCGCTACCCGTACGGGGCGGGGGAGTCGTACCCGGCCGACGCCGAGCACCAGCGGTACCTGAGGCGCTACAACACGCGGCGCATGCCGCGGAGCGAGCACTGAGACGGCACGACCACTCCCGTGCGGGGCGCTCGGTGTCGTGACTGAGAGAATCCCGTTGATCGCGTGGTCGCTGGCGGGCCTGGTATCGGCCTGTTCGGCTCCGCCACAGGTGCGCTTCACCGATATCACGAAACGGGCCGGGATTCACTTCCGCTACACGTTCGGCGACTCGACCTACAAGAACATCCTCGAGAGCAGCGGTTCGGGGGTCACCGTGTTCGACTACGACGGGGACGGCGACCTCGATCTGTACATGTTGAACGGTACGTACCTCGAAGGCATCAGCGATCGCGCCGGGAGCGTGTTTGCGACCACTCCGGACGAGCTGTACCGTAACAACGGCGACGGAACGTTCACCGAGGTGGCCCACCAGGCCGGGCTGGATGACAGGCACTGGAGCATGGCGGCTGGTGCGTTCGACTACGATGGGGACGGCGATGTGGACGTGTACCTCCTCAACTACGGGCCGAACGTGTTCTACCGCAACAACGGTGACGGCACCTTTACCGATATCACCGACTCACTGGGCCTGCGCGGCCCCGAGCGGCTGAACGGATTCACGAAGTGGAGTGTGGACGTCGCCTTCTGGGACTACAATCTGGATGGCAGGACCGACCTCATGACCTGCAACTTCCTCGCGTTCGATCCCAAGTACACCTCACCCGCCACACCGGAGATGATGCCGCAGCCGTCGGAGTACCGCGGGCAGGCGTCCATGCTGTATCGGCAGAACGAAGATGGCCGCTTCACCGACGTGACCGAGGACATGGGGTTCTTCTATCCGGATTCCAAGTGCATGGGCCTCACCGTGTTCGACTACGACGACGACGGCGATCTGGACGTGTTCCAGGCCAACGATCATCAGCTCAACTTCCTGTTCAGAAACGACGGTGGCAGCCGGTTCACCGAGGTCGGCGAGGCATCCGGCATCGCTGCCAACGACCGTGGGATTGGCACCGGCTCCATGCACGGCTCACTCGGCGATGTGGATGGTGATGGGCTGGTCGACCTGCTCGTAACGGATCTCAGCTACGGTGCGCTGTACCGCAATCGGGGGAACGGCGTTTTCGAAGACATCACGGAGCGGAGCGGTGTCGCGCGTGCGTTCAACGGCAAAGGCGAGTGGGGCGCCGCCCTGTTCGATTTCGACAACGACGGGGACCTCGACATCGTCGCGGCCAACGGGACTGCCGAGGAGTTGATTCTCCAGTATCCGCTGTTGCTGGAGAACGACGGTACCGGGCGGTTCCGAGACGTCGGACCGGAGCTGAGCGGCTACTTCGCGCGTAAGCGGTCCGGCCGCGGGATGGCGGTGTGGGACTTCGACAACGACGGCGACCTCGACGTCATCGTGTCGCACGTCGACCTCGAAGGCACGGCGGCGCTGCTGCGCAACGACGGCGGCAACGGTAACCACTGGATCGGCCTCACCTTAATCGGCGCCCACGGGCCCGCCTCGGCGGTGGGAGCCAAGGTGACGGCCAGGACTGCCGGGCGCACGCAGGTGGCCGTCAACCAGTGGGCGACCAGCTACCTGTCCTACAACGACCCACGGCTCCATTTTGGACTGGGCAGAGACGAGACGGTCATGGACATCGAGATTCGCTGGCCCAGCGGGGCCATCCAGCGCTTCGAGAATGTGGCCGCCGACCGCTACCTGACCGTCGTCGAAGGCGAGGGGATTCGTTAGCGCACGACCGGCATGGAGGTGTTGTCTATGGCCCGCGTCCGCTTCTCCGTTTGTCTGCTCGCAGCCGCGGGCATTCTGTCGCCGGGTTCCGGGCTCGCCCAGGGCGGCGAGAGCCAGCTCCGGATCATCGTTTTCGGCGCACACCCGGACGATGCGGAGAAAGTGGGCGGGACCATGGCCAAGTTCGTCGCGCTGGGTCACAAAGTCCGACTTGTCTCCTTGACCAATGGCAACGCCGGCCATTTCGCGATGGGCGGAGGCCCGCTCGCGCAGCGGCGCTACGGGGAGGCCCAGTGTGCGGGCCGGGCGATCGGCGCCGAGTACGTCGTCCTCGACAATGACGATGGAAAGCTCATGCCCACGCTGGAGAATCGGGAGGAAGTGATCCGGCAGATTCGCGAGTTCCAGGCGGACATCGTCGTCAGCCCGCGCCCCAACGATTACCACCCGGACCACCGCAACACGGCGCTGCTCGTGCAGGACGCGGCCTACATGGTCACCGTGCCGAACATCGTTCCCTTGACTCCCCACCTCAACAAGAATCCCGTGTTCCTGTACATGTCCGACACGTTCACGGAACCGTCTCCCTTCGTTCCGGACGTCGCGGTGGCGATCGACGATGTGATCGAGAAGAAGATCGATATGTACCACTGCCATGAGTCACAGATGTACGAATGGCTGCCCTACAACCAAGGGATGCTTGACTCGGTGCCAAGGGATCCGTCGAAGCGGCGCGAGTGGCTCGCCGAGACTCGAGGATTCAGATCGTCCCGGCCCGGAGAGACCTATCGCGCACTGCTGATCCAGCTGTACGGACAGCAGAAGGGAAGCCGGGTGCGGCAGGCGGAGGCGTTCCAGCTCTCGGAGTACGGCTCACAGCCATCCGTCGAGGAGCTGAAGAGGCTCTTCCCGTTCTTCAACTGACTCCTCGGCCTTGAAACCTCCGGACGCCGTCCCTGCTCGGTTCGCCCTGCTCCTGATGGGCGGCGTCGTCGCGGCCTGCACCTCACGTGCGCCGCTGACCCCGTCGGTCATGACGGTGAGCGGCCCGATCGCGCCGGAGCAGATGGGGACCACCTTGCCGCACGAGCACGTGCTGGTCGACTTCGCCGGCGCGGAGGTCGTGAGCCCCGACCGCTACGATCGGGAGGCAGTGTTCGCGACGGTGCTGCCGTACCTGCAACGGGCACGAGCACTCGGCGTCGAGACGCTGGTCGAGGCCACGCCGGTGTACCTGGGGCGTGACCCGCTCCTGCTCAGGCGACTCGCCGACGCCAGTGGGGTGCGGCTCCTCGTCAGTACGGGCTACTACGGCGCCCGTGGGGACCAGCACGTGCCGCGCCATGCCTTCACCGACCCGGCCGACTCCCTTGCGGCTCGCTGGATCCGTGAATGGACCACCGGGATCGACGGTACCGGCATCCGGCCCGGCTTCATCAAGATCGGCGTCGACACCGGGCCGCTGTCCGAGATCGACCGCAAGCTGATTCAGGCGGCGGCGCGCACCCACTTGCGCACCGGCCTCACGATTGCATCCCACACGGGCCCCGCTGCCGCGGCCATGGAGCAGTTGGCCGTGCTGGCAGAAGAAGGCGTTGATCCGAGTGCCTGGATCTGGGTCCACGCCCAGGTCGAGGACGACTCCACCTTTCACGTTCGCGCGGCGCGCAGCGGCGCCTGGATCTCATTCGACGGCCTCGCGCCCGAGAACGCGAGGCGCTACGTGGAGCGGGTCGCGTTCATGCGAGCCGAGGGCCTGTTGGATCGCGTGCTCGTCTCGCACGATGCGGGGTGGTACCACGTTGGTGAGCCTGGTGGTGGGGTGTTCC
>Ga0153915_10005292_pt1 | contig 11988 bp, 11 predicted proteins | sample Opewatmetagenome_2_FD_107003 | JGI IMG/M metagenome (GOLD analysis project Ga0153915, IMG submission 107003) | Freshwater wetland microbial communities from Ohio, USA - Open water 3 Core 3 Depth 3 metaG | ecosystem: Environmental > Aquatic > Freshwater > Wetlands | place: USA: Ohio, Lake Erie...
ATACTCTGCCTTTACATACTACACAGGATTTAAGGTAAATTCGGGGGAGTACAAACTGATGGGTCTCGCACCTTATGGAGAGCCAAGGTATAAGGACCTGATTCTGAAGGAATTGATTGATGTTAAGGAAGATGGTTCTTTCCGGATGAACATGGATTACTTTAATTACTGCGCCGGCTTAACAATGACGAATGAGAAATTTCATAGACTTTTTAAAGATCCTCCGAGAAAACCCGAGGCCCTGTTAACTCAGAAGCACATGGACATTGCAAGGTCAATCCAGGATGTAACTGAAGATGTTGTTCTTAAGATGGGACGCCACGCTTATAAAGAAACCGGGATGAAAAATCTTTGTCTGGCAGGTGGAGTAGCTCTCAATTGTGTTGCAAATGGCAAACTTTTAAGAGAAGGTCCGTTTGAGGACATCTGGATTCAACCGGCTGCCGGCGATGCCGGGGGAGCTCTCGGAGCAGCATTAATAGCCTGGTATCAGTATCTTGGAAATCAGCGCCTGGTTGATTCCGGTAAGGATTGTCAGAAAGGTTCTTACCTTGGATCGGAATATACACCGGAAGATCTTAAAACTTTTTTCAATCAAAGCAATATACGGTATACCGAACTTGCATATGATGAACTGCCTCAAAAAGTAGCTGCACTCATTGCTCAGGAAAAAGTTATTGGCTGGTTTCAGGGACGAATGGAATTTGGTCCCAGAGCATTGGGTGCGAGATCGATACTTGGTGATGCACGATCACCGAAAATGCAGTCGACAATGAATCTGAAAATAAAATTCAGGGAGAGTTTCAGACCATTTGCTCCTGCTGTATTGCATGAAAGAGTTTCGGATTATTTCGAAATTGACAGAGAATCTCCTTATATGCTTCTTGTTGCTGATATAAAGAAAGAAAGAAGAAAAAAAATATCGGAAGAAGAACAGAAACTATTCGGCATTCAGAAACTTAATGTCGTAAGATCTGATATCCCGGCCGTTACCCATGTAGATTACTCGGCAAGAATTCAAACCGTGCATAAAGAAACAAATCCTCTCTTCCATAAATTGATTTCTAAATTTGAAGAAAATTTCGGGACTGCAGTGCTGATAAATACTTCATTTAACGTAAGGGGGGAACCCATAGTTTGTACCCCTGCGGACGCATATAGATGTTTTATGAGGACAAAAATAGATTACCTGGTAATGGGAAATTATCTGATTGATAAAGGAGAACAAGAGGAATTGGTGGAGGACAAAGATTGGCAAAAGGAATTCGGACTCGATTAAAATGAATGAAATTTTATTTGAAATAAAAAATATAAAGAATTCTCCATCTGATCTCAGAAAATTTGGATTGACGATAGGGATAGTATTTATATTAATTGCTTTGATCTTGTTATGGATGAGCAAATCACCGCTCATTTGGGGTGTTATTGGAATAGTAATTATACTGGCTGCATTTCTCTACCCATCAATCCTTAAACCCCTAAATAAAATATGGATGATCTTTGCAATTTTGCTTGGATGGGTGATGACAAGAGTGATTCTGTCAATCCTTTTTTACTTTGCAATCACCCTAATCCGTTTTCTTGCATTGGCTTTTAATAAAAAATTTCTTGATTTTAAGATGAATCCTTCTGCAAAAAGTTATTGGGAAAAGAGAGAAAAGAAAAAGTTTGATCCTTCAACTTATGAAAGACAGTTTTAATGAGTAAATTATCAATAATATCGGAACTTTGGCAATTTCTTCGTGTAAGAAAAAAATGGTGGCTCGCACCTATAATAATATTTCTGCTCCTTCTCGGGGGATTGATAATCCTTACACAGGGTTCGGCTCTTGCTCCTTTTATATATGCAATTTTCTGATTTGATATGAATGAAAAAATAAAATTAAAGAAGGTAAAGAAGAGAATCCCTGTGCCGCAAAAACCTCCTAAAGTTGAAAAGGATGTAAAATCTTATGACAGAAATAAAGAAAAGGATAAGATAAGGAAGAATAAAAACCAGGATAAAAATTCCGGTTGATTCTACCTATCCCTCTTGGCGGTACAATTTTACCTAAACTGCTAATATTTTACCCTTCCCGGAACATCTCAACCATAATTAATAGTAATCACTTACGTAATTACATTAACTAGTTTTGAATAGAAAATAATTATCCCTTCGCTATTCTCTTTTTTATGTCGCCTTTTCAGAATTATGATCGTTTCCACGTAATTTACTATATTCAAAGGATGTGCATAAAATCACTACTTCCCTGCAAAATCTGAAAGGCTCCAAAAAATATATTTGCATAAAATGTCATTACACCTTATATTTATAACTATATTTACAATTATAACTTATTTATTTAGGTAAATAATGATTGATGCAATAGATAATAAGATACTTAATATCCTACAATTAAATGGTAGAACCAAACGGAACCACATTGCCGAAGAGGTCGGTTTATCTCTTCCCTCAGTGAGCGAGCGTCTTAAAAAACTTGAAGAAACCGGAATAATAAGAGGCTACTTTGCGCATTTAAACAAGAAAGCTTTTGGCTATGATATTATGGCTTATATACTCGTTGTAATGGAATCATCCAAACACTACAAAACGCTGATTAGCAAAGTTGAACAGATTCAGGAAATTCTTGAATGTCATTCGGTGCTAGGTGAAGGTTCACATCTTTTAAAGGCAGTAACGAAAAATACTGAGTCGCTTGAAAGATTGCTTGGAGAAATACAATCCTGGCCGGGAGTAATTTCTACGAAAACGATTTTTGTTTTATCAACTATTAAAGAGACAACCGTATTAAATATTTAATAATAATATAGAAGGAACATTATGGCGAAAACAAATTCCCCTGAAGAAAATGTATTGAAGTACATAAAAGACAATAAGATCTCGTTTGTTGATCTTAAGTTTATGGATTTTCCCGGGCAATGGCAGCATTTTACAATTCCTTCATCGCAGCTGGAAATCAGTTCATTCGATGATGGCTTTGGATTCGATGGTTCATCGATAAGGGGATGGAAAGCAATAAATGAATCGGATATGCTTATAATTCCTGATCCTGCTACAATGTTCTACGATCCTTTTATAGAAGCTCCTACTGTAAGTCTTATCTGCGATGTTTATGAACCGGCTACAAAAGAAAAATATTCAAGGTGTCCCAGAAATATTGCGCAAAAGGCAACAGCTTATCTGAGCTCAACGGGTATAGCTGATACTGTCTATTACGGACCGGAAGCAGAATTCTTCATATTCGATGATGTGAGATTTGATTCGCAGCCTAACGGTAGTTTCTATATGGTGGACTCGATTGAAGGAAGATGGAACAGCGGCAGGGAGGAAAATCCGAATCTTGGTTATAAGCCCCGGTATAAAGAAGGATACTTTCCTGTACCTCCTACAGATGCCCTGGTTGATTTAAGAAATCAAATGGTATTAAATCTGATAGACTGCGGAATTGAAGTTGAAGCCCAGCACCACGAAGTAGCTAGCGGAGGACAATGTGAAATAGATTTGCGCTTTCAGCCTTTGGTTAAAGCAGCGGATCAGCTCCTTCTATTTAAATATGTGGTTAAAAATACGGCTAAAAAAAATAATAAGACGGTTACCTATATGCCCAAACCGGTTTTTGGTGATAATGGAAGCGGTATGCATGTTCATACAAGTCTTTGGAAAAAAGGGAAACCGCTTTTTGCAGGAACAGGTTATGCCGGTTTGAGTGAGGCAGGATTGTACTTTATAGGAGGTATCCTTAAACATGCAGCATCTTTGCTTGCATTTACAAATCCAACGACGAATTCGTATAAACGTCTGGTACCGGGTTTTGAAGCTCCCGTAAATCTTGCATATTCACAAAGAAACAGGAGTGCTTCCGTAAGAATACCTATGTACTCTACAAATCCTAAGGCAAAAAGAATAGAGTTTCGTTGTCCCGATCCGTCCTGCAATCCTTATCTCGCATTCTCTGCTATTATGCTCGCAGGTGTTGACGGTATAATCAACCGTATAGATCCCGGCGAACCTTTAGATAAAGATATATATGATATGCCGCCTGAAGAGCTTGCTAATGTTCCTTCGACACCTGGCAGCCTGAGTGAAGCTTTGAAATCTCTGGCAAATGATCATGAATATTTGATGAAAGGCGATGTATTTACCGAAGATGTGATTGAAACATGGATAAAGTATAAAATCGAAAAAGAAATTAAACCGATGGCACTTCAGCCGCACCCCTATGAATTTGCTCTCTATTACGACGTATAAAGAAAGGAAAGACTAATTATTGAAATAATGGAATGCTGGGATGAGTGGAGTTTTATAATTCCATTTATCCTTTATTCCATTAAAATTCCTTCTGTATTTCCTGTGTTCGTTTAGACCGCGGGAATCTGCTTTTAATTCCATCTTTTGAAATGACCGCGGTGCCCAATAACAAATCATTAAACTTTATAATATGCTGCCCGTAACGTCCCGTATCATATTTAATTGTCCCCCCTTCAAGATAAATTTTTAATTCATCCTGGTTCCGTAGTTGATAAATACTTTTATTTAATTTGCTGCCCAATACCTGGGCCGCATTTGTATGCAAAACTATTTCATTGTTCCTGTCTAGTGTTCCAAACTTTAATCCGATCCGCTCAAATGAACCGGGATTTTTAAGATCCCAGTCTTTTGTAACAAAAAAGAGATCGTTTTTCTTAAAGTAAAATTTGTAATCATCAAATATCTGTTTATCAATTCCGAATATGAATGAAAGTTTCTTTATTTGATCAGCTATCTTTTTTGATCCGGCAGTAATGAATTTTATTTCTCTTTTACGCAAGGGAATCTTTTCGGGAGCAGTTGCCTCACCGGTCTTTCTTAATTTAGCTATAAAGAATCCTTCAGAGCCAATTTCCCAGGGTAAAATTCTCCTTGCTTTTGCCAGGTCCTTATTGAGTTCGTATCCGTTAAATGAGATTAATCCGTCACTCGTCTCCAAGGGAAGATTTATTTCCTGTACCTCAACAGGATACTTCCTTAATAATGTATCCAGAACCATTTCGTTCTCTTCTGCTGTAAGAGTACATGTCGAATAAACTATTTCCCCTCCCGGTTTAGCCATCTTTACCGCAGAGATCAATAATTTTAATTGGAGCTCGCCGAGTCCTTTTGCTCTCTGCTGGGACCACCACTCATTAACCTCATTCTTTTTCTGAACAATACCCAATCCGCTGCAAGGAGCATCAATGAGAATTTTATCGAAATATCCCTGATAGATTTTACTCAGAAGCTCTCCCTTCGAATGTATTATTCCCGCATTTAGTATATTCATTCTATCAATATTAAATACAAGCATTCTTACACGATCGTTCTGAATTTCATTTGAAATCAGAGTCCCCTTATTATTCATTAATTCGGCGAGTTCAGTTGTTTTTGAACCGGGAGCAGCGCAAAGATCCAGAACAATATCCTTCTCGGAAGGGTTGAGTACTAATGGGGGCAGCATTGAGGAGAGGCTTTGTATATAATAATAACCCGAAATATGTTCAATCGTTTTTCCGATAATCCCTTTATCATCAAGAATTTTCAAGGCATTTGGAATTTCTTTAACTATTTCAGAAGCAATACCGTAAATACTTTCCAGCTGCTGCTTCAGCGCCGCTGATGAAGTTTTTAAAGTGTTTACCCGAATAAATTTCACCGGTTCACTTTTTATAAACTCTTCATATTTAACTGCGGCTTCCTCACTTAACAGCAAGCTTAAATAATTAAAGATAGATCGGCTTAACTCCATTTATAACCTGGTGAGGTTTAACATTCTGAATATTTTATTTACAACCGTATGCGCATCTTTTCCATCGGAAAACTCCGCTTTATATTCCTTCTCAATCTGTCTGATTAAACTACACAAATAATTTTCGTAACCCTTTAAGGTTGCATCAATATCCTTTTCATTTAAAGGTATTTGGATATCTCTGTTTTTCTGCCGGGCTGAATAGACGAGATACTTTGCTCTCGATAATGAGTCTGCATAACAGAATGAATTTCCACTTATGGTGAGAACCTCACATGTGCCAAAAAATTCATTACCGATGATAAGAGTTTCGGAAGGTAAAACTATTGAAGTGGCTTCGCCGGGTATATAAAAATCAGCAGGGAAAATTTTTAATCCCTCTGATGAAAAATCCCTGACCTTCTTAGATATAAATTCTTTTAATGTCAATATAAGATTTGCTCATTCAAAAAACTTTTAATCATTTCCCGGAGCTCTCCGTCATTATCGTACTTTTTAATGCTCAGGAATTCAGAATCACATCCGGTGACCATTGAAGAAATATTGTCGATATTTGCGTTGTAAACTGCGAGTACAGGGATTTTCCTAATATATAAAGCATAAGCAATCTCAAAGCCAACACCAAGACTTGCTCCCGATATTTCTGCAATCATTAAATTACTTTTTTCAATCCACTTTATGTCTCGCTGGAAAATCTGTCTATCATCCAATGGGAATGGAGAATGAAATTCCGGGTTCAGTTCTGATAAAGCAGAGTGTTGATATTCTCTTATGATATCGATAATTGCCGAGTAATTTTCCTTATAAGAAGAATCCCCTTTTATTGCGCCCGCACAATAAACGATCATTTTTCTAAAATTTTCCTATAATATTCTTCATATTTCGGAACCACCCTCGATTTATCAAACATCGTTACAGCTCTTTCCCTTGCATTCGTAGAAAATAACCTGTACTTTTTTTCGTTAGTCAGCAATTCTAATGTATACTTAGCCATCCTGTCTATGTCCCCTATTTCTGCAATATAGCCAGTTTCATTATGTCTGACAAGTTCCGGGAGCCCCCCCACACTTGAACTTATTACCGGTAAACCGCATGCCATAGCTTCCAGAGCAGCAAGACCGAAACTTTCAGACTGAGACGGAATGAGAAAAAGATCCGATGCATTAAGAATTTCAACCAATCCTTCCTGTTTACCAAGAAATTTTACGTGATCGTAAAGGTTGAGCTGTCTGCTTAATCTTTCACATTCCGACCTTTCAGGCCCGTCTCCTACAAGTACCAGCTTGGCAGGAATTTCCTCAATAACTTTTGCAAAAATTCTTAGAGTGTCCGGGACTCTTTTAACCTGTCTGAAATTTGAAGTATGTACAAGTACTTTTTCTTCATTAGGGGCAATATGTTTTCTGTATGAGCATCCATCTTTGGGTTTGTAAAGCTCGGTATCGACAAAGTTGGGGATGACTTCAATATTTTTTGCTATATCATAGTTGGTTAATGTTTTTTCCTTCAAAAATCTTGATACTGCTGTTACACCGTCGCTTTCTTCAATGCTGAATTTGACTAATGGAAGAAAGGACGGCTCTAAACCAACCAGTGTAATATCAGTTCCATGTAGAGTGGTTACTACCTTTAAATCATGTTTTCCTTTAAGCATTTGTTTTGCAAGGTAAGCGCTGCTTGCATGTGGAATTGCATAATGGACATGGACCAGATCAAGCTGTTCGTACTCAGCGACCTCGACCATTTTGCTTGCCAATGAAAGACTATAGAGCGGGAACTCGAATAAAGGATAACTGCTCAGTTCTACTTCATGGAAGACAATATTCTCTACAAAACCAGTTAACCTGAACGGGAGAGCATAACTTATAAAATGTATCTTATGTCCTCTTAGTGCAAGTTCCTTTCCTAATTCTGTGGCAATTACCCCGCTTCCTCCGTAAGTGGGATAACAGGTAATTCCGATTTTCATACTTTTTTATCCGTAGTTTAAAACAATATTTAGGGATCGGGCTCAATTTATCAGACAAATATATAATAAAATTAAGGAATATTGAATTCTATAAATATGTGGTTATAGTAAGACACATCATCTTAATTGATTAAAAAATAACCCGGAATATCCTTTTTCCATTGAAAAAAAATCAGGAACTTTGAGTTATAAATTTAATATTCTATTTAAAGTTTTTTCCGGAGAATATATTAAATGAAATTCCTCCTTATCGGTCATTCTGTGGAAGATCATATATTTGACGTAAACGGTCAGAGTATAAAACCGGGAGGAATTTATTATTCGGCTGCTGCTTTATATTTCGTAAAGGAAAAATCTGATAAAATTTATATCTGCACTTCATATAAAAAGGACAGAGGACTGTTTAATGATTTATATGATAATTTTGAACCGGATTATTTCAACTATACAGAAATTATTCCGGTTGTAAGACTGAATGTGTATGATAATAAGGAACGTGAAGAAATCTATGAGAATATAACAGGTGAGCTGATTATCGATATGACGGATTTAAATAAGTTTGATGGAATACTAATAAATATGATAACAGGTTTTGATATCACCCTAAGCCAGATGAAGGAGATAAGGAAAAATTATGATGGTCTAATTTATTATGATGTGCATACTTTTTCCCGCGGGTTAAATAAAAATATGAAACGGGAATTCCGTCCGATTCCGGAGTTTGATAAGTGGGCAGAAAATATAGATATTTTGCAGGTAAACAGCAGAGAACTTTTTACTCTCGCCGACTTCAAAGTAAGAAGAGAGATCATAAAATTTATCCTCGGTAAAGGTGTGAGACATTTAATTGTAACCAAAGGGAAAAAAGGAGCCGAATGCTTTAGTGCTGAAGGTGATAAAATAAACATTGAGAGAATGCCGGCAATAGATGTAGATGTGACCAACCAGGTTGGTGCCGGGGATGTTTTTGGAGCAGTATTTTTTTATAGTTATCTTAAAAATAAATCTGTAAAGATTGCTTTAAAAAATGCGGTTACTGCGGGTGGTTACGCCGCTTCTTATAATAATATATCTGATTTGGAAAATTTGAAAAATGATGTTTTCGCACGACATAATTAAAGAACGAATACTAATCTTTGGTGCAAATGGCATGCTTGGACAGAGGCTTATTGAGTTTTACAGTAAACAGCCGAATATCCAATTACTTGCCTGCTCTATGGAAGAAGAAGCTGTTTTGGATGATATTGAATACCGGCAGGCTGATATAACCCGCAGGGATGAGGTGAAAGATCTTGTATACGATTTTTATCCTGATGTGATAGTAAATGCCGCAGCTTACACGAATGTGGATTTAAGCGAAACAGAACGAGAAACGGCATGGAAGATAAATGTAAAGGCAGTCGAATATATTGCCGAAGTTTCAAGAGTTATCGATTCACATATAGTGCATATATCAAGCGATTATGTATTTGACGGTACAAAAGGTCCTTATTCAGAGAAAGATAAACCGAAACCTCTTGGGTACTATGCAAGAACCAAACTCGCAAGTGAAAATGTTCTGCAATTAAGCGGTACGTTTAATACAATATTAAGGACAAATGTATTATACGGAATAGCTCATCACAGCCGTCCTGATTTTGTCAGATGGGTAGTGAATTCACTCCGTGATGAAAAGAAGATTAGAATAGTAACTGATCAAATTAATAATCCTACTTTTATTGATGATCTCGTGCAGGCAATAAGCAAAGTAATCGAATACAAAAAATTCGGCATCTTTAATATCGGGGGGAAAGAATTCCTCAGTCGTTTTGATTTCACCCTGAAAATAGTCGATTTCTTTTGCCTTGATAAAAATCTTGTCTTTCCGATAACGACAAAAGAATTGAATCAGGCTGCTCCCCGGCCCTTAAAGTCGGGTTTGATCATTCTTAAAGCTCAGACTGAGTTAGGCTATAAACCTCATTCAATCGATGAATCTCTCATGAAAATGAAGAAAGAACTTTCTTTATAAATCCAAAGAAAAGATTTTAAAATCTGCTTTTTCCAGTCCGATTCTCTAACAGTAACACTTTAATCCAGTAAATAGCTATTTTTTAAATATTTAATACCAACTATTTTTTATTCGGGTAAGTCTAATCAATAGTATTGGATAAATAAATGACAGAACAGGAAAAGGAACTTATTATTCGTGCACAAAATGGAAATATTGCTGCATTTGAGCAGCTCATATATAATTATGATAAAAAAGTGCTGGCGCTTGCATTAAAATATGTCAAAAATGAAGATGATGCCAGGGATATATACCAGGATGCATTTATCCGGGTCTTTAGGGGATTGAAAAAATTTCAGTTCAAAAGTGAATTTTCGACCTGGCTGTACAGAATTGTAACTAATGTTTGTATTACTTATAAAAGCCGGATTAAAAAAAGAGAATTTGTAGCTATTACAACAGATGAGGAACAGGAAGAAGAAGGTATGAAAACCGGATTTGACATCCCGGATGGAAATGCCACCCCGGAAAGAGTAGTTACAAATTCTGAAATTTCAGAACATATAAACAATGCTCTTGAATTATTATCACCCCGACAAAAAATGATCTTTATACTAAAGCATTATGAGGGTTATAAATTAAGAGAGATAGCAGAAATTCTGAAATGTGGTGAAGGTACAATTAAGAAATATCTTTTCGATGCGGTCAGAAAATTGCGCTCCGAACTGGAAGAATTGTACTACGCATAAAATTAAATTATCGGAAAAAATTTAAGATTAAGGGAAACGGAAGTTAAATATGAATCATATAAAATATAAAAAACTAATAGATGAATATTTCTTCGGCGAAATCGACAGCCAGGAAAAAATTGTACTTGAGGAACATCTCAAGGTATGTGAATTATGCCGTTATCAATTTAACTCGGTGAAGATGCTTAAAGAATCGCTGCTTAAAGAATCACTTCCCGAACCTGACGAAAATATTCTGAAAGAGGCACGTAATGAACTTCGTATGAATTTGAGATCTGTAAGATTGAAGAAAAGTTTTTGGGAAGTAATAAGGGAGAAAATTACCTCATCGTTTTTTATTACTCCTCAATTAGCAGCCGCTGCTTTTTCATTTTTAATAATAGGACTGGTTTCCGGTTACCTGATTTTTCATTCATCAAATATGGTACAATTTGAAAATCAGCGGCCGCAGGACTTCAACCGGCAGGCAATGCTATCAGGCGATACAAAGATCAGCAATATAAGGTTTATAAATAAAAATGCAGAAGCCGGCACAGTTGAATTCAGCTTCGATGCTGTTAAACCTGTTCATATAAAGGGGAAGATAGATGATCCCCAGGTTCAGAATATTTTAATGTACTCAATGCTTAATGAAGATAATCCGGGTACCAGGTTAAATACAATCAACTTTATAAATTCCAGCAGCGAATCCCGGCAAGATAATGATATAAAGAATGCAATTTTATCTGTAGTAAAATATGATAACAATCAAGGAGTGCGGCAGGAGGCTATGAAGCTGCTGGGTAAATTCAAATTTGATGATGAAATTAAAAAAGCACTGCTTTTTGTTCTGCAAAATGATTCTTCTTCAGGTATGCGCATCGAAGCAATGAACAGACTTGTTGAGGCTAATAAAACTGGTAATCTGTTTGATGAAGAAGACCTTCAAATCTTCAGGCAGAAAATGCAGCAGGATAATAATAACTACATTCGTTACCAGGCAAAAAATGTTCTTAAGGAGAATATTTAAAATGGAAGCCAATAAAAATAAAATAATAATAATGATATTATTTGTATTGCTGGGAATTACTGTTTCATTCGCCCAGCAAAAAGAAAAAACATTCAATATCGGAACTAACGGAAGAATTGAAGTCAGTATCCAGTATGGCGATATTAAAATTGATACCTGGGACAAATCTCAGGTCGGTGTGAAGCAGGAAGAAGATGAAGATTCGGGAGACGCATTTAAATTTGTACAGAACGGTAATACTTTAGCAATTACTTCAGGGGAAAATCCGAGTGAAGATCTTGTCCTTTCAGTTCCGTCTTCTGTCAATCTTGATCTGAATACGGAAGGAGGCGATATTAAGATTAACGGAAACGTTACAGGTAAAGTTGAATGCAGAACTGCAGGAGGCGATATTCAAACGAAAGATATAACCGGCAGTACATCTTTAAATACCGCCGGAGGTGAAGTAACAACCGGAAGAATAACAGGCGACGCTGCGATAAACAGCGGCGGGGGTGATTTAAAACTGA
>Ga0153915_10005293_pt1 | contig 11988 bp, 14 predicted proteins | sample Opewatmetagenome_2_FD_107003 | JGI IMG/M metagenome (GOLD analysis project Ga0153915, IMG submission 107003) | Freshwater wetland microbial communities from Ohio, USA - Open water 3 Core 3 Depth 3 metaG | ecosystem: Environmental > Aquatic > Freshwater > Wetlands | place: USA: Ohio, Lake Erie...
AAGACGAACACGTGCGTGACGTGGCATCTCGATCAGGCCACGCTGCGCAGCACGCTGCCCAAGACCTCGAACATGCGAGTTATCTGATCGCGTTCCACGATCAGCGGCGGGGACAGCGCGATCGTGTCGGCGGTCGATCGCACCAGCACGCCTGCCTCGAAGCACTTGACGAACGTCTCGAACCCGCGCGCGCCCGGCGCGCCCGGGCGTGGCTCGAGCTCCACCGCGCCGACGATGCCGACGTTGCGCAGGTCGATCACGTTCGGCGAGCCGCGCAGCGAATGCACGGCGTCTTCCCAGAACGACTCGAGCGATGCGGCGCGCTCGAACAACCCCTCGCTGCGGTAGACCTCGAGCGTCGCCAATCCGGCGGCGGCGGCGAGCGGATGACCGGAGTACGTGTAGCCGTGGAACAGCTCGATTCCCGCGCCGGCGCTGTTCACCACGGTGTCGTAGATCGCGTGTCGCACGCAGACGGCGCCCATCGGCACCGCGGCGTTGGTGATGCCCTTCGCCACGGTCATCATGTCGGGAATGACGCCGAACTTTGTCGCGCCGAACGAGGCGCCGAGTCGTCCGAAACCGGTGATGACCTCGTCGAAGATGAGCAGAATGCCGTGTTTGTCGCAGATCTCACGAAGGCGCTCGAGGTAGCCCTTCGGCGGAATGATCACGCCGGTCGAGCCGGCCACGGGCTCGATGATGACGGCCGCGATCGTGTGCCCGCCGTGTTTGCTGACCAGCTCCTCGAGCGCGTCGGCGAAATGCGCGCCGTGCTGAGGCTGGCCACGCGTGTAGGCATTCCTCGCCAAATCGTGCGTGTGCGGAAGGTGATCGACGGCGGGGAGCAACTGCCCGGCGAATTGCTTTCGGTTGGCGTCGATGCCTCCGACCGAGATGCCGCCGAACCCGACGCCGTGATAGCCGCGCGCGCGTCCGATGAAACGCACGCGCTGCGGCTCGCCTTTGGCCTGCCAGTACGCGAGCGCGATCTTGAGCGACGTGTCGACGGCTTCCGATCCGGAGTTGCCGAAGAACACGTGATCGATGTCGCCGGGGAGCATGCGCGCGAGCTGCTGCGCGAGCTCGAAGGCGAGCGGATGGCCCATTTGGAACGGCGGCGCGTAATCCATCACGCCCGCCTGTTCTCGGATCGCCGCGGTGATCGAGTCGCGACAATGCCCGGCGTTCACGCACCAGAGACCCGCGGTGCCGTCGAGGATTTGCCGGCCGTCGGCGGCGGTGTAGTACATGTCCTTCGCGGCGACGAGCATGCGCGGCGCGCGCTTGAAGGCGCGGTTCGCGGTGAAGGGCATCCACAGTTCTTCGAGCGATGGCGGCGTGGTGGAATCAGGGGTGGAAGAACGAGAGGGCGCTGGGGCGGTCGATGCGGTTGTCATATGGACACGGCCTGACGTGCGTGTGGGCGACGGATTCGCTACGATTGAGCGACGACGTGAATATGCGCTGGAAGGCCTGGCTGGGGGAGGATACGTCGATGAGCGAACCGTCGGGAGACTTGGCGGAGGTGCAGCGCCGGCTGAAGGAGATTCAGAGTCGGAAGCGCAACCGGATTCGCTGGAGCATGTCGACACACACTGCCGAGATCGCGATCGAGGCAATCGCATCGCCGGGAGGCAAGCCGCAAAAATCGGCGAAACGCCGACGTCGGAAGCGCCACAAGAGGCTGCTTTAGCCGTCCGTCGCGGACCGTGCTCAACTCAGGCCTTTGGAGAGGCTCCGTTTGTGTCCGTTCCCTCCGTCTGAATCGAGGAAACGGACACAGACGGACGAGACGGACACAGACGGATGAAGGCGACCGGCTCAGACTTTTTTCGTCTTCCATCGGCCGCGCCTGAACAACGCGGCTCCGGCAACGGCGTACGTCGAAAAAGCAATCGCCATCGCCGTGTAAATCCCGAGCGGGCCGAACCCGAGCTTTACGCCGAGGACGTAGCCGAGCGGGATCTCCCAGCACCAGAACACGAGAAAGTTCAGTAGCGTCGGCGTCCTCGTGTCACCGGCGCCGTTGAACGACTGCGAGATCACCATTCCCCACGCGTAGAACGGGAATCCACAGGCGACGATTCTGAGCACGCTCGACGCGTACGGGATGATCGCCTGGTCCGACGTGAAGAACCGGGCGATCTGCGGCGCGAAGATGGCGAGCAACGCACCGACCACACTCAACACCACCATGTTGTACGTTCCCGCGATCTTCACCGCCGCCTCGGCACGTTCCGGCTTTCGAGCACCGAGTGCCTGACCGACCATCGTCGCCGCGGCGTTGGCCAAGCCCGCGGCCGGCAACAGCGCGAACAAGATCACGCGGATACCGATCGTGTAACCGGCCAGCACGTTGCTCCCGAACGTCGACAGAATTCGGATCAGGGCGATCCAGCTGCCCATTCCGATCAACAACTGCAGACAGGCCGACCACGCGATCCGAATGACGCGCGCGATCAACTCGGGCTCGAGCCGCAGATGGCGCGCGTGGATGTCGATGCGTGATCCGGGCTTGAGCAATCGGCTGAACGCGAACAGCGCACCCGTGCCGCGGCCGATGTTCGTCGCGATCGCGGCGCCGGTCACACCGAGGCGTGGAAACGGACCGAGCCCGAAGATGAGACAGGGACCGAGCAGAATGTTGATCGCGTTCGCGAGCCAGAGCACGCGCATCGCGATCGCCGCGTCGCCCGCGCCACGGAAGATCGCGTTGATGAGAAACAGCATGACAATGGTCGCATTGCCGCCGAGCATCACGCGGGCGTAGTGCGAGCCCGTGGCGATGACGTCGGGCGATGCGCCCATCACCGCGAGCAAGTTTGGCGCGAACACGCCGCCGGCCACTCCGACCACGAGCGCGACGCCGAGTCCGAGCACCATCCCCTGTGTCGCGGCGCGCGCCGCGCCGTCGCGATCGCGCTCACCGGTGCGCCGCGCGACCATCGCCGACGTGCCGATGGCGAGACCCATCGCCAAGGCGTAGATGAGCGTCAGCCACGACTCGGTGAGCCCGACTGTCGCCACGGCGCTGGCGCCGAGCTTGGAGACGAAGAACACGTCGCAGACGGCGAACACGCTCTCCATCACCATCTCCAACACCATCGGGATGGCGAGGATGAGAATGGCGCGCGACACCGCGCCTTGGGTGAAATCGCGATGCGAGCCGCGCAGCGCCTCGCCGACGGATTCCCAGAATCCCCCGTCGGCATGCGTTTCCAAATGGCCGAGCGAGCCGGGGGGAGCAAGCACTTCAGCCGTCGATTCCGACATCGATGTACTCACGAGCAACCTCGTGTGGTTGAATGATCGATGGCGCGGGCGGCGAACGCCGTAAGAAAATCAGAAGGGCGGCACCGAATCGCGGCGCCGCCCTCGTGACAACTCGAGTCCTATTGCGCGATCAGTGCATGAAGACCGGGATGGCGACGACGAGCATGCCCGTCGGGCCGCCGAACGGGGCGGTGCCGACTGCGGGGCTCATCTTCGCGGTGTAAATGGTTTTCACAGCACTGACCTCGAGCAAATGAGGGACTTCGGGAAGCGCAACTTAGGGAATTCCGGCGCGTTGCGCAAGGTCGTAAATGAGAGTTCTCGCCATTTTACGGCGTCACCTTGTTGGGGATGGGGTTGCCGTCGACATCGAGCCACACGATCGGCGCGATCTTCGTTGCCGCCAACGGTCCCTCGATCTTCGATCGGTCGCCGACGATCACAATCGCCAGGTGATCCGGGTCGATGTACTTCTGTGCGACGCGGACGACGTCGTCCTTCGTCACCGCGCCGATCGCCGTGGCGAACTGCTTGTAATAGTCCTCGGGCAGCCCCTGCGTGTAGATCGACGCAATGCTGCCGTTGATCCCGTTCACCGATGCAAAGCTCGCCGGCAAGCTCTGCACGAGGCTCGCCTTGGCTTGCGCGAGCTCGTCATCGCTCGGCGGGCGCGGACCGCGAACGTCGCGCAACTCCTTCATGAACTCGATCAGCGCGCTGTCGCTCTTCGCGGTCACGATCTCGCCGCCGGCACGGAACGGACCGGGGCCACGACCGTACGCGAAGTTCGAGCCGACGCCGTAGCTGTAGCCCTTCACTTCGCGAATGTTGTGATTGAGGCGCGACTGGAAGAGCACACCCAGCATCTCGTTCATCACGCGGAGGGCATAGTAGTCCGGCGTATCGCGCGGCGGGCCGACCTCGCCGAGCGAAAACGTCGACTGTGCCGCACCGGGCTTGTCGACCAGGTAGATCGTCGTGGCTTTTGGCGGCGGTGCCGCGGGATACGAGAAGCTCGGCACCGATCCGCCGGCGCCCCAGCCGGCGAGCGTCTTCTCGATCGTCTGCTTCACGTCGTCCGCCTTCACGTCGCCGACGACGGTGATCACCGCGTGACCCGGTTGGAAATACGATTTGTAGAACGCGACGAGATCGTCGCGAGTGATTGCCTTCGCCGCCGCCTCGGTCATGACGCGACCATACGGATGATCTGTCGTGTACAACACTTTGGGGAAGACGACGCTCGCGATGCCCGACGTGCGATCGCGATTCTGCGTCAGCGCGATGATCGTGCGCGAGCGGAGACGCTCGAGCGCGTCCGGCGGGAACGTCGGATTCTCGAGCAGGTCGGCGAGGATCGCGAGCGTCGGCGCGAACTTGTCCCTCGTCGACAGAAACCCCATGCGCCCAGCCTCGCCGGTAATCGACGTACCGACGCTCGTGCCGAGCAATTGGAGATCGTTCGAGATCTGATCGCCGGTACGGTGCGTCGTTCCCTCGGTCAGCATGCTGGCGACGAAACTCGCCAGCCCGGTCTTGGTCGCCGGCTCGTACTGATTCGCGCCGCCGACGAAGTTGATTTGGAACGAGACGAGCGGCAGCCCGTGCTTCTCTGAAACGATGAGTTGCGCGCCGTTGTTGAGTGCCGCCTTGGTCCAAGCCGGGACGCGAAGCTCGGGCGTCTTTCCAGCCGTTGGGATCGCGCGCCGGTCGAACGAGGCGGCCTTCGATTTCGCCTGCTGCGCCGAAACAGACGACGGCGGCGCGAACGAAACGGCGATGAGCGCGATGCCCAGCGCGCCGCGCGAGGCGAGCGCGCGAACCGTGTGCCGAGTCATGGCTTCACCTCCGGTGTCTTTTCAGTAAACGGATCCGTCACGACCGTGCTCTTCTCGGCGTGCGATGCGAGGTCGCGCTTGCCGAGCGGGACATTGCTCAGCACGACGCGCGCGTTGCCGAGGTATCTGTTGGCGACGCGCTTGATGTCGGCGACGGTCACCGCTTGCGTCTTGGGATAACCGACGCGAAACGTGAAGCTCGGGTCGTTGAAGAACGTCTGATCTTCGGCGAGCTGGAACGCCTTGCCGAGGTTGGATTGAAGGCCGTTGAGAAACGCGAGTTGCTGTCCGGCTTTCACGCGGTTCAGCTCTTCAGGTGTGGGGCCTTCGCGCTTGAACTGCGCGATGACCGAATCGATCTGCGTCTCGATCTCCGTCAGCGTGTGGCCCGGCCTCGGCGTCGCGATGATGCCGAGCTCACCGACGTTCTCGGACGGATTCTGGAAGACGTTCACGGACGCCGCGGACTGCGTGTCGTAGACGAGCGCCTTCGTGAGACGGGCGATGCGCGATCCGCCGAGGATATCGGTGAGCAAATCGAGCGCCGGCTGATCCTCGCTGTGGACGTCGACCGAGGGCCATTGGATGGAGAGACGCGGAATCTGCACGCGATCTTCGAACGTGAGACGCTTCTCGCTCGCGAGCGGCGAGGCGGCAATCGTCGGCCGCGTGATGGGTTTGCCGCGCGGGAGTTCGCCGAAGTATTTCGCGACCCACGTCCTCGCCTGCTTCGGATCGATGTCGCCGACGATGACGAGCGTGGCATTGTTCGGCGCGTAGTACAGACGGAAGAACTGCTTGACGTCCTCGACGCTCGCATTGGTGAGGTCCTTCATGTCTCCGATCGTCGACCACGAGTAGGGATTCGTGCTCGGATACATCGCCAGCCGGATCACCTCGAAATCGCGGTTGTACGGCTGGTTATCGTAGCTCTGCCGGCGCTCGTTCTTCACGATGTCGCGCTGGGCACGAAACTTCGCTTCGTCGAGCGAATCGAGCAGAAAGCCCATGCGGTCGGACTCGAGCCACAGCGCGGTCTCGAGATAGTTGGACGGATCGGTTTCGAAATACCGCGTCCAATCGAAGTTGGTCTGGCCGTTGTTGCTGCCGCCGACGCCTTCGGTGAACTTGTCGTGCATGCCGTACGGCACGTGGCCGGACCCGGTGAACATCACGTGCTCGAACATGTGAGCGAAGCCCGTGTGGCCGACGACTTCGTTTTTCGATCCCACGTGGTAGATCACTTCGACGGCAAGGGTTGGCGTCGTGTGATCTTCGGACAGGACGACGGTGAGCCCGTTCGGCAGGGTGTACTTCTCGAACGGGATGCGAATCGATGGTGCGGTCGGCGGCGGCGCCGTCTGCTGCGACGGGAGCGCAGCGATCGGCGCCAACAGCAGCGCGACGATGGGCAAGCGCGGCAATCGGAATGGCATCGGAGCGACGAGGAAGGAGGTTTCGTAAACTTGGGTATATAAAAGTATGAGTCAGCGTCGCGGAATCGCCAACAACCATGTGACCATCCGCCGCCCAATAGATTCCTTACAATGCGCCTGAAGCGTCTCGAGCTATGGTGGCGGACGTTGTGGATCCGGCTTCTCGTCGGTGTCATGCGCCGTCCGGCCGACGGTCGGCCGGCCTGGGGCTCACGACCGTTTCGCGTTCTGTTTCTTCGCCATGATCGCGCCGGCGACATGATCGTGTCCACCGGGGTGATGCGCGCCATCGCCCGCTCGTATCCGACGATCGCGTTGGATGTGCTCGCATCGCCGGCGAATGCCGCGATCCTCGACGCGAACGACTACGTCAACGACGTGATCGTGTTCGACAAAAGGCGGCTTTCGTCGTACGTGCCCACCATGCTGCGCCTTCGCCGGGCACGCTATGACGCAGTGATCGATTGCATGGTGACCGCTCCGTCGGTGACGACGCTACTGCTGATCCTCGCCAGCGGGGCGAAACACCGCATCGGAATCGCCGGTCGCGGCAACGACGCGGCGTTCAACACTCTCGTCCCATTGGCCGCGCCCGCCGACGCGCACATGGTCGACCGCATCGCGGATCTCGCCCAGGCGTTCGATGTCGTGCTCGACGCCGCGGCGCGCCAGCCGGTGCTCAACGTCACCGTCGATGAGCGGGCTCGCGCGGACGCGGCGTGGGGTGCAGCAAGTGAAGGTCGACGTGTCCTGATCAATATCTCGGCCGGAACATCGGAACGGCTGTGGCCCGACGACAACTACGTCGCTGTGATGCGTCATCTGCGCGACCGCGAGCCGGCGACGACGTTCCGCGTGATCGCCGCGCCGTCGGAGCGAGAACGAGGAGAGCGCATCGCGCGCGCCGGAGGTGGAACCTTCGTGCCGACGCCGAACATTCGAGACGCGCTTGCGCTCGTCGCGACGGCGGATTTCGTGCTGACGCCCGATACGAGTATCGCGCACGCGGCGTCGGCGTTTCACAAGCCCGCCGTGGCGCTGTATACCCACGGAAAGGAAGAGCGCTGGGGACTTTACGGTACGTTTGGCCGGAGCATCGAACACTCCGAACCGACCCTCGAGACGCTCGCCGTTTCCCGCGTCACCGAGGCGATCGATCTCGTCCTGGCGAGCTCGCTCGCTATGCGCGGGTGACGAGACTCGACACCAGCGATTCCAGTACGGCCCCGTCCGGCACTCCGCCCTGCGCCATGCGCGGCGACCCGCCGCCGCGCCCGCCCACCGCCGCCAGCCGCTCTTTGAGCAGCTTGCCCGCGTCGACGCCGGAATCTTGCGACGTGGCGAGCAGCACCGACGGCGGCGACCGCAGCACGCCGACCACGACAACTCGCGGAAACTCGAACGCGCTCTGGGCGAGCGTACGCAACTCGTCCATCGACGCGGCGTCGCGGATGAGGATCGTGCGCGTCCCGCTCGCATCGGGCGTGGCGCGATCGTACAGCTCGCGAGCGCGAAACGACGCGAGCTCCTTCTCCAGCTTCTTGCGCGCGTTGTCGCTCTCCTTCAGCCGCTCCGACTGCGCGGTGACGAGTGACGCCACATCGTCGAGCCCGGCCGAGAGCGACGTCGCGATGCGCGTGAGCGACTCGAAATCGCGTCGCGCGCGACGCACCGCGCGTGCGCCGCAGACGAACTCGACGCGCGTCGCATTGCGAATCTTCTCGGCCGACCGAAGAAGCACGGCGCCGATCTCCGCGGTGTTGCGAACGTGCGTGCCGCCGCAGGCGCTGCGGTCGAGCGCGTCGATCGTCACGACGCGCAACGTGCCTGGCCGATCGGACGGCTTGCGTAGACCAACGGCCGTCGTCGCATCTTCGAACGTCACGTTCACCTTGCGCGCCTCGGCCACGAGCGCGTTGGCCCGCTCCTCGGCGGCGATCATGCGATCGCGTGAGAGAATCTCCGTGTCGAGATCGAGCGTGGAATAGTCCGGCCCGAAGTGAACGCTCAGCGTCTTGTGGCCGAACAGATCCTCGAACACCGCCGACAGCAGATGCTGCCCGGTGTGCTGCTGCATGTGATCGAACCGGCGCCTCCAGTCGATCGCGCCGGCGATCGGCGCCGGCGTCGGCGGGAGCGGCGATGCCATCACGTGGGCGACGCGATCGTCTTCGTCGACGACATCGACGACGGGCACGCCGCCGAGCGTGCCCGTGTCGTGCAGTTGGCCGCCCGACGTCGGATAGAACACCGTTTCGTCGAGGTAGACGCGGGTGCCGTCGTCGCTGCGATCGACGACGCTCGCCGTGAACTCGGTGCGATAAGCGTCGGTGTAGTAGAGGCGCGTGGTCATTTGCGTCAGAGCGACGAATGCGCGACTACAGACCGATCCCAAAATCGAGGGCGATGAACCATTTCTTGGACGTCGCGTCGCCCGCGATTCGGCGAAAGACGCCGATTCGCGGTCCCATGAACACGATCGGCCATAGCAGAACGTCGCCACCGGCGTACGTCATGTTCGGCTTGACGGTCCATGGCTCCTTCCACGTACGCAGCACGGTCGCGGCGACGCCAAACCCCGATCCGAACCTTCCATTGTCGACGTACGCCAGCGACGCCCGCCCGCCGCTCAGGCCAGGTTCGGCGAACAGCGCCACGTTGCGAGAATGATCGCGGCCGTTCTTCTGCCACTCGACGCCAAGTCCGACGCCGATTGCGGCCGACACTTTTTGCGGCGTACCGGCGTGAATTCCAAGAGCGGGAATGACGTGCATGCGTGGGACAGTGTCCTCGCCAACGCAGCCACGACATAGTTGGGCGCGAAGCAACGAGGGTGTCGACAGGCATACCGTCGCGACGAGAACCGTCGCCGAACGTCTCGAGCTCATCATGCGCGCTCTCCATCGAGCGGAGTGAACAGCCGCACGCAATGTATCGGCTGTCACGGTGCGACGCAGGGGACTACCGTGCTTCGCTCGCGAAAGCGCAACGTTCGTGCGCTCGCCGGGAGTCTCGCCAGGTCCACCGGTTGTGTGATCGCCGCCGCGACCGGACACCCCGCGGCGGGGCTCGAGCGGCGAACGTCCACTTCGACGCCGGCCGTGTCCTCTGCCGCGCCCTCGATCACCACGTCAAATCCCGCGCTCGGTCGTGACCCGAGCGCGGCGACGACGACCATCTCGCGCTGAAAGTCGACCGGTGGAAGCACCGGTGAAGGAATGAACGGGCGATTAATCTGCTGCCATAGCCGGCGCCACGCGGTCGAATCGCGAACGACGACGCGAACCGAATCGATCAGACCGCTGTATGTCGAGAACGCCAACTGGCCGTCGCGAAAACGGACGACGGGAACCGGCTCGAGCTGCGTGGGCGGCTGTCCAGCTGCGAACGCGCTGCGGCAGGCGCCGGCTACGACGAGGGCCAACACCTGCGCCGGCCTGATCGTCACTCGCGGCTCCGGCTCAGATTCAACCGCGGCCAGTGCTCGCGTGGCACGCTGCGTATGCCGAACGCGAGCACGGCGCAGGACACCAGTTCCACCAGCGAAAGTGTGATGAGCAGGTCGCGGCTCGCTAAAATGGCTGCGGTACGCCGCTCTTCGACCTGAAGCGCGACGCGTAACAGTCCGATCGCCTGTCGTTGATCGAGCGATTTGTCGCCGCGTTCGACCGCGGCGATGAAGTCGCTTCGTTCCTTCCAGGTTTCGCTGACGCTGCCCAGTACGTGCAACTGGAACGCGGTGTATGCCGTTCCCGCGGCGACGAACACGAGGACGATTGCGGGCGCAATGAGGAGCAGCTTACGATCGAGGCGCACCCATACAATAAAGCACAGCCGCGCCTCCGCCGCAGCTTGAGCGGGCGCTAATCCTGGTCGACGTCGTCCCGCCGGGCGTCGGGACCTTCTGCGATTGGCGCAGCTTTCTTCTTTGGGCGACCACCTTTGCCTTTGACCGCGTCAGACTCCAACAGCGCGAGATACTCGCGGCGTGCCGCCGCCATGACGTCGCTCTCCGGCGCGGTACGAACGGCGCGCCTCGCCTTCTCTCGGTGGTAATGCTCGGTCGCCGCTTTGTCTTTCGGCCCCGCGTGCTTTGCGGCCGGACGTGACCTTGTTGCTGACTTCGTTGATTTTGTCATGGTACTCCCGACCCGCCTGTCATTTTCCGCCCATTCCGATGGTCATCGTCGCTCCGGTGACAACGACCGTCGCCGTGGCCACATGTGTAGTGTCGAACGCATACCGTGCGGTAATCGTTGCCGTGCCCACGGCAACTGCAGTCACGAGGCCCGAGGGGGAGACGGTTGCCACAGTCGACCCCAACGAGCCCCACTGCACCTGACTCTGGAGCGACGCCGGCGCGTTGGTACTGAACTGGAACGTGCCGCCGACGCGTAGCTGGGCGCTACTCGGCGTTATCGCGATGGGTGTCGCGTTGTTGCTGACGTTCCCCGGCGACGTACCGGTATTTCCGCCGAGCCCCGCGACGGTCGGCGATATTGCCTGATCGCAGGCTGCCAGCAGGGCGGCGGCCACCGAAACGACGATGAGTGAGTTTCGCATATGCGTATAAGGGACAGAGTCCGTGCGTAGGGACAGAATCCGGGCCGTCGCTGCATAATTCCTGAGGGCCGGCAAGGGTGCGGTGACAACGCGCACATTGTGCGCCGCGTCCGTCGAGCCACATGTTGTCGCGTCAAGACGCATACCACGGATCAGCATGCCGCGGGCCACGATGCGGCACGACGTCGGTCCAGTCGGGCAGTTCGCAAGGGCGCAACTCACGCATCCGGACATCGGCACGACAACCATCGCGGCGGCCGCAAAGCGCGTCGCCTGGTACTGGAAGAGTTGGGAGTCGATGAGGGCGAAGCGCCTCGCGCCGAAGGGCAAGCCGCGGTGACGACCGACAGCTGAGCGGCCTGGCCGGTCGGTGGCCCCTCTCCTAGCTTGAGGCCACCATGGACCTCCGCGACCAACTGCAGTCGGCGCTCGGCCAGACGTACAGTCTCGACCGTGAGCTTGGCGGTGGCGGCATGTCGCGTGTCTTTGCCGCGACGGAAACCGCGCTCGGACGAAAGGTCGTGATCAAGGTGCTTCCGGTCGAGCTCAGCGCGGGCGTCAACGTCGATCGGTTCAAGCGCGAGATTCTGCTCGCCGCGAATCTGCAGCATCCGCACATCGTCCCGGTGCTCGCGGCGGGCGAGATCGACGGCGTTCCGTACTACACCATGCCGCTCATCGACGGCGAGTCGCTGCGCGCCCGGCTTGCGCGTGGGCCGATGCCGATAGGTGATGCCGTGAGCGTGCTGCGAGACGTCGCGAGGGCGCTGGCCTACGCGCACGAGCGCGGCGTCGTCCACCGCGACATCAAGCCGGACAACGTGCTCATGTCCGGCGGATCGGCGACCGTCACCGATTTCGGCATCGCGAAAGCG
>Ga0153915_10005295_pt1 | contig 11984 bp, 10 predicted proteins | sample Opewatmetagenome_2_FD_107003 | JGI IMG/M metagenome (GOLD analysis project Ga0153915, IMG submission 107003) | Freshwater wetland microbial communities from Ohio, USA - Open water 3 Core 3 Depth 3 metaG | ecosystem: Environmental > Aquatic > Freshwater > Wetlands | place: USA: Ohio, Lake Erie...
GCTTTGGCCTCGACTGTGTGCTTCTGGTGATCCATCGCAGTGACCCAGGCCGAGTTGATGAACGGGTCCACATGGTACGGGATGGTCGTTGTGACATGATGATGATCGCTCACGCCTGGCTTCAGGTCGTAGAAACTCCACTCGACATTCAGGTCCGTGTCGCCGTACGACCCGTTCAGCCAAACATCTGCCGTTGACGGGTTCGTCACTGTTATCGTGTACGTGATCGACTCCCCAGGCAGTCCGCACTTCTTGTCGGCGATCTTAGTGAGCTCTACCGCCGGGTGGACGACATCGACGGACACGCTATCAGAGTCCGTCGCTTCTCCGTGTAGCAAGTCCTCGCCCCAGATATCGACGGTGTTCACGAGCGGGTCCCATGCATTCGTCACGGTGTATTCGAAGACCATCTCGTCGCCTTCTCCGGGCGCGAGTGTGCCGAGCGAGTACTCTCCGAACAGTGAGTCCTCCAAAGTGACATTGTACAGCGTCGTCTTCCACACTGCCGGGTTGATCCAGCTGATCGTGTAGGTGAGCTTCTCTCCCGCCTTGGCACAATTCATGCTGACGGTCTTCTCGACGTCGATGTGCGGCCTGAGGATCTTAACCTCCCAGCAATCGTCATCCATGACCTCGCGGCCGTGCTCGTCCTCACCCTTGGCAGTCACCACATTGATCAGGCAACTCGGATCGGTGGCCTTCACGGTGTACTTCCCAGTGAGTATGACCCAATCCCCGGAGTCGATTGACAAGCCTGTCGCAATGGTCCCAACGATATCGTCGACCACATCGACGTTGACGAGATCCACCGGACCGTTGTTTGACACATTGTACGTGTATGTTATTTCATCTCCGACATGCGCGTAGTAAGGCCCACTCTTCTCGACCTCAATCGAAGGCGGCTCAGGGATGTAGAACGAGCATACCGCGCTCAATGTCGGGTAGTGGCCATTATGACTGTCCGTGAACGACAGGTAGACCCAGTTTTCGTACCAGCCTGACTCTGAGGTCACAACCACTGCCTCGAATGAGAGCCATGCTTCTAGCCCTGCTGGCACGACGCCAATATCCCACGTCCAGCCGGTGGATGTCGGGGCCGGCCCTGGAATCGGAGGCGTTGGCGTCATGTCTGAGCTGTCCCAGTAGAGGAAGGAGTCTGGGACCAGATCAACGGACCACGGAAGCTCGTCCCAAAGCTTCACGCAGTACGCCGGGGCCTGACCTGTGTTCATCCAGTGAACTGTGAATGTTATCGTGTCGCCCTCGAGCACGACCTCAGGGTCGCATTCCTTCATGAGCTCCATTTCGGGCTTTCCCGTAAGTTCCTTGACTGATATCGGAACGTCTCGGTTGCCGTTGTTGACGTCAGGGTTCATCGCAACTATCCTGACATGCAACGACTCTCCAGGCCAGTACGATGCACCTCTTGTGCCGTTGGCCAGGTCCGTGACTGCGAGATGCGCGCCAAAGTGAATGGTCGCCCTGGTCGCCCCGCTTGCGAATGTGAATGTGAAGGTCCAAACCTGCTCCGTGAGCTTTCGCCCTTCGTCATAGATATTGTCATCCCTATGGACGCCCGACAGCGCGCCATCAGAGGGATTCACATAGAACGGCGATGACGAATTAGCGTAGGTGTTGAACGGTGCAGCAGGAGGATCCAACCAATATTGAGTGAGATAGTCGATGCCGTAGGCCATCGACGGCGTCTTGTTGTACATGTCCACGCCGATGGACATCGTCACAACGTTCGATCCGTGCAGCTGCTTCTTGTTGATCACTACGATCATCGGGACGCTGTCGTCCTCGTTGTAGCCCTTCACGTCGCCGGTCGTCCAGCGCTCGTGCGGCATCAGAGTCCAGCCCTCAATGTAGGCTGCTGGATCATAGAACTGCGTGGTCGCGACCTTGTTCCCGTCCACGAGAACTTGGGTCGCAGTGACAATCACCGCAGTCGAATAGTCCCTCACAATCTCCGCCACATAATCATTGCAGACAAATCTGCCGTATAGATCTGGAGTCACAACAAAGGATTTCTCGGCTATGTCTGGGTGCGAAATCGTAACCGTCACAGGCACCCATTTGACGAAGCCGCCTCCATAGATCTCGACGGTCTCGCCAGGCGAGTACTCGTCCCTTGAAGTCCAAATCTCTGGTGTCCCCTCAGCCCTGGCCATCACCGCGACGAACGCGGTCGAGACCATGATGAAGACCACCATTACGGCCAGTAGCCGTGCAAGCATTCTCTTCGTGTGTACAGCATTCGTGCTGTCAGCGTTTACGATGGACATCCTCTTTCTCCTCCCTCTATGGCGCCATTCCCCCCCATTAGGATCGGTGCGACGTACACCGACATCAGTACAAATTATCGGACGCGCCGTCGGCGCATCACTGACTCAGCGTATGAACGTTTCCCTTGCCCAGCACGGGGTCAGACTGTCTGCAAAAACGCAAGACTTTCTCCTAGAACATGCGCAGTAAACTGAACCCAACTATGCGCCTTGACAACGCGTAGCATGGCATACTTTTCCAGAGCCAAGGGGGGATCGCTCTCTACCAAACTCGATAACGACCAGCGCAGTTTCCACTGGAGAAATATCGCGGAATACCCCGCCAACGCGCCACAGGAAAGCTAACTTATCAGTCGGCGGTGCCTCCGAAACCCCTGCGCGCAACGCCCCACGAAGACTCCTCAGACTCGAGAAAAGTAAGTTAAACCGTTAAGCCATGCGGGAACAACAATGAACCTAAGGATTCTCGGAAGGACCATCCCCTTGACAACCGGCAGGATCATCGCCTTTGTCATTGCTGTCGTAGGCGTAGTTCTCCTCCTCATTGCCTTCAGCGCTAACTCTCAAATCGCCCAAATAGGCGAGACGCCCGACCCAACTCTACAGGAGAAGATCGCGCAACTTGAGGACGAAAGGAATCTCGGTGTGATCGCAGGCATCGGGTTCGCGTTCCTTGGCCTGTTCGGCATTGCGGTTCTTGGAGAGGCAAGCACCCCCAGGAGCGTTTCCGAAGACGAGATGATGTCCGCTGCACGGACCACAGGTGACATCATCAGGGCGCTCCAGCTCTCCGGAAACGCGGTCTATCTTCCAGCCAAACACGGCCTCTCGAAGGAGAGGATCTTCATCCCCGGAGGGAAAGGCCAAACGATTCTGCCCACGGCCCTCTCGGATGATCTTACGTTCTCGCCAGGAAAGGACGGCTCGTCCCCTGGAGTGGCACTCGAACCTTTGGGGATGGGGCTTCTCGACCGCATCGAGAAGGAGCTCGGAACGCATCTGTCGGGCGTCGGCGTCGAGGCAACTGAAGGTACTCTCCAAATCATGAAGCACGGCCTCTCACTCATACGCGACTTCCACTTCAAGGAAAGAGAAGGCAGGACGATCATGAGGGTCGAATACAAGGACCTCCTCGAGGCCTGCAGAACAGTCCGGAGGGAGAGGCCCGACACATGCAGGCAGATGTCTTGCATCGGATGTGCCTGTCTCTTGACCGGAGCAGCGAGAGCAACTGGGAAGGCTGTGGTCGTCGAGAGCGTCGACAACTCCAAAGACAATGTCGTGTTCACACTGGAGCTGCGGGAATGGTAGGCATGGTTCGGAGCCTTGCAGGCCTATTGAAAGTGAGTTCTCGGACCTCCTCTGCACTCTTCATTCTCGCGATTCTCCTGGGTACTACTGCGGTCTCTGGCACGACGAAGGCAGAGATTCCCCACGAGAACTACGACATTGCGAATCCGGACCTCGCCACCGTCATAAACCTGCTCAACACTTCGATCAGGGCGTCTGAGGAGACTCTCAAGGCATTCTACAACCAGACGATGGATGAGGCTAACAACTACCTTGCAATGGTCGACAGCATCCTCGTACCCGCAGAACAGCTGCTCTCGAGGATCGAGTACGTCGCCGGCAGCTATGAGGATCTCTCCACAATCTTGCCGCCGTTCCTGGACCTCCGGTCCGAGATGAATTCGTTCTCTGCTATGGAATCGAGCCTTTTGGACACGCGAGCAAGGATCGTGTCGCTCGCGGACCTCGCCAACCTCAGCGACGCCGACCTCGTCACAGCCATCGATACCATTCGCACCGCAAACGCGCTTGTGGCGAAGATGAACATCACAATCGATGACATGCTTGAACGCGCGGATACGATAACGAACATGGCGGTAGAAGAGAGCACACCTTTTAGGCCGAATGCGCTCAGACCGCTAATCGAGAAGCTCAGGGACATGCTGAACGCAGTCCTCGCCGAGATTGAACCCGTCATACACGGCCAGATCCCATGGGGGCCCGAGAGGACTTTCCTGCTCCTATGGGTCGAGAATGCGACCGTCTACCTCGGAGAGAAGATTGTGGGAGGGGGATACCTGTTCTACAAGGGGGCGTTCCAAGGCCATCACCTGGTCCACGTCCTGTGGGACGGAGTAGAAAAGATTGGAGTGACGACCAACCAGAACGGCGCATACGGATTCACGTGGACGCTCGGGATCGATGCGTCCCTGCTCGGCCAGCACCGAATGGTGGCAACTGCAGTGACACAGAACACTAGCTTCTCATCGGACGAGATCGTCATCACCGTGCTCCTGATGCCGACGTCGCTCACCCTCGACCTCGACAAGAAGGAGATGTCAATCAACGAGACGGTGACAGCGACCGCTGCCCTGCGGGACGTCTATGGAAGCGCTGTGGGCAACGCAATCTGCGAACTGGACTTCGCGGAACGCCTCTACTCGCTGAACACCGACACGACCGGCACAATCTCGAGATCATGGACAGGTGCCGAGCTTGGCTTTGGGAGCCACTCATTCAGCGCGTCCTATCCGGGGGTCCTACCATACGCCTCGAGCAGCGCGGGGCCACTGATCCTCACCGTCAGCATCCCGACACACATGGAGCTGGAACTGTTCTCCGAGAAGTTCGTGCCTGGGTACTACATCGTTGGAGTTGGCAAGCTCTTTGCGAACTCCTCCCAGACCCTCCCGGCTCAGAGAATCGCCCTCTTCATCGACGATCGACTGATGCTGAACGGGTCAACAGACTCCTCGGGACAGTTCGCAATTTCCATCCCGAGCACGAACCTCACGGGTGGGACGCATACCCTTCGCGCGGCTTTCGTTGAGCACGGCGTGATATGGAGGTACTCCGAGGTGGATGTCAACTTCGTCATCACCAAGTATCGCAGGGGTCAGTATCCATTCTTCCCGTTCTTCCCAGGTTGGCAGACGGGACCTCCTGAGGAGATTGTGTATGTGTTCTTCGGGCCGTATGCCTACTACGTCTGGCTCCTGATGCTTGTCGTCCTGGCCATCATCGTCAAAACCGTTCAAGTACGGAGAGCCAGAGCGTCCGCTCCGAAAGACACGATCGTCGCGATGCCGCTCGCAGAACCCGGAGCGGCCCAGGCTGTTGCGGCCTCGGCCGCACACGCGGACATATTCACCGACTGGACATCGACCACCGATACACCCCGCGACCCCAACGGAAGGATCGTATGGCTGTATAACATGCTGCTCGAGTTCCTCAGAAGGAAGAGGAAGGTGACGATCACCGATGACATGACTCACTGGGAGGTTGCCCGGCTCCTGAGATCGCTCGGATATCCACGGGACAGCGTCGAACGCGTCACGATTCTCTTCGAGAGAGCGTTCTACTCTGGCATGATCCTTTCCGACGTCGACTCGGTAGGCATGAGCGTCGCAATGGATCGCGTGAGGGCGGGAGGTGTCGGCGACGCCCGCTAAGCTCAGAAGAGGGTATGTCTCGATCGCGGCTATGGTCACCACGATAGTCCTGTTGTCCATAACAATGCTCACTCCCACGGTTTCTTCAACGGCGGACTTCTCGATTTTCAACTCAGGATGGAACGGCACTAGCGAGCTAGCGGTCTCGACCTTCCTAGCCGGCAGGTTCGCTCCGTCCTTCGTCACGAGGGCGACTGGGACCGATATGGAGGTGGTCCAGCTTGGGCTCGACAAGATCGCGCTCGATTCGGCCGCGAGCACGCTGGTCGTGATAGGCCCCACCTTAGCCTTCACAGCCGAAGAGGGGCGCTTGGTCGGCGATTTCGTCAGGGGTGGGGGCGTCCTCTTCCTCGCGGACGATTTCGGGACGGGGAATGAGCTGCTCGAGGGGATGGGTTCATCGACTCGCATCTCAGGCAGCCTCGTGATGGACCTTGCGTTCGACAAGAAGCCAGAGTTCTCCGTCTGCTTCGACTTGAGAACAGACTCGCTAACCAGGAACGTTTCAAGCATCCTGCTAAACTACCCCTCTTCAATCACCATAAATAGTGCAACAACACGCGCGATCGCCTACAGCAGCATCGCGAGCTGGCAGGACGAGAACGGGAACAAGGAGCGTGACCTGGGGGAACCCACTGGACCGTTCGTTATCATGGCGAGAGAGGAACTCGGAAACGGAACAGTCATCGTCCTCTCGGACCCCAGCGTGCTGATCAACGGGATGGCAAAGAACCTCAACAACTCGGCGCTCGATCAGAACGTGATCTCCGAGATATGCACCGGGAGGTCTTCGGTCTTCTTCGACGAGAGCCACAGGAGCTTCTTCGATCCTGTCGCTGTGACTATGAAGTTCTCAGGCTCTATCAGCGCCGAGGCGAAGGGGGTCATCGTCATCCTCGCCTTCGCGCTCGTCCTCTGGATCGCGACAGATTACCTCGACAAAGCGTTCGCGCTCGTCGTCGGGAAGGTCAGAATCCTGTACGCCATGATCATGAAGTTGCTGCTCGGGTGGAGGAGAAAAGCGCCCGCGCCGACCGAACCGACCCCGGCCCAACTCGAGACGGAGCTCATTGCCCGCCACCCTGACTGGAGGCCGGGAGTTCTGCACTACATTGTGAAGGAGCACGGCCGGCATTCAGAGGCGGCCATCCTGGAAGAGGCCGAATAAGCTCAATCGAGGATCGTCCAGACCCTTCTCACGACGACCACCACAAAGAGCACCAGGCCCGCGTACACGAAGAAATCGAGCTTCAACCTCAGGTCGGCAGGCAGGAAGCCATCCGTCAGTTCTCGCGTGACCAGTAACCCGATCAGCACGAGCGTCGCGAGGACCTCGACCCCGGCAGCGAGCGAGATGAGAATGCTTATGACGGTCCAAATCAGGAGAGCGACGAAGACCTTGTGGGACACCAGCATTTGACTTCCTCGCTAGGGCACGGCCAGTGAAAGACGCTGCACGGGATATAAACACTGGCATCCTTGGCATTTGCCCAGCATGTTGGGTATGAATGATTCATATACGGCGAGCTGGTTTCACTTCCAAACGCCTTCGAGAGGTTTGCGTTGATGGGACAGGAAAACGAGGGACAGAAGAGGTTCCATCTGGAGATCAGGGAACGACCCTACGATCTCGTGATATGCATAGCGCTCGCGTTTGTGCTCGTTGCCCTCGTCCTTTTCGTCGGCGACAGCCTCGCGAGAAAGGTCCTCGGCCTGGTGTTCATACTCTTCCTCCCGGGATACGCGGCGACCGCCGCGCTCTTCCCCGAGAACGACCAGATAGACTCGATAGAACGAATCGCACTGAGCTTCGGGCTCAGTATCGCCATCGTCCCGCTAATCGGCCTCGGACTGAATTTCACTCCGTGGGGGATCAGGTTGGACCCAATCCTGGCCGCAGTCTCCGCGTTCATTGTCGGTGCATCGCTTGCCGCATGGTATCGCAGGCAGCGCCTGCCGGTGGACGAGCGGTTCGCGATAGTCCTGGATGTCAACCTGAGCTTACAGGGGATGCCGATGGTCGACAAGGTCCTCACGGTCGGCATAGCCGTTATGCTGGTCGCTTCGGTCGCCGTGCTCGCCTGGGCGGTGACGACCCCCCGAGTTGGCGAGAGGTTCACACAGCTCGCGCTCCTGGGCCCCGGCGGGAAGGCGGTGGACTACCCCCACAACCTAACGGCTGGCCAAGAGGCTACAGTGCTCGTATCCGTGGGTTCGTTTGAGCACGAGCTCCGCAATTACACGCTCGTTGTCATCCTAACCAGCGCCGCGAACAATAGCACGGTTGTGGGATCTTACGGGATCGACTGGTCTCAGACACATACGCTCTCTCCCAACAGTGGGATCGCGCAGAACCTAACGCTAAATCACCTCGACTATTACAATGAGACCTTCAACTTCACGGTGACCTCAAGCGGAGAGTGGAAGCTCCAGTTTCTGCTGTATCTCGAGGGCCAACCATTCACACAGCAGGGTTACTACAGAGAAGTCCATCTGTGGCTCAACGTGACTTGAATCATTTGTCCGCTGGAGACTTCCCGAGCTCGATGAGCTTCCTCAGCTCCTCGAGACCACGGCGAACCTCGGACTCAATCGGTCGCAGGTTCTCAACGTCCTCGTGAAATCCGACATCCAGCCCCTCCCTGAAGACAGATTTGGAGACGAGTTCTCGGTTGAGTCTGTCGATCACCTCGTCCCGGTCCTCGACTTCCTCCTCATCGTCCGAAGCCCACGGGCGGAGTTCCCTCTCGAGGGTATCGAGTAGCTTGTCGGTCGCAGTCTCCTGGCTCAGTCTCTCCAGCTCCCTTACCAGTTCGCTCGGGGGACTGGGGGGCTCCTCATCCAAAGGAGTTGCGACCCGTGAACGGCGGGCCATTGCAGACGGCGAATCATCCTGTGAGTTCTAATGTCTTTTGTGAGATTCGCGGAAAACATGCACTGGGAAGAGGTTCGATGGGTTTCGAGAGTTGATGACTCAGAAGCTTTCCACCGGCTACTCTTCGTGGAAGATTGACTTCGTGTCGCTCCTCGGTTCGGACTGTTGCGAAGGGCATTTCGTGTCGCCCCAAGAGCAGAAGATGCAGTCATCGCCCTCCTTCGGCACCAAGATTGCCGAACAGTTCCTGCACTGAAACCGGATCAGGCAGAATTGCGTGGGCATGATCTCATTGCTACTGAACCCGCAGTGCGGACATGTCACCACGGACTCGAGCTTCACCTCTGCCATCGGCGATCTCACCTAGAACCAGATGGGCTCCTTACTTCATCAACATATGAGCCAACGTGGCCAAGCTCAATGTGTGCCATCAGGCTCCGATGTCCATAGATGCACAATATTAATTATGTACCTCCCGCATGGTCGCACTCCAGAGCAGTCCAGGAAGGGCCTGAATGGAGAAGAAACGGATCGCGATCATTGGCGGCGGGAACATGGGGATGGCCCTCGCGAGGGGCGTCCTGCAGACTAAGTGGGCCCAGCCCGACAGGATCATGATAGCGGAGCCTCTCAAGGAGAAGCTCGAGGGGATAAAGGCCACCACGCGGGGAATCAAAACCTCGCACTCCAACCTCGAGGCCGCGTCATGGGCCGATGTGATCCTCCTCTCTATCAAACCGCAGATCATGGCTCACGTCTTGGACGAAATCAAGCCGGCTGTCAAGGATTCTACGCTTGTGATATCGGTCGCCGCAGGCATCTCCACAGGAATGATCGAGAAGATGATTGGAGGCAAGGTCCCGGTCGTCCGGGCGATGCCGAACATAGCCGCCGTCGTCAGGGAGGCCGCAACAGCCATCTGCCTCGGGAAGTACGCCACAGAACAGGACAGGGCAACCGCGAAGCACATCTTCGACTCTGTCGGGATGGTCGTCGACGTGGATGAAGACCAGATGGATGCGGTCACTGGCCTGAGCGGCACGGGGCCGATGTACGTCTTCCAGATTCTCGAAGGGCTCTCGGATGCCGGCGTGAAAGTGGGTCTCTCAAGGGACATCGCAAACGCGCTCGCCGTCCAGACCCTGATCGGGTCTTCAAAGCTCATCAAGGAGACCAAGGAACACCCGGCGAAACTGAAAGACCTGGTCACCTCGCCCGGGGGAACGGCCATTAGCGCCCTCCACTCGCTTGAGAAGAACGGGCTGAAGGCGCTGCTGATAGACGCGGTCGAGGTGGCGGCGAAACGGTCGGCCGAGCTGGGGATCCACAAGAAGGAGCAGTGACGTCTCCGCCTGGGAGTCCGGGCACCGCCCTAGCAAGTCGGTTTAACGTCAAAGTAGTTTTATGCTTGACGGCGATGCAGGGTAGAGGGGGAGGCGAGTAGACGGAGCCCGAACAGCAGATACCTGCCCACCCGTTCCGGGGTGTGCTCGGAGACACGAGCGAGCTCAGAATAATCGAGCAGCTCATGGCCTCCGCGTCCGACTTCAACATAAGCGAGCTCTCGAGAGTCACTCAGGTCTCCCGTCCGACTGTCCACAAGGCCGTCCGGAGGCTCCTTGAGAGTGGCATCCTGCAAGTGCACTCGACGAGGGGCAACATGAAGTTCTACGGTCTGAACGAGAACTGGGACATCGGGAACATCCTGACAAAGGTTAAAGGCATCCAGAGGACTCCCGACGACGAAGGGGAAGCGCTAGTCCGCAGGATACAATCCCCCACATACGGCCGTGAATGATCGGATCTCATGCCCTCGCAGGGGTTTTTGGCAGGCCGCTCGAATCGTAGTATCTCCTCTTTATCCACAGCGCGACATTCACGAGGCTGATCAATACCGGCACTTCCATCAGCGGGCCGATGACCGTCGTGAAGGCCTCAGTCGATGCGATTCCGAAGGTGGCAACCGCGACCGCGATTGCGAGCTCGAAGTTGTTGCTCGCGGCAGTGAACGACTGAGTCGCCGCCTGACCGTAGTTGAATCTGAGCCTGAAGGACAAGCCGAAGCTGACGAAAAACATGAGCAGGAAGTACACCACCAGGGGAACTGCAACCCGCACTACGTCGAGCGGATGCTTGATGATCTGCTCCCCCTGGAGAGCGAACATGACGACGATCGTGAAGAGGAGGCCGATGAGCGCCAAGGGACTGATCTTGGGCGCGAACTTCTCGTCGAACCATGCCCTGCCTTTCCGCCTGGCCAGGAAAAACCACGTAGCAACACCGGCTGCGAACGGTATCCCTAGGAAGATCAGGACATTCCTCGCGATATCGGCGATGGTTATGTTGACGACTATGGCCTCGGAGGAAGGCGATATCACCGGCGTCATGACAGTGATGAACAGGTAGGCTAGCACGGAGTACATCACGATTTGAAAGACTGAGTTGAGCGCCACGAGGACCGCGCAGTACTCGCAGTCGCCCTCGGCAAGCATGTTCCACACAAGAACCATTGCGATGCACCTTGCGAGCCCGACGAGTATGAGCCCGTTCCTGAAGTGTGCCATCTCCGGGGAAGGGAACGCGAGCCACGCGAGGACGAACATCAAGACCGGCCCGATGGCCCAGTTGAGCACGAGCGAAGTGCTCAGCATCTTCTTGGCCCTCTTCAGTTTCCCCAGTTCATCATAATGCACCTTCGCGAGGGGCGGGTACATCATCACGAGCAGGCCAACGGCAATCGGGAGCGAAACCCCGAACAGCTTGATCGAGTCGAGCGCATCGGCGATCTCCGGAACGGCATAGCCGATGGCAACTCCGGCAGCCATCGCAATGAATATCCAAAGCGTGAGGAACTCGTCGAGGAACGACAGCCGCTGCTTGGGTGGCTGTGGGCATGGAATAGGTTCACCGGCGCATTCTTCGGGCACGATATCATTCGGAGATGATGCCGTATTTCCTTCTAAGCCTTTTCATCTCTTCCCTGAGGTCCACCAGCGTCGGAAACGTGAGAGCCCCTTCCGTGCACGATTTTAGGCAGCCAGTGCAGCTCACCACGCACCGATATGGATTCGTCACATGTGGTTGGTCATCGAAGGTGTAGACCCCGCGCTTGCAGAACTTCGCGCATGCCCCACACGCACTGCACTTTGAGGCGTCTATGGTGGGATACCAGTGGATTTCTTCCCTCGGAATTCCGTGGTACTTCTCCTCGACCCACCCGAGTTTCTTGGCACGCTGCTCCTTGAAGTAGACCCAGACGGCCTCTAGATAGCTCCTCTCGACGCTCTCCGGAATGTAGTTCCTGGCCTTCAGCTCTCTCAAGAGAACATCCCTCTGCTCGATATCCGGCCTGTCGAGGCA
>Ga0153915_10005296_pt1 | contig 11983 bp, 9 predicted proteins | sample Opewatmetagenome_2_FD_107003 | JGI IMG/M metagenome (GOLD analysis project Ga0153915, IMG submission 107003) | Freshwater wetland microbial communities from Ohio, USA - Open water 3 Core 3 Depth 3 metaG | ecosystem: Environmental > Aquatic > Freshwater > Wetlands | place: USA: Ohio, Lake Erie...
TATTATAAACATCCGATATGGTTAATCAAATTCAGGACAATGGTGACAAATGCCGAAGAGCATGGCCCGATGTGGGCTAATGAAAACGACAACAGGGTCACTCGCGTTGGCTATATTCTGCGGAAAACCAGATTTGATGAACTCCCGCAGTTATTCAATATACTCAGAGGACATTTAAGTTTCGTTGGACCAAGGCCTATAAGAAAATACTTTGCTGATAAACTCCGCCTACATCATCCCGAATATGACAAGAGATTTCTTGTTAAGCCAGGTCTCTCCGGCTGGGCGCAAATATTTGCTCCCTATGGAAGCACAATCGACGAACAACTAACTAAATTGCCCTATGATCTCAAATATTTGAAGGGTCTTTCAGTTAAAGACTATTTTGTGATCATTTTGCTGACTATAAAAACAGTATTAATAGGCAATGGAGTATAGTGTCGGGTTAATAAAGGCTTCTCAAAGGACGACATCAAAAAGGCAACAAAAGGCAATTTTGATGAGATAAAGAGAAAATTAGGGACTTGGAAGAGATACTCGTTTCGGAACCAATGCTATTGAATAGAGTGCGGCCAGCCTTTCTGTTTTCTGCATTATAGAATATTACCCATTGAATATAGAATGAAAAAAAACACTGCAATACTCTTTCTTACTCACTTCACTGATAGCGAAATTATTGCCCAGTATAATAATATTGAAAATGACTGTGATAACGAGTTTGACATTATTCTTCTGTATGACAATACCAGAAGCGATTTCAATCCTTTTTCATATTCGGATTCTGACAGACTAAGATACTTTACTTTTACATTAAATGATTTACGAGGGATGAGTTACCAAAAAATCAAGAATATTAGCACAACCCGTAACGTAATCAATAACAGGCGCATTGCTAATAATGCAGAAATCCCAATTTTGCTATTCTATCTTAAGAACCCTCACTACAGCTACTACTGGGTGGTGGAATACGACGTTCGTTTTACAGGTTCCTGGAATGATTTTTTTTCTTATTTTAGTAATAATGATGCAGATCTACTTGGGACAACATTATTTCGCTACGATGTGAGGCCAAATTGGACACACTGGCATTTTCTGAAAACCCCGGGGAGGAAATTGGAAAAAGCTGATCTAATACGAGGCTTCCTTCCAATATATCGTATTTCAAATCGAGCCTTAGCACAATTACATTACGCATACATGGATGGATGGACAGGCCATCCCGAAGTTACAATACCGACAATTCTCAAGTATTCTGGTTTTCGAATTGAAGACATCGGCGGAGACGGTGAATTCGTCGATCATAAAAATTTAAATCGTTTTTATCGCAACACTCCGAAAAATGAGGGGTTGTCTCCGGGGACTTTTGTTTTTAGACCTGTAATACCGCACCCAGGCGACGAAAGGGGTAAAATCTGGCACCCTGTAAAAGTTCCTTCAAGAGAAGGAATGATTAAAGCTCCAAAGAATCTAAGATATCAAGCAAAAAGACTTTTGAAAAAGCTTTTAGGACGGTTCTTTTTCCAATGCTTTCCTGGCCAGGCATAATCTAAGATGAGCAAGAACTTTTCAGAGAAAGATATTAAAAAAGTTGCAAAAGGCACTGGGACAACACTAATTGGAAGTTCTATTGGAGGGGGTCTTAATTTTTTGAGTCAGGTAATAATTGCAAGGTTTTTGGGGGTTGAGATATTCGGACTCTATGCCCTCGGATTAGCAGCCGTCCGTATATCTCAAGTCATCGCAAGGCTCGGATTGGATACAGGCGGGATGAGATTCATATCGATGTATAAAAGCGAGAATCCTTCAAAATTGAAGGGAGTTTTATTTTCTTCAACAGGAATCTCTCTTCTTAGTAGTACGTTAATAGGATTAATGCTGTATCTTCTATCCGGAGAGATTTCGCAAAAAATCTTTAGAAGACCTGAAATAGAAGAAATCCTACATTTATTTGCTTTTAGCATTCCCTTTATTACGGTAACGACCGTTATCTCCTCACTTTTGCGGGGATTTCATACTGCAAAATATACTGTCTACATGAGTGATCTTATTCAACCTGCAACTAACACCATATTAATTATGGGCTTTCATTATGCTGGCTTTGGATTATCAGGTGTAATATATGCATTAATTTTGTCCCACATGATTGCCTTTATAATTGGCATTTCTTATTTAAACAGACTCTTTCCCGAATTTAAAAACAGGTCTGTTAAGCCAGTCTATGAAATTAAGAAGCTCATTTCTTATTCAATACCATTACTTTCTGTGGGATTTATGAATTATTTTTTTTCCTGGACCGATATATTGATGCTCGGTTTCTTGAGCACAACAAAAGATGTTGGTATTTACCGGGCAGCCTCGCAGGTACCCTTTATTATGACTATGTTTCTCAGTGCAACCAATTCCTTGTATGCGCCACTTGTAGCTGACCTTTATTATAAAGGTGAAGTACAGAGGCTTTCGAACATTTATAAGTCAACGACCAGATGGACCACTTACGCTGTATTTCCTATTCTTGTTTTCATTTTACTTTCACCAAGGGAAATCATGATGATCTTTGGAAAAGGATATGTGGAGACAGGGTATATTGTTCTGATTGTTCTTTCTTTTGGTCAATTGATAAACTGCATGACGGGTGGTGCTGGGTTCACTTTAATTATGACTGGAAGACAAAATATTCAGCTTCTCATCTTAGTGGCATCGGTTCTCATAAATATAGCATTAAACATTATTTTAATCCCAAGATACGGGAGCTTAGGGGCCGCTCTTGCGACAAGTATTGCAATCTCATTAGCAAATATTACTAAAGTTGTAGTAGTTTTCAAATATATTAAAGCACACCCTTTCAGTAGACATATGCTCAAATTTACCATGTTTTCGATAATTCTCATTTTGTTATTAATGTCCATCAGATCATATATGTTTTTCCCTGCACAGATTTCTTTTGTTATAAAACTGATAATAGTGTTAATCAGCTATGCTTTTTTCTTTTTCCTCGCTGGCATTAAGGACGAAGATAAATATCTACTTCAGAAAGTTAAAGCCAGATTGGTGATATAATGAAAAATATCTTATTTGTTGTAATTGACTGTCTCGGTTATAAATTTCTATCAGGGCATAAAAGGCAAAGTTATCCTTATCTTAATTACCTCTTCTGTGAAGGTGTTTCTTTCTCCCAGGCCATTTCGGTCGCCTCAACTACAAGCCCAAGTATTGCATCAATGCTGACTGGCTGCTACCCTTTACGACATGGAGTTATGACTTTAAGCGGTAATTACTTAAGAAAGAATGTTCCCTTTCTATCCGAATTGCTAAAAAATGCCGGTTATAATACATTTGCAGAAGTTACAGGACCACTATGGCCGGAATTAGGTTTTTCGCGAGGGTTTGACAATTATGCCCACAGGAATTTTAAAAGAGACTATTTGCATTCTGCATGGGGAGAAGCCCTTAAAAATAAATTCATTTCCGGATATTTTAAGGAGCCATGGTTTATCTTTCTGCATTTATGGGAACTGCACCAGCCCGTTACGATACTTCCACAATATAATAAAAGCAAATTTGGTACCCCTTATGAAAGATCCCTTAAATCTCTGGATAAATTGCTTGAAGAGTTGTTGAGTGATGTAATAGACATTACTAAAACTATAATCATACTTACCGGAGACCATGGCGAACAGATTGAAAAAAACAGAATCGATAAAATATTTAAAAAAATAATTCTTAAGATTTATAAACCAATTTTAAGCCTTGGTTTCATGGAAAACCGGAGAGTAGATATTTCTCGAAAATATCAGTTCGGTCATGGCTCAAATATAAGCGATACCCTTGTAAATGTCCCTTTATTATTCATTGATAAAGACAGATTCCCCGGAAACATAGAAATCGACGGGCAGATAAGTCATGTTGACATCTTGCCGACCCTAATCTCACCCCTGGACACTGAAAACTTTAATATCCGCACTGATGGTCAGGATTATACGCCTTACATAGAGAAAGAAATATCAGATCCTGAGCACACCGCCTATATGCAGGCTTGCGGAATCGTATTGCCAGATTCTTCCAAATGGCTGGAGGGAGTCAGATATCACGGGCTGAAATATATACGGAATAGGAATAACTATAAAAGGATGGAGTGGCTTTACAATATCAGCCGCGACCCGGAGGAAAAGACCACTGTCGAAGACGAGGATCTCACCAACATGATGAGAGAGAAACTGGATAGAATAAAACAGACCGGGTTACAGGCAGACGAGAATGTCAAGATGTCCGCACACGAAAGAGTGGAGATGGTGAAGAAACTCAAAGATCTTGGTTATATGTGAGACATTAAGAAATGAGTAAAAACAAGAAACTGTTGATCATTGGCCTGGACGGAGTTTCATGGAATGTGCTTAATCCAATGATTGAGAATGGACATATGCCGTTTTTAAATGATTTTATTAGAAACGGAAAGAGTGGTATCTTGAAGTCCACAGAACCGCCAATTACTCCCACGGCATGGACAAGCTTTATGACAGGGCTACAACCCGAGATTCATGGTGTATGGGGATTTAGAAATCTCCGTTTTGTAAATGGTCGGTTGAAATATGAATTTAATGACTCTTCAAGTATACGATACAAAAATATCTGGCAGGTATTATCAAAGCATAATAAAAAAGTCTGCGTTATAAATCTGCCTTTGACTTATCCCCCCTTCGAGATTAATGGTATTATGATATCGGGTTTCCCCACCCCAGCAGGAGCAGAATGCAAATATACATACCCGGAAAATTTTCAAGGAGAGTTGCTCAAAGCGATCCCTGATTATCAGACCATTAATTTTAGAAATTGGGCGGATATTAACAACAATCATATTGAAACATTTATTAAGGCAATGATTAATATTTCGTCCCAAAGAGCATATCTGAGTTCATATTTACTGAACAGAGAGTTTTGGGATATCTTTATGGTTCATTTCCAGGAGACTGATTTCATTCAACACAGATACTGGCATTACATAGATAGAACGCACCGTAATTACTCAGAAGCCGGCTTTAACGAATGCGCTAAATACTATTATTACCTGGATAGATTACTTAGAGATATTGTTGCAATTGCGGGGGGGAAAGGCTATTCAATAGTTCTTATGTCCGATCATGGCTTTCAGAGATGCGAATATCAATTTAGAATTAATAATTGGCTCTTTTTGGAAAATTATCTTCACATGAAGAAGAGCATAAGGAATCCTTTAGTTAATCCACTTAAGAAAATGATTAGAATGTTACCCTTGAATTTAAAACTGAAATTTTCTAATGAAGAGACTAAATTTAGGTTTAGTAATCACTTTTTAGAAAAGATTATAGATTATGATAAGTCAGTTTTATTTGTTGAGGCAAATGCTACCAATGTCGCTCGAGCATATTTTATAAAAACCGACCACAAAATAAGAAAACATGTTATTAATGATATTCTAAGACTAAAGACGCCCGAAGGGAAAAAGGCAGTTGCTGAAATATTGCCTATGCCGGACAATGATAATATTTATAATATTCTATTCAACAATGCCATAGTTCCAACAGGGATGATTATTACGAGAGAGCCCCTATTTTCTATGCCAATAGCGGGGAAAAGCGCGCAGATTGGAGTTCATCATAAATCAGGTATTATAGTAATCGACAATTCATTGAAAGAACAAGAATTACCTGAAGAAATTCATCAGGTTTTTCACTTTATTCTCAAACTGCAAGAAATCGATCATTCATTTGGGAAAATATTCAGCAATAATCCGGTAAAATTACTGACCAACGGAGAGCAGGAGCAAATTCAGGAAAGACTTAGAAATCTTGGATATTTGTAGAAAGAGAGAATTAGAGCTTGTCGAGGTGTTGTCCACGCCATAGTCGGTGATAGAAAAGTTAATGTACCAGTCTGCAAAAAATTATGGCTTACCATGCTCTTGTTTGGTTTTATATATAGATGAATAAAGGTAAGCTTAGAATTTTATGAACAATCATTCAATAACAGTTGGAATACCAACTAAAGATAGATTTGAAGACCTGGAAAAATGTTTACTATCTTTAGTGAGACAGACTTTATTGCCAATTGAAGTTATAATCGTTGATGATGGAAATTTAACAAGAGAGCAGCAAAATATCTTAGGCTCAATGATTGAGCCTGCAATCAAATTTGTATATGTAAAAAAAAATAAACCCAGTTTGTCTGCCTCAAAAAATCTGATAGCGAAATTATCAAAGGGCGATTTGGTTTTAATACTTGATGATGATACTATAATGTCTAATGATTACATTGAGAATCTTGCCTCTGTTTTCCTGAAAGATTTCAATTGTCGAATAGCTGCTGTTGGTGGAATAATTGCGAATAAAAGACATAGATCCATATTTGAAAAAATATGGGGGAAAATATTCTTATTGGATAATGGCATCCCTGGTTCTATAACGAACACAATGTTTGAGACCCGAAGTTTTGAAACAAAGAATGAATGTAAAGTAAAATGGTTAACCGGAGCAATTACAATGTTCAGAAGGGAAGTATTGAACAAATATCCTTTTGAAGAGTTTCAAGGGGGACGTAACTGTTTGGAAGATTTAGAGATAGCTTTAAGGATAATGAAAGAATATGATTATGTCGTTACACCTTCCGCAAGAATATATCACTACCATTCTAAAAAAGGAAGAGAATCTTTAAAAATAACAGGGTTTAAGCATGCTTACAACAGGTGCGTGATTTTTAAAAAATATGGTAGGAAAGGTTTCAATAAAATGCTATTTGCATGGTCTTTTTTGGGATATATCCTGGGGTTGACAGTATCAGGAAAGTTTTCAGCAGCCAAAGGTAATCTTGCTGGTTTGAGCCAATTCTTGAGGGATAGCAGAAAAAGTCTTGTTTAAAGGTGATCAAGATTCATTAAAGAACCGGGGGGATAGCGAGAGCAGTAAGTTGAGACCATAAAAATTATGACAGATTTCCAGAACATCGGCGGAGGCATTATTTTGTTTATAGCAATGGCGCTATGTTGGCATTACTTCGCGTATACCCAGTCAACAAGATTAGGATATATGGGATATCTATTTCTCCTTTTTTTTATTGCCAGAGCCATGATAGCAACTACTAATGCGATTTATGATTTTTTGCCGATTCAGATGGATGCGCTTCTTTATCACACTACTGCATCCTCTATTGCAGATTTACTAAATCGAGGAAATTACACCGCTCTTCGGGAGGGAGTTATGTCAGTCAGTTTTGTTGAGCCGGGGTACACATTGCTCCTGGGTTCCTTTTATTTCATCTTTGGCAAGGCCCCTCTTGTCGGATTTATTCTCAATACCTTTTTTTTCTCATTGACTGCATACAATGTTTATCGGATAGGAAGTCTCTGTTTTGACCGTAAGAGCGGAATGATAGCATCTCTGATTTTCCTCATGCTGCCTTATTCCGTGCTTCACAGCACGTATCTTTACAGAGACCCTATTATCAATTACTTCCTTTCCGAAATATTCTATGGAATTCTTTTGGTCACAAGGGGAGAAAAAATGAATTTTTTACACTGGCTTTGGATTGGCTTTATATTCTTATACACCGGGATCCTGCGCAGAGAAAATCTCGTCATTTTGTCGGCAATTCTTGCATTTCTAATTTTAAGAAAAACACTCTCCAAAAAGGGGCTTTTAACCCCTATCATCGTCGTTAGTCTTTGCTTAATTTTGATTGGGAGCACCTTCATCATTTTTCAATATTCAGAAATATGGCTACTAAGAAATTTCAGTTCCTTGATCAAAGTAGAAATGATATCGCATAGGATGGAATCTCTTGAAGGTGCACAATCGGCTTATCTTGTGAATGAGAAAATTGATTCATGGTATGACGTCATAAAGTATGCTCCAATTCGCGCAATTTATTTTATGTTTTCCCCGATGCCATGGGACATTTTTAAAAAGTCACAATATATTTCTTTTTTAGAGGCTCTAATCATCGGCTTTATATTATTATTTCTTCCCAAGGCACTCTGGAAAATTAAGAAAGAAAACCCAGCTTTTTTTTACACTGTTGCGATATACCTCTTTGTCGGAATAATCGGCTCCGGACTTATTCAATCCAATTCAGCAGGTGCGCAGCGGCATAGGACACAGTTTACTTTTTTGATTGTAGCAACCGCAGTACCTTATATGTATAACACTTTTCTAAGTCGTATTACTGTATTTGGAAGGCTTCAATCAAGTTCTCAAGAAGTTCATAAAAGCAGTGTATGATTATTGCCCTATGTCTTTTCTTTTTGCTTTTTCCTTTCAATAAGGCAGGTGCGTTTTCAATTACCATTGATGGAGTAAAGCTCTCACAAGCCTATGTTACATTTACCGGAGATGACGTTGCTAACCGCTATGTTGACTTCTTTATCCGAGAGATCAAGCATGTTTCTGATATTAAGATCGTGAAGCAGAGCATCAAATCGCCAAAACACTTCATTTCCCTTAGTACCAAAAAGACGACCACTCCTTTCAAGGCTGTAGCAGATGAAATGACGATCAAGGACGACGGTTTTCTTTTGCAGATAGAATCCGGGACGGTCTTGGTAAAATCCAAAGAGCCTCTTGGTCTGATCTATGGTCTGAATGAATTTATGGAACTTTTGGGTTTCAGGTATTATATGCCCGGACATTATGGTACGGTATATCCGTCTTCTGATATTTTTTTGAGCAAACGTAAAATTATCTCAAATCCTGCGTTTAAATATCGCTCTGTCGGTAGAAGAGAATGGTCATTGTTTGCATACAGGGCTAATGTAAATATTGACACTTTGCTTGACAATTATGGAAGAAGGATTTTTGGGATATTCCACACCTTTGATTTGCTCTTGCCAGAAGAAAAGTACTTACATGAGCATCCTGAATATTATGCAAAAAGAACATTGTGGGATCTTTTTAACAAGAAGGGTAAACTTCAATTGAATACAACAAATCCTGTGGTAACAGAGTTAATTGCAAAGAACCTAACAGATCTATCAAAGGAAGGTAACTACGAAATGTTGACACTGGCACCGAGTGACCACCGAAGATTTGATATGTCTTTTAAATCCCTTAAAATGGATGAATGGGGAGTCCCATCTGACCAAAAAATGTCTAAAAGGATGTTTGTTTTTTATAATGAAGTTGCAAGAAGATACAAAGCAATGGGTGGAACCTTACCGATAAGGATTGGCGCCTATGATGTTTATACGGCACCTCCGAAAGATAAAGCATTGAAGCTGGAAAACGGTCTGATCCCTTATATCGCATACTTTGATTATTGTCAATTGCATGCAATTGAAGATAAAAACTGTGGACCAAACAAGCGGTTTGACGAAATCCTTGAGAGATGGAGCAAACTTAGCAAACAGCTTTTCATTTATGAATATGCTTACAAGCATGATTGGCTTGAATTGCCCTGGCCTACATATGTTCGGGCGGTGAAAAACGTTCAATACTACAGACGGAAAGGGGCTATTGGATACTTCACTCAATTTTCAGAGGAGAATACTTTTCCAAATCTACTGAATTATTACATCACATCCAAAGCCCTCTGGAACCCGTCTCTTGACTATGGTAAAACTCGAGATGAATTCTTTTCTCTCTTTTATGCCAATGTATCGAACAAAATGGGAATGTGTTACAAATTGCTCGAAGATGAATTTGCAAATGCTAAGGTTGACATAAGTGGCAATGCCCGCAGAAATTTTACGAGGATATTTAAAGAAAATACTTTAAAAAAAGCGCTTTCTCTGGCTGAAGAAGCTTACGGGCAGGTCTACGATCAGAAAGTTAAGGCAAGAGTGGACATGATGGTAACATGGCTGAAATATTCCATATCTGTGAGGTATGTTATTGAAGGCAAAGACAGGGAACACAATATTCAGATGATAGCATATCTGATAAAAGAGTCTGAAAAAAAAGGATATCCAATTTTTAACAAGAAAGTCTTATTTAGACCATCGTGCCTCGGAAAGTTGGTAACATTGAATAGGTTTTTGAGTTATTATAATAGCTATTAAAAATGTATTTTTGAAAAAAGGAGATAGTCATGAAAAAGAATAGCGCTGTCATAACGGTTATCTTTTCGATGCTACTTATTTTATTCGTGTCCGTTACTCCGGCAGCATCAGCCCTACCAATGAAAGGTATCGGTTGCTGGGTGCAGAGAACGAGTCTGGATAACCCTCTCATTTATGCGGATGTCTTTGGTTGGTACGTGGCGGATGCGAGCATCATAAAAGATTTTGAAAATAAGAAAAACAAGCCGCTTTTAATGTCATTTGCGGGAAAAGATCCGGATAAACTTATCAAAGCAATGGAAACCAATAAAGACAGGATTTCCGGCGTGGTATGGGACTGGGAACGACAATTTAAAGGGATATCTCAGGATACGGCTGAAGAATATCTCAAGAAAATTCACTCTAAGGCGAAAGAACTCGGAATTGTTTTTGGGCTTGTAATTCAACCAGGAGTTCGCCAGAACATTGGTAAAGGGGTAGACCTTGCCAGAGCTGATTCTTTTGCCGATTTTATCATGCCAATGCTGTATGTCCAGTGGTTTAAAATGAAAAGAGGACAGATAGAAAAACTTGTGAATAAAGAGAGGCAGGCAACAAGACTGCCGATTATTGCACTGATGACAATTGAAACAACGGCGATGAAATCTTCAAGAAAATTAACACCCGGTGAAATAATAAGTATTTATAAGGGATTGCCTGTTGACGGTTTCGCTGTTTGGAACGTGAAAGATCTTAATAATGAATATGTACGTGCGCTTTCCGCTCTCTAACAAGCAACAAAATAAGTCCGGTTCATAATGATGAAAGACATAATCATTCGTGCTTTACTTGCATTCTGTCACGGGGCAGGATCTTAAAATAAGAGTTTAAATAGTGAAAATTAATTCCTCTTGTAATGGACATTTCGTCTCCGTTTTGCTTCCGGTGTATAACGGAGGGATATTTGTCCAAAGGGCCATTGATAGCATTTTAAATCAGTCTTTTACAGATTTTGAGCTTATTATCTTGAATGATGGTTCGACAGATAACACAAAAGAAATACTGGACAGCCTTACTGATAGAAGAGTTAGGGCTGTCCATAAAAAGAACGAGGGATTGGGCAAGACACTGAACAAAGGGATTCAAATGGCATGTGGCGAATTCATCGCACGAATGGATGCTGATGATATTGCTCATCCCGATAGACTAAAAATGCAAGTAGAATTTCTCCAAAAGAATCCTGATATTTCTGTAGTAGGCACAGCAACGAAGGTGATTTACACCGATGGGGATGAGAAAGTTCGAAGGAGGCCATTGAGCCCTGTAGAAGTTAAAAAGCATGCGATAAAAATATGTCCGGTGGCTCATCCTTCTGTCATGATGAGAAAAGATTCTATCTTAGCTGTTGGAGGATATGATGAGAATTATGATAGTTCTCTGGGGAAGAGCGCAGGAGTAGATTATCACTTGTGGATAAGGGTGATTGCAAAGGGATATAAGATTGCTAATTCACCAGAGCCATTAATAATATACTACAGATCAAAAAATTCCATTACAGGTCGCAAGTCCTTAAGATTTAATCTATTAGAAAGGGTCCGGTTGCGCCTTTGGGCAAAAAAGGAGCTCGGGCTTGGTTTAAAGGCATATTTTGAAATACTATTTGTCGCCATTTTTACAGTCTTTAATCATTTTGGAATGAAAGTAGACAGGTTATTTAATTTTCTCAGCAAATAAACCTCTCTTGTTCTGTCCAGTAAGTACATCGGTAAAAATTATCTTGCAGGCGAAGAATCGGGAACGTATTGAATCTAACTTGGATATAGCCGTTTATTTCAAACTGAAAGCAAATATTCTGGGGTTAATCGAGTAGACTGAGGGGTTTCCCCCTTCAGTCTCTCACACCACCCGGCGTACGGTTCACGTACCAAGGCGGTTCCCAAAGTTAACAAGTTCGAAAGTTATACAGTTTATCGAGCATCGACA
>Ga0153915_10005297_pt1 | contig 11983 bp, 10 predicted proteins | sample Opewatmetagenome_2_FD_107003 | JGI IMG/M metagenome (GOLD analysis project Ga0153915, IMG submission 107003) | Freshwater wetland microbial communities from Ohio, USA - Open water 3 Core 3 Depth 3 metaG | ecosystem: Environmental > Aquatic > Freshwater > Wetlands | place: USA: Ohio, Lake Erie...
AAGCTCGCGCTCCAGTGTCTTCTGTCTTTTGCTCTCGGCCTTTTCCTCGTTTGCCAGCCTGTTTTTCTTCTGTTCCAGCCAGGATGAATAGTTGCCTTTCCAGGGGATGCCCTCGCCGCGGTCAAGTTCCAGTATCCACCCCGCCACGTTGTCAAGGAAGTAGCGGTCATGGGTGACGGCGATGACGGTTCCTTCATATCTCTGGAGATGCTGTTCCAGCCATGCGACCGATTCGGCGTCAAGGTGATTGGTGGGCTCGTCAAGGAGGAGGATGTCGGGCTTTTTAAGTAGGAGCCTGCAAAGCGCTACGCGTCTCCTTTCTCCCCCTGAAAGGACATTGACAGGGGTATCGCCCGGGGGACAGCGCAAGGCGTCCATGGCCATCTCAAGACGCGAGTCCAGATCCCAGGCGTTTAAGGCGTCGATCTTTTCCTGCACCTCGCCCTGGCGCTCGATAAGCTTGTTCATCTCGTCATCGGACATGGGCTCGGCGAACCTCTCGTTAATCCTGTTGAATTCCTTAAGCAGGTTGACTGTCTCCTGCACGCCCTCTTCAACAATCTCCTTTACCAGTTTTGCATTGTCGAGATGTGGCTCCTGTTCAAGCATGCCCACGGTATAACCCGGCGAGAGGATGGCCTGGCCGTTGAATTCCTTGTCAATCCCTGCGAAGATCCTTAGCAGGGTGCTTTTCCCCGCACCGTTCAACCCTAGAATGCCTATCTTTGCGCCGTAGAAAAAGGATATGGAGATATCCTTCAATACGGGTTTTTTATCATAAAATTTATTCAGTCTTATCATTGAATAGATGACTTTATTTAGGTCCTGACTCATAGATTAAAAAGTTCCTCCCTGGAAACTGGTGAATATCTGAGTTTTACCGGATTATAGTACATGGAATAATCCCGGTCTAATGATTTATAAAAAAAATAAAAGTCCGCATGAATTATGATTTTTAGCTGGGTTAGTCAATAAGAATCTTCTCCAAATTAGTTGAGAATCCACCTCACTTGGCAGTGCTGGCCGGGACCCCATAAGTGGGCGGCCTGCTGAGATGTCGGCACTAAGCCTATAACCGCGGACGGCGCGGCATCTCAGAAACCCGTAAGTGCTATATTCCTGCGAGACAGGTTAGTTCCTCTCCGCCCGCTTTATGACGTCTTATGCCGGATAATTGCATGAAAGCCGCTTCATTTAAAAAAATGGGGTCCCGGCCGGCACTGCCGGATCTAATGCTTATTGAACAAAAGCACCATGACTACTGATAACTTTTACTCAACTAATTTGGAGAAGAACCGTCAATAAAAACCTTTGAAATCATTTGCCCGTAAAACGGGGAGGTCGCTTTTCCAGGAAATGGGCCACGCCTTCTTTGAAGTCCTCGGATGAAAGACTCTGAAGCAATTCGTGATCCGCAGCCTCGGATGCCTCTGCAAGGGTCTGGAACAGGGCCTCGACAACCTGTCTTTTAATAACGAACAATGAACGGGGGGAGACGGAATCCGCGAGGTCCCTGGCGTAGGCCATTACGCCGTCCATAAAGGATTCATGAGGGAACACCCTGTTTACAAGGCCCATGGTCAGGGCCTCCTGCGCCGGTATAAAGCGCGAGGAATAGAGCAGGTCAAGGGCGTTTGAAAACCCTACTATCCTTGGAAGTATCCAGCTGATGCCGTGTTCGGCGATCAAACCGCGTTTTGAAAATGCAGTGGAGAATTTTGCCTTGTCAGAGGCAAACCTGATATCGCAGTACAGGGCTATTATCAGTCCCAGCCCTGCGGTCGGGCCGTTGACCGCCGCAATCACAGGTTTTTTTATCCCAAGGAGGTAAGAATATCTCTTGCGGAAATCGTCTCTTATCTTATCCGTGTTTTCAGGGTTGTATTCCTCCGCGGTTATCTGTTCCATGAGTATGGAGACGCGCCTTTCAGCCGACATCCCAGCCCCTGATTTCAATACGGCAAAAGCATCATCGGAGGCGCCTTCCAGTTCCTCCATATCTGCGCCGGCGCAAAAGCCGCGGCCTGCACCTGTCAATACGATGACACGGACCTTGTCATCGTCTCCGGCCCTGTGGACGGCCTCCATTACCTCTCTTGACATGCCCCTTGTCCATGCGTTAAGCCTGTCCGGACGATTGAGCGTTATTACGGCGATGCCATCGTTTATCGAATACAGGATTTGTTTGTAAGCCATAAATGCTCCTTTATCATTGTCTCTTTTTATACATTCCCGGTGACAAGCAGGAGTTTCAGGCCGCCGTGATCCAACAGTATGGAGGTCTTTTTAAAAGGGACCTCCCTGATCAGGTCCTGATCATGGATAAAAATGGCATATCTCCAGCCTTTAAGATCATCAGCCAATTTTCTAATTATATTCCTGAAAAGCTCCCTGCTCTTTTTTTTTGTACCGAGCCTGACGCCATAGGGCGGATTTATGATCACAAGCCCGGGGCGATCGCTATTGAACATTACCATAATATCCTTTCTTTTCATATCAAAGAAATCCATGTTTATTGCGGCAATATCCCTGGAAAGATCGAACCTTTTCATCCTCTCTTTAAGCCCTGCATATAATCTCGGATCTTTTTCCGAGGCTATTATCCGATAATGTTTTGATTCTATAATCTCTTTTTCAGATTCCTTTTTAATATGCCTCCATCTTTCAGGTCTGAAGCACGGCCAGTCCATAAAGGCGAAATCCCTGTAAAAACCTGGAGGCGTCTTTGTAGCTATCATTGCGCCTTCTATAGAGAATGTTCCTGAGCCTGACATAGGATCCAGCAACGGTTCATTGCCATTATACCCGGCCATCCTGAGCGCTGCAGCAGCGATGGTTTCCCTGATCGGGGCCGTGACATTATGCTCTTTCAATCCGCGTTTATAGAGGAGATCTCCGCTGCTGTCCAGGGAGATAGTGAACTGGTCGTCAACTACCCTTATAAAGACCTGATGGGAAAAGGATGTGAAAGGTCTGTCAAGCTTATGAAATTCAACAAGCCCTTGACGGTTCATGATCGAGGCCTTGATCCTCTCATCAATGGCATCCTTGTGATAGAGCCTTGAATGTTTTGTGGATGTGTTTATTTCTGGCGCTATGCCATCGGAAAGATAGAGTTCCCAGGGCACTGAGGAGAGGTTTTTTTCAAGGCGGCTGAAATTGGATGCCTTGAAACCGGCTATCCGCATGAGCACCCTGTTTGCGATCCTGAGGCGGAGATTTGCTATGTAACAGTCCTGCAGCCGCCCCTCAAACTCAATCCCGCCATTTACCATTGAAAAGGCGTTGGTTGAGAGGGGCAGTGCATTTAATTCCTCCAGACACAATGCCTCCAGTCCGGGCGTCACCGCAATGAAAAAGGGATGTGTCCTGCCCGTGACATGGCGCTTAATACGTTTTTCTAAGGGTGATTTATTTTCCAATGAATTATTGCTGACTCTTTATCAGGTCCAGTTTGGATGTGACATTATCCTGAATCCAGTGGTCGTCCCACCATTCAATCGGGTTTACAAAGATTCCCTGTACCAGAATGCTTACATGCAAATGATCCCCGCCTGCAAGGCCGGTCTGACCTGTATGGCCTATGATATCGCCTTTTTTTACATCCTGTCCCTTGGTTACAAGGATGTCGTTCAGATGGCCGTATAGAGATGCGATACCCTGGCCGTGATCAATTAAAACCATATTTCCATAAATGCCGTTTTTCTCGGCAAACAGTACCTTGCCGTTGTTTTCCGCCTCGATAGGGTCATTTGCTATGGATGCAAGGTCAATCCCAAGGTGATCCTGCTCATCCACCAGCTTGCCGTTATATAGATATCTCCTGTGATCGGCGTATCTTGCCTTGTTTTCCGCATTCTTGAGGCAGAGCCACGATCCTTCCCAAAGTTTATCAGGGCTTACATCCTTCATCAGATCGAAAATAAGCGCGTTGTCTTTTAATCTGAACTCTTTATTGATCTTCAGGTAGTTGTCAAGATCACCGGCATTAGGGTCGATTTCTTCGGAGAAATATGAACAGACCTTCTGTAAAAATGAGTCGGAGAGATTTATATCATCAGTCTTGAATCTTATTCGTTTGACAAGAAAACTAAATGTTGTAGCGGCCGTGTTTCCGGCCTTGTCTTTAGCCCACAGCTTTATAGAAGGGGTCTTCGTTATATCATAGGGTATCGCGAAATAGGCTACATGCATTTCACTGTTATGGTCATTGGTCGCCGGATATCCCTTGAAGAAAAGGTCATCCACATAAACTCCGCTTTCGGATGTGTCTGAAGACGTCTTATAGACTACAAGGCCTGTGCCGCCCTGATTGATATTGTGCATCTGGCTTAAAGGGCTGATCGTCGGAGGCAGGGTGTCAAGGATCATGCTGTGACTGATAACCGCGGTGTTCCCGTCGCCCCCGTTTTTCCTTGAATAATCCCAGGCCTGTATAGTAATGTTTATCGCACCCTGGGTAATCTGAAGCCCCTGGGTGTCTATGACGAACTCCTTTTCATAGGCATGCGTGCCTTTTCCGTTTAATATCCCTTCAAAGGAAAATTGTTCATCAAGGATTGTCCCTTCCTTTCCGCCGCCGGCATAAGAGACCTTTACTGCCCTCAGCCCTCTCCTGGCGTCCGCGGCCTTTACAACAAATACCTGTTTTTTTGACAGGAATTCAGGCAGAGGTTCGACGGTCAAACCGGGTTTTCCGCCTTCAAAGATAATTGTGAATATCCATACAATCAGTCCAACGATTATCGCAAGCGGTATAAGAGTAAGATAATAAATTGTTTTATTTTTCATAATAGTGTTCTTTTCTGATTTTAAGTATTGTTGAATTTAAAACTATACAACAGTCAGTGCAGATTAAGCTTTATTACATTTTCATGCCATGATTGTCAAATTTCATTTAATCCCTTTGCTGATAGCCCTGACCCTGGCCATGATCTCTTCCAGGTCAAGGGTAAGAAATCTCCTGTCCTTCATTAATATCCTCCCGTTCACGACAACATCCTTCACATCATTGCCTTCTGCGGAATACACGATAGAAGAAACTGGATTATATACTGGCGTCATGTGCGGGCTTCCTGTATCAACGACAATCATATCAGCCTTCTTGCCCCTTTCGATTGTGCCTGTCTGATTTTTGAGCCCCATAACCTCAGCCCCCCATGAGGTGGCCATTTTAAGAACAGTAGCGGCGGACATGTTTACCGGGTTGCCGGTGAAGACCTTTCCCAGTTTAGCAGCAGTATCCATTTCTTTAAAGAGGTCCAGGTTGTTGTTCGAGGCGCAGCCGTCCGTGCCGATTCCCGGTCTTATGCCCTTGTTTATCATGTCAGTCATCCTGGCAATGCCTGAAGATAATTTCATATTGCTTTCAGGTGAATGAACGATACGAACACTATTCTGTGAGAGCAGGTCTATCTCATTATCATCCAGGTGCACTGAATGGGCGGCAATAAGATATTTATTAAGAACCCCCAGATCCTTCAGATAAACAACAGGCCTCTTTCCTGTCTTCTTAATGATCTCGTTAACCTCAGCAAGGGTCTCAGAGAGATGGGTTTGCATTGGGAGCGAGTATTCCATGGAGAGCTCCATGGCCTTGACAAGGGTTGTTTCGGAGCATGTAACAGGAGTATGGCAAAAGATGCCGGGCGTGATGAGATCGGAGAAATGAAGATGCCTCTCGATAAACTCCTTGCCAGTCCTGAGATTCTCCCCGGGGTCGTTTACACCGGGGGCAGGGAAGTCTATTACGCCCTGGCCTATGATGGCCCTGAGTCCCGACTCATTCACCGCCTTAACAGTTTCATCCTGATAAAAGTAACCGTCTATAAAGGCTGTTGTACCCGATGCAATCATCTCAAGACAGCCTAAAAGCGTTCCCCAATAGACGGCATCAGGGGTTGCATGGGCGGCCTCTGCAGGAAATATTTTCCCGAAAAGCCATTCCTTAAAGGGAAGGTCATCGGCATATCCCCGAAAGATGGTCATTGCAGTGTGACAGTGACTGTTAACAAGACCGGGCATGATAATGCATTTTTCAGCCTTGATTATTTCAACTCCGGCAGGAAATGGAAGTGCGCCCTTTTGCCTTATATCGATGATCCTGTCTCCTTTGATAAAGACGTTCGCATTTTCAATGGGCGCTTCCCCATCGACCATAGTAAGCAGGGTTCCCCCCTCAATGATGATGTCTGGAGTCTTCATTTCAGGATCATGTTTTGGTTTTTCAGTGTCATCCGGCATAGGGGTATTCCAAGAAATTAAGTTTACGGTATACGATTTACGGGATAAGGTATATGGTGTAAGTCATTATATCCAGAAAAAAGCGAAATGCAACAGAGCTGACAGACAAGTCACGGAGAATTCTAAATTATCTTGACAAGTATGCGTGATCTGGTAGGAAATGCCTTTATAAGAGGTTATGATGTGTTGAAATCGAATCTACGGATTATAATTTTAAAAGCTAAGGAGATTTTTTAATATGGCAGTTATCGCGCCTTTCAAGGGACTGACTTATAATTTCAAAAAGCTGGGAGACATGTCAAAACTTGTAGCCCCCCCCTATGACGTCATAAATGAGCAGGAACAGGAAGAATACCATAATACGCATCCCAACAATGTCATAAGGCTTATCCTCGGCAAAAAGAGGCTAGGCGATTCGGATTCGGATAACCGTTATACAAGGTCTGCCGAGGAGATGAAGAAATGGGAGAAAGAAGATATCCTTGTCAGACCCGAAGAGCCCGCAATGTATCTTACTGCCCATGATTATGATCCTGGCGATGGGAAGGGCAAAAGGACAAGGTGGGGGCTTATAACCCTTGTTCGTATCGAAGATGAGGGATCGAAGGTGATACTTCCCCATGAAAAGACCTTTTCAGCCCACAAGACAGACAGGCTGAACCTCATGAAGGCCTGCAACGCCCAGTTGAGCCAGGTCTTCGGCCTTTACGACGGCTCCGATAACATAATATCAGGCTGCATTGAGGATGCAAGCAAGGGGACGCCTGATGTAGCCTTTGATTTCAAGGACGGGACAAGCCACAGGATGTGGATTATAAAGGATCGGGCATTCTTTAAAAAGGCGGCTGATGCCATGAAGGATAAATCGATATTTATCGCGGACGGACACCACCGCTATGAGACCTCCAGGAATTTCAGGAATCTGATGAGGGAAAAACACGGCGACGGCAACGGGGACAAGACCTATGATTATGTGATCATGTATCTCGCAGATATGAACGACAAGGGGCTTACTATCCTTGCCACCAATAGACTGGTAAAGGAATACAAGGCCTTTGACAGGGATGTCTTTTTCAGGAAGGCAAGGGAGTATTTTACTGTAGATGAGATGCCTGTTCCGGGACAGGGCGCAGCCGACAGGTTTTCCGGGCTCAGAAAGGCCATGGAAGAGAAAGGCCGATATACCTCAGCCTTCGGTTTTTATTATCACAAGGCCGACATGTATTATATCCTTTCACTACTTCCCGGTGCAATGGACAGGGCAGAGGAGGCTGTCCATCCATCCTTGAAGCAGCTTGATGTCATAGTCCTTACCAGGCTGATACTCAACGTCTGTCTGGGCTTCACAAAGGAGGACCTGGATAATGACAAGCTTATCAAGTACGTAAGCAATCTGCCCGATTCCATCTCTCTTATAGAATCAGGCGACTGTCAGATGGCGTTCTTGCTTAATCCTACAAGGATCGATCAGGTCAAGGATGTGGCCAGTGATTTTCTGACCATGCCTAGAAAATCGACTTTCTTTTATCCCAAGGTAATATCAGGTCTGGTCTTTAACAAGATAGATCCCTATGAAACAATCAAGGTCCCATAACATTAAAATCTTGCCTGATGAGTCTATTGATGACTTCATGGATGGGAATCTGAGGCTGATACAGTCCCGCATCGGGTATAGATTTTCCATTGATGCCGTACTTCTGTCGGAATTCGCAACCGTCAAGCAGGACGATGTTGTAGTTGATCTGGGCGCGGGTTGCGGGATAATACCTCTTATGCTGTTGTCTAAAAAGCCGGTCGGATACGCCTATGGTCTTGAGATCCAATGGGGATTGGCATACCAGACTGCCAGGAACGCTGTATTAAACGGTTTCTCCGGCAGGATGAGCGTCATTATGGGCGATATCAGGAATCCTCCTTTATCGGCGTCCTGCGCAAATGTTGTCGTATGCAACCCCCCGTATCGCAGAAAAGACAGCGGCCGGATTAATCCTGATCAGCAAAGGGCTATAGCACGACACGAGATACTCGCATCTCTTGACGATATCCTAAACACGACAAAAAGGATACTCAAACCCAAGGGCAGACTTGCCATGATATATCCGGTGGAGCGTCTTAACGATCTGATGATCAAGATGAGGAACCTGGACATGGAGCCTAAGAGGCTGAGGATGATCTATCCTGGGATGGAGTCTGATGCAAAACTCGCTATGATAGAGGCGTTTCTCGGGGGCAAGGCAGGCTTGAAGGTATTGCCCCCTCTGCTGGATCAGGGCGATTATTCTATAGGGGGCCGAATCTGAAATCTATCCTTTGAACCGCAATCCTGCCAAGCTTCCCATTCAATTTTTCAATAACCGTCTCTTTAACATACTCCAGTTCCTGGAGCCATATGGAGTCCGACACATTTACCCTGAGACACCCGTTTTTGATCCATACGGGATGGGCGTGTTCTGCGATCCCCTTTCCCACGGCATCTTCCCACACTGTCCATATTTCTGCATCGGCAGGATTGAAGGGCAGGTCGGTATCCTTCAAAAGGCCGGCGATAATATCTTTTAAAGGGATTAGCGTTTCTTTTTTCTGGGTCATTGTTTCCTTTAATCCGGATTGTGCAATCAGGTCTAATTCCTTGACTTAACCTATATCTGTCGTTAAGATAACACAATAAAATCAAATTTTAAACAGGGGATTTATTATGGCTTGGGATTGGGAAAAATTGCAGCAGCAGAAGAGATCCAGACCTGCGGGCCCTCCGCCGCAGGTGGACGAGATTCTGGGAAAGTTTAAGGACATGAAGGGTAAATTCGGCGGGGCGGGGTCTGTTATAGCAGGGCTTTTTATCCTTATACTCGGTTACACGATGATCTATACCGTTGCGGTTGATGAGGTTGGCATTATCCAGCGGTTCGGAAGATATGACAGGACCACCTCGCCCGGTTTACATCTCAAACTGCCTTCCGGCATTGAGAAGGTAACTAAGGTGCCTGTCCAACGTGTTCAAAAAGAGGAATTCGGATTCCGGACAATTGCAGCAGGCGTCAAAACGCAATATGCATCAGATGCAGCCTACCTCCCGGAAGCATTAATGCTTACCGGTGACTTGAATGTTGCGGTTGTACCATGGATAGTCCAGTACAAGATCAGCGATCCATATAAATATCTCTTCAAGGTGCGCGATATAAAAAGCACTTTAAGGGACCTCTCCGAGGCCGCGATGCGTCTGGCAGTGGGAGACAGGAGCATTAACGAGGTCATAAGCAAGAGGGACGAAATTGCCGTACAGGCCAGGGAACTGCTTCAGAAGGAGCTGGATAATGCCGAAACAGGCATCTATGTTACGACTATCGAGATGAAAAAGACCAACGTCCCGGAGACTGTACAGCCGTCTTTCAATGAGGTTAACCAGTCGGTCCAGGAAAAAGAAAAGGTGATTTATGAGGCTCGTGAGGCCTATAACAAGCTTATCCCTCAGGCAAAGGGAGATGCGGAAAAGACTATAAAGGAGGCTGAAGGATACGCACTGGATCGCGTCAATAAGGCCAAGGGTGATTCCGCGAGGTTTATATCCCTGTATCAGGAATATGCCAAGGCAAAGGATGTCACCAGGAGGAGACTCTATCTGGAGGCCATGAAGGACCTTTTTCCCAAGATGGGAAATAAGGTTATCGTTGATTCCAACCAGAAAAATCTGGTTCCGCTCTTGAACATGGGGAACCTGTTGCAGACGCAGACACCGGTGCAGACACCGGCTTCCGGAGGAGAAAAGTGAAAACACAATATATAGTCATAATATCGGCAATATTAATAATAACCTTTTTCAACTCAGCCTATATAGTTAATGAGACGGACCAGGTTATTATAACGGAATTCGGAAAGGCCATGGGCGATGCCAGAAAAGAGCCGGGCCTTAAATTCAAAGTCCCTTTTATACAAAAGGTAAACCGTTTCCCAAAAAACCTTCTGGAATGGGACGGCGAGACCAGCCAGGTAAACACGCTGGATAAGACCTTTCTCCTGGTAGATACCTTTGCAAGATGGAAGATTGTTGACCCTTTGAAATTCTTTCAGACAGTAAACAATCTTACAAGCGCCTATAGCCGCCTGGATGATATTTTAGATTCGGCCGCACGTAATCTTATCACATCAAACTCCTTGATAGAGACGGTCAGGATGACCAACAGGGAACTGGATACATTTGAGGCCGGTCTTGATAATGCTGCTGAGCAGAGTCCTCTTGGGGAGGTCAAGGTAGGGAGACAGAATATAACAAGCGCCATCATGGAACAGGCCAGACCCAAATTGGAGAAATTCGGCATTGAGCTTGTGGATGTAAAGATCAAGGGATTGAATTATATTGAAGATGTCCAGCAGTCCGTTTATGCAAGGATGATAGCGGAGCGCAAGCAGATCGCGGAGAAGTACCGATCAGAGGGACAGGGTGAGGCGAGAAAGATAGAAGGCGATATGGAGAAGGAAATGAAGAGGATCACATCCGAGGCATACAAGTCGGCAGAGGAGATCAAGGGCAAGGCTGACGGAGAGGCAGCGCTTATCTATGCCAAGGCCTTTGGAAACGACCCTGATTTCTATTCTTTCCTTCAGACACTGGACATATATAAGGAAAGTATCGGCAAGGACAGCTCGCTTATCCTCTCAACCGATTCGGAGTTCTTAAAATATTTTAAGGGGTATTTGGGTAAATAGAAGTTTGAAAAAGGATATTACATCTTATCTGATTCGGTTCTTATGGTATGTTGTTATTCTGTGTTTTCTTTTATGTATAACAGGATGCTTCAAAGGGATCATAAGAACAGAAAAAGATATCCCCAAGGAGTGGAAGTGCGACGAAGAGGCTGATCAGGTTATAATGCAGGGGGATTATGAACAATCCCTTCTCCTCCATGCTAAATTCCTTGAAAACAACCCTTCAAACGGACTTGCCCTGTATCACCTTGGATATGTCTATGGCCTGATAGGAGAACGTGACAGGGAAATATCCTTTTATGAAAGGGCCATATCTTCAGGTTATCAGAAGGGGGGCATCTTTTTTAACTTGGGCATGGCCTATGGCGAGATGGGCAGAATTAACGATTCCATTAATGCCTTTAAAAGGGGCATTGCGGTAGATCCTGATAATCCGGATATACATTTCGGGCTTGCCATTGCATGTCAAAAGACCTCTTCATTTGACCTGGCGGAAAAGGAATTCCTTAAGACAATTGAATTGGATCCCGATAACCTGGATGCGAGATTTCACCTTGGGCTTCTGTATGGGGACAGTGGGGATAATAAGAAGGCCAGGGAGCAGGCTATGAAGATCATGGAGATCGATAAGGGTAATGCCTATGCCAAGGAGATCCTCGATAGGATAAAGGAAAAGTAGTGTTCATCCGAAAATATTTTTTCGGATTCATGCTGTCAGCTATCAGCATTAGGGTATAAACAAGAAAATACAAAAGGCAGGGTCAAGCGACCCTGCCTTTTGTATTTATTGGTTGATAAGTTGATTGATTTATCTATGCCAAAGTTGGGCTGATAATTGACAACTCAACATTATTGTAAAAAGGGGGCTTCCATTGATGGCGTTGTTAACACCGGCGCTATCTTTTTATTTTAATTTGAGATACCCGGCTGAAAAGATGCACGCGCATCCGAGAAGCCTTTTAATTAAAGTATATATTTATGCCACTTAAGTATGATTTCCCCAGATGCCGTTGTTAACGCCGGTGCATATCTTTTA
>Ga0153915_10005298_pt1 | contig 11982 bp, 10 predicted proteins | sample Opewatmetagenome_2_FD_107003 | JGI IMG/M metagenome (GOLD analysis project Ga0153915, IMG submission 107003) | Freshwater wetland microbial communities from Ohio, USA - Open water 3 Core 3 Depth 3 metaG | ecosystem: Environmental > Aquatic > Freshwater > Wetlands | place: USA: Ohio, Lake Erie...
ACCAGCATCATCATGGTGTGCAGCGGGTCGCGGCCCGAGCGCACCAGAAGCTCCATGGCGTTGTCGAAGCCGGCGGAGTCGCTGCCCTCCGGCCAGATGATCGGCTTGAGTCGCTCCATGCTGTCGCCCCAGACGGGGGAGCCCATGGTCGCCTCGCGGGCGGCCATCGCGTTCCGGTTGCCCCAGAGGGTGTTGATCTCCCCGTTGTGGGCGATCAGCCGGAAAGGCTGGGCCAGCGGCCAGCTCGGCAGGGTGTTGGTCGAGTAGCGCTGGTGGAAGACCGCGATCGCGGTCTCGAACTCGGGATAGCGGAAATCGCTGTAGAACACCGGCAGCTGGGTCCCGGTCAGCAGCGCCTTGTAGACCACGGTGCGGCAGGAGAGCGAATTGACGTAGACCTCGGGCAGGCCGGCCTCCTCGGCGCGGCGCTCGATGTCCCGGCGCGCCAGGTAGAGGGCCCGCTCCCACGCCTCTTCCTCGGAGCTGTTGACCGGGCTTCCGACGAAGGCCTGGCGGATCGCCGGACAGCTGGCCCGCGCCATCGGGCCGAGCGCCGCCGGATCCACCGGTACGTCGCGCCAGCCGAAGAACGGAATGCCGTTTTCGGCGAGGACCTGCTCGATCAGGGCCGAGGCGCTCGCGAGCGCCTGCGGTTCGGTGGGGAGGAAGAAGCTGCCCACCCCGAAGGGGAGTCCCGGTTGGAGCCGGAGGCCGAGCCGGTAGGCTTCGCGGAAGAACAGGCGCTGGGGGATCTGGGTCAGGAGGCCCGCGCCATCGCCGGAGTTGTCGGTCGACGCGGCGCCCCGGTGCGCCACCCGCGCGACCGCCTCGAGCGCTCTGCGGATGACCTCGTGGGTCCGGCGGCCCGACGCCTGGGCGACGAACCCGACCCCGCAGGCGTCGTGCTCGCGGCGGGGATCGAGGCTGGCGGCGTGCGGATCTCTGGCGGCTGGCGTCGACATGCAGGTTCTCCTCGAGGGCATAAAAAAGGCCCGCTCCGTCTGGGAGCAGGCCGGTCGTCAGCGTTCAGGCAAGCGCGCTACGAGTCCCGGCCGCTCCCACTGGAGCTGGCGACGAGAATATTGAGCAGAGCGACGGCCTTGGTCTGGTGCTTCCGCATGCGCATAAATATACTGGCACGCCGCTGCCCGTCAATCCGCTCGCCGGCCTCCCGGCGCGATCGCCCGAGTCCCGGCCCTGGCGCATTCCCGGCCGCCCTCATGAATTGCCGCCGCGGCCCCCAACCCGGCCCGGGCCCCTTGACTTCCCGCGGGGCCGTCCGTAGCCTTCCCCCTTCGGGAAACTGAATAAAGTTTCTATTGCTGGCGGCCCCAACCGGACCCCGGATTTCCATGCTGCTCGGCCTCGCGCTCCTTCTCGTCCTCATCAGTCTCCTTCTGGTCCTTACGGTCCAGGACGGGGAACGCGGCGTTATCGGGCAGGCGCGATAGACGAGCAACAGCTCAACGCAACCGAAGCCGCGGACCCCGCCAAGGTCCGCGGCTTTTTTTGATCCCCCGCACCCGCACCACGGAGAATCCGGTATGGGCAGGAACGTGCTGATCTTCGATACCACGCTCAGAGATGGCGAACAGGCGCCGGGCAACACGATGACACCGGAGGAGAAGCTCCGGCTGGCCCGGCAGCTCGACGCGCTTGGCGTGGACATCATCGAGACCGGGTTTCCCGCGGCGTCCGAGGGAGACTATCGCAGCGTCCGCGAGATCGCCGAAGCGGTCCGCCGCCCCGTCATCGCCGCGCTGGCCCGCTGCAACGACCGGGACATCGACCTCGCCGGCGAGGCGATCCGCAGCGCCGAGCGGGGCCGGCTGCACATCTTCATCGCGACCTCCGACCTGCATCTCGAGCACAAGCTCAAGATCACGCGGGAGGAGGCCATCGAGCGCGCCCGCGCGGCGATCCGCCGGGCCCGGCACTTCACCGACGACGTCGAGTTCTCGGCGGAAGATGCCAGCCGGTCGGACCTCGAGTTCCTCTGCCGGATCGTCGAAATGGCCATCGCGGAAGGCGCCACCACGATCAACCTGCCGGACACGGTCGGGTTCGCGATTCCCGCGGAGTACGCGCAGATGTTCCGCGACGTCCGCGCGCGGGTGCCCAACAGCGACAAGGTCGTCTTCAGCACCCACTGCCATGACGATCTGGGGCTGGCCGTGGCGAACTCGCTGGCCGCCATCGAGGCCGGGGCGGCGCAGGTCGAGTGCACCATCAACGGCATCGGGGAGCGCGCCGGCAACGCGGCACTGGAAGAGATCGTCATGGTGAGCCGGGTGCGTCCCACGGCGGTCAGCTTCCAGTGCGGCATCAATTCGCAGGAGATCTACCGCACCAGCCAGCTGCTCGCCTATCTCACCGGCAGCTTCCCGCAGCCGAACAAGGCCATCGTCGGGCGCAACGCCTTCGCCCACGAGGCCGGCATCCATCAGCACGGCATGATGCAGCACGGCCAGACCTACGAGATCATCCGGCCCGAGACTGTCGGGATCCCGCAGTCCACCCTGGTCCTGGGCAAGCATTCGGGCCGGCACGCGCTGGAGCGCCGGTATCGCGAGCTGGGCTACGAGCTGGGGGAGGAGACACTGGAGCGGATCTACACCGACTTCGTGGCGTTGGCGGACCGCAAGCGGGAGATCCTCGACGAGGACCTGCTCGCGCTGCTGCACGACAGCTTTCACGACGCGCCCGAGGAGTTCCAGCTCACCCTGCTCGAGGTGATCTGCGGCAGCGTCGGCGGCCGCGCGAAGGTGCGCCTGACCGGCCCCTGGTGGGCGGGCGAGCGGGAGGCGACGGGGAACGGGGACGGCCCGATCGCGGCGGCCTTCCTCGCGATCAGCGAGATCGTCGAGCGGCCGATCGAGGTCGACAACCTTTCGCTCCGCTCGGTCACGCCGGGCCGCGACAGCGTCGGCCAGGTGTTCCTGCAGGCGCGGATCGACGGCAAGTCGCTGACCGGCCACGGCACCTCGACCGACATCGTGGAGGCGAGCGCCCGGGCCCTGATCCACGCACTCAACAAGGCGCGTCATGCCGAGCGGCTGGAGTCGTCGTCGCTCAACTCGCTGAATCTGTGGGGCGTCTGATGAGAAGGTTCCCCGCTACCGAGGGGTCCGGAAATGCCTGAAGTCCTGACCGGCGCCCAGGTCCTCTGCCGCGTCCTCCGGGAGAAGGGGGTAGACGTCGTGTTCGGGTATCCGGGTGGCGCGATCATGCCGTTCTACCACGCGCTGCCGGAGTTCCCGGAACTGCGCCATGTGCTGGTCCGCCACGAGCAGGCGGCGGCGCACGCGGCGGACGGCTATGCCCGCGCCTGCGGGCGCGCCGGGGTCTGCGTGGCGACCTCGGGCCCGGGGGCCACCAACCTGGTGACCGGGCTGGCCACCGCGCAGATGGACAGTTCCCCGGTGGTGGCGATCACCGGCCAGGTGCCCCGCAGCATGATCGGACGGGACGCGTTCCAGGAGACCGACATCATCGGCATCACGCTGCCGATCACCAAGCACAGCGTGCTGGTGCAGGACATCAGCGAACTCGCCGAGCGGACCCGCGAGGCCTTCGACATCGCGCTCGAGGGCCGTCCGGGACCGGTGCTGATCGACGTACCGAAGGACGTGCAGAACCAGAAGATGGAGTGGGACGGCGGAACGGCCGACGGGCGGAGGGTCGCCGAGCGGAACGACGCGTTCCGCCGGTCCGCCAGCCGGCCCGAGTCCCGCGAGGAAGGCCTCCGCCGCGCGGTGGCGCTCATGGCGAGCGCGGAACGGCCACTGCTGATGGTGGGCCACGGCGTCATCCTCGCCAACGCCTACGAGGAGGTACGCGCGCTGGCGGAGCGGACCGGCGTTCCGGTCATCACGACGCTGCTCGGTATCAGCGCATTCTCCGAGGCCCACCCGCTGCACCTCGGGATGCCGGGCATGCACGGCGAGGTGCACGTCAACCGGGCGATCCAGCACGCCGACCTGATCGTCGGCATCGGTCTCCGGTTCGACGACCGGGTCACCGGGAACACCGCGGCGTTCGCGCCCAGGGCCAGGATCGTCCACATCGATCTCGATCCGTCGGAGATCGGCAAGAACGTTCCGGCCGAGATCGCCATCGTCGGCGACGCACGGGAGATGGTGGTCGCCCTGCTGCAGGCCGTCAAGCCGCGCCGCTGTGACGCGTGGTGGGAGGAGATCAACGGCTACCGCCGGCAGCGGAGCGAGGCCTATCACGGCGGGCTTTCGCCGGAGTTCATCCTCGGCACGATCCACGACGTCACCGGCGGCCGGGCGACGATCGTCTCCGATGTGGGGCAGCACCAGATGTGGGTGGCGAAGCACTATCCCTATCGCACACCCAACACCCACATCACGTCGGGCGGCCTCGGCACGATGGGCTTCGCGGTGCCGGCGGCGATCGGAGTGCAGTTCGCCCGGCCGGGCACCCCGGTGTGGGCCATCTCGGGCGACGGCGGGTTCCAGATGAACATGCAGGAGATCGCCACCATGATCCAGGAAGGGATCCCGGTGAAGATGGCGGTCTTCAACAATGGGTACCTTGGCATGGTCCGGCAGTGGCAGCAGTTCTTCCACGGGCGGCGCTACTCCGCGACCCCGATCTGGAGCCCGGATTTCGTGCGGCTCGCCGAGGCGTATGGCATCGCGGGATTCCGGGTGGAGCATGCGCGCCAGGCGGAGGAAGCGGTCTCGCGCGCCATGAAGGACCCGGGGCCGGCGCTGGTGGAATTCATGATCGAGCAGGAGGCGAACGTGTTCCCGATGATCCCCCCGGGGGCATCGCTGTCGGAACCGATCGAGGGTGAGCCTGCCTCCGCGCGGGTGGGGTGACCGATGGTGAGCCTCCCCCATACGATCTCGGTGCTGCTGGACGAATCCCTGCTATCGCTCAACCGGGCGGTCGGGGTGGTGCGGCGCCGGAACCTGCCGATCGACAGTTTCTCGGTCGGGCCGGCGCTCACGCCGGGGGTCTCCCGGCTGACGATCACCCTTTCCGCCGACCAGGCCACGACCGATCGGCTGGTCGGCGCGCTGCGGAAGACCTCCGGCGTTCGGGAGGCGGTGTCCTACCGCGGCGGGGAGGGGGTCGCCCGCGAGCTGGCGCTGATCAAGGTGCGGGTGGGCCGGGGCAGCTACGGCCAGGTGCTGGACGCCATTCAGCTCTTCCGGGCCGCCGTGATCGACGAGGGCCCCGAGGAGGTGGTGGTGCAGGTCGCCGGATCCGAGGCGTTCGTGGTGTCACTCATCCGCGCCCTCGAGCCGTACGGTGTCGTCGACGTCGCCCGCAGCGGCACCATCGCGCTCGAGCGCGCCGGCGCTGCCGCGGGCTCTTTCTCTCTTTCCAACTCACAGGACGAACAGCCATGAGTCATGCCGGAGTGCGGGTCCACTACGACCACGAAGCCGATCCCTCCCTGCTCAAGGGGCGCACGGTCGCGATCATCGGCTACGGGAGCCAGGGCCACGCCCATGCGCTGAACCTGCGCGACAACGGCGTGAGCGTCATCGTGGGCCTCCGGCCGGAGGGTTCGAGCTGGCGCAAGGCCCAGGCCGAGCGCCTCGACGTTCGGCCGGTGGCCGACGCGGCCCTGGCGGCCGACGTCATCATGCTGCTGGTGCCCGATCAGGACGGGCGGGACATCTACGACTCGGCGATCGCGAAGACGCTCCGGCCCGGCAAGACCCTCATGTTCGCGCACGGGTTCAACATCCACTTCGGCGAGATCGTCCCGCCGGCGGGTGTGGACGTCTCGATGATCGCGCCGAAGTCGCCCGGCCACCTGGTGCGGAGCGAGTTCGAGGCCGGGCGGGGCGTGCCTGCCCTGGTCGCGATTCACCAGGATGCGACCGGCAAGGCGCTGGCCAATGCGCTGGCCTACGCGAAGGGCATCGGCTGCACCCGGGCGGGGGTCATCGAGACCACGTTCAAGGAGGAGACCGAGACCGATCTCTTCGGCGAGCAGGCGGTGCTGTGCGGCGGAGCATCGGCGCTCGTCCTGGCCGGCTTCGACACCCTCGTGGAGGCAGGCTACGCCCCGGAAATGGCCTACTTCGAATGCCTGCACGAGCTGAAGCTCATCGTCGACCTGATGTACCGTGGTGGCCTGAAGTTCATGCGCTACTCGGTCAGCGACACCGCCGAGTACGGGGACTACACCCGTGGGCCGCGGGTCATCACCGACGAGACCCGCGCCGAAATGCGGAAGATCCTCGGCGAGATCCAGAGCGGCGCGTTCGCGCGCGAATGGCTGGCGGAACACCGCTCGGGCGGGACGAATTTCAAGCGGATGCGGGCCGCCGGCGCCGATCACCTGATCGAACAGGTCGGCCCGAAATTGCGCGAGATGATGCCGTGGTCGGAGGAAGGGAAGGCGAAAGCGGCCCGGGAAGCCGCGACCCCGGAGGCCCGGCCCGCCGGCAAGGTCGGGGCGGCGCGGTAACGCCCCGGCCCCTTCGCCCGCCGACACTCGGAAACCCGAAGCCCGGAACCAGCTCAATGCCCGGTCGCACTCTGTTCGAGAAGGTGTGGGACAGCCACGTGGTGCAGCAGTTCGCGGAAGGGCCCGCGCTGCTGTACGTGGACCTGCATCTCATCCACGAGGTCACCACCCCCCAGGCCTTCGAGGGGCTCAGGCTCGCCGGCCGGCGGGTGCGCCGCCCGGACCTGACCGTGGCCACGGTGGACCACAACGTGCCGACCGGTGACCGCTCGCTGCCGATCGCGGACCCCGTGTCCCGGCGCCAGGTGGACCTCCTGGTCGAGAACGCGAAGGCGTACGGCATCGAGCTGTTCGACCTGCAGTCCGCCGAGCAGGGCATCGTGCACGTGATCGGACCCGAACTGGGACTCACCCAGCCCGGGATGGTCGTCGTGTGCGGCGACTCGCACACCGCGACTCACGGTGCCTTCGGCGCGCTGGCGTTCGGCATCGGCACCAGCGAGGTCGAGCACGTGCTCGCCACCCAGACCGTGGTGATGTCCCGGCCGCGGACCATGGAGGCGCGCTTCACCGGCCGGCTCGCGAACGGGGTCGGCGCCAAGGACCTGATCCTCGCGTTCATCGGCCGGATCGGCACTGCCGGCGCGACCGGCCACGTCATCGAGTACACCGGCGAGGCGATTCGCCGGCTGTCGATGGAAGGACGGATGACGGTCTGCAACATGTCGATCGAGGCGGGGGCGCGAGCCGGCATGATCGCGCCGGATGAGACTACCCTGTCATACCTGCTGGGAAGGCCCAGGGCTCCGAGGGGGCCGGCGTGGGTCACCGCGGCGACCCGCTGGCGGGCCCTCGCCAGCGACGCCGATGCGCGCTACGACCGTCTGGTCGAGATGGACGCGGGTCGGATCGCGCCCCAGGTCAGCTGGGGAACCAGCCCCGGCATGGTCGCCGATGTCACGGCCCGGGTGCCCGACCCTGCCGAGCTTGCCAGCGAGGCGGAGCGTCAGGGCGCGACGCGAGCGCTGGAGTACATGGGCCTGACCGCTGGTGCGCCGCTCGAGGGGCTGCCGGTCGACCGGGTGTTCATCGGCAGCTGCACCAATGCCCGGATCGAGGACCTGCGCGAGGCCGCCCGGATCGCGCAGGGACAGCGGGTCGCCACGAGCGTGCGGGCGATGGTCGTTCCCGGTTCCATGCCGATCAAGGCCCAGGCGGAGCGCGAAGGACTCGACCGCATCTTCCGCGAGGCGGGCTTCGAGTGGCGGAACGCCGGCTGCTCGATGTGCCTCGGCATGAACCCCGACGTGCTGCAGAGCGGCGAACGCTGCGCCTCGACTTCGAACCGCAACTTCGAGGGGCGGCAGGGGAAGGGCGGTCGCACCCACCTCATGAGTCCGGCCATGGCGGCCGCGGCGGCGATCGCGGGCTGCATCGTCGATGTCCGGGAATTCGCGGCGGCAGGCGCAGGGTCCGGGGAGCCGGACGCGGCCCGTGCCGACGCCGGCACCCGGTGGCCGGCCCCCAGCACCGCCGGCAAGGCAGGCACTCGATGATTCCCTTCACCGTGCATACCGGCGTCGCGGCCGCGATTCCCCGGGTCAACGTCGACACCGATCAGATCATCCCGAAGCAGTTCCTGAAGCGGGTGGAGCGAACCGGGTTCGGACCGGCGCTGTTCTTCGACTGGCGCTACGGACCGGACGGCGCGCCGAACCCCGCGTTCGAGCTCAACGCGCCGAAGGCAGCGGGCGCCACGATTCTCCTCGCCGGACCGAACTTCGGCTGCGGGTCCTCGCGCGAGCACGCCCCCTGGGCGCTCGGCGAGTACGGGTTCCGTGCCATCATCAGCACCTCCTTCGCCGACATCTTCGCCGCCAACTGCGGGCAGAACGGGATCCTCACGGTGCGGGTGTCGGCCGGCGAAATGGCCGAACTGTTCCGGCGGTACGAGGCCAGTACAGGACCCTACCGGATGACGGTGGACCTCGAGTGCTGCCGGGTGACCGACCCGGACGGGTTCGAGGCCGCGTTCACGGTCGATGGCTATCGGCGCGAGATGCTGCTCAAGGGGCTGGACGAAATCGGGAAGACCCTGCTCGAGGAACCCCGCATCGCGGCCTACGAGCGCCGCCGCGCCGCGCTGGCGGCCGCCGACAAGGCCGGGGCGGGTGCATGACGACCTATTCGATCGCGGTGCTCCCGGGTGACGGCATCGGCCCCGAGGTCACCGCCGAGGCGTGCCGGGTGCTGACCGCCGCGGGGGAGCGGCACGGTGCCCGCTTCGAGCTGCAGGAGCATCTCATCGGTGCCGCGGCGGTCGAGGCCACCGGCACCCCGCTGCCCGACGAGACCCGGGCCGCGGTCCAGGCGGCGGACGCCGTCTTCCTGGGCGCCGTGGGCCATCCCTCGCTCGACAACGCTCCCTCGCATCAGCGCCCGGAGACCGGGCTGCTGGCACTCCGCTCCCTGCTCAGGGTCTACGCCAACCTGCGGCCGATCACGCTGCATCCCGCGCTGGCCGACCGTTCGCCGCTTCGGGCGGAGCGGCTGCGGGGAGTCGACATCCTGATCGTGCGGGAGCTCACGGGCGGGCTGTACTACGGCCAGCCGCGGAGCAACGACGGCCACGTCGCCGTCAACACGCTGCGCTACTCGGTGCCGGAGATCGAGCGGGTGGCGGTCACCGCCTTCGAGGCCGCGCGCGGCCGGCGGAAGCGGCTGCTGTCGGTGGACAAGGCGAACGTGCTGGAGACATCGCAGCTCTGGCGGGAGACCGTGAACCGGATCGCGAAGCGGTATCCCGATGTGACGGTCGAGCACATCTACGTCGACTACGCCGCGATGCGCCTCATCACGGATCCGGCCTCCATCGACGTGCTGCTGACCGAGAACATGTTCGGCGACATCCTCTCGGACGAGGCCGCCGTCCTGGCCGGATCGCTGGGCCTGCTGCCCTCCGCGTCGCTCGGTGACGGGACCGGACTCTACGAGCCGATCCACGGCTCCGCGCCCACGATCGCGGGGCAGGACATCGCCAATCCGATCGGGGCAATCGCGTCCGCCGCCATGCTGGCACGCTACAGCCTCGGACTGCCCGAGATCGCCGACGCGATCGACCGGGCGATCGGCCTGGCCCTCGCGAACGGCGCCCGCACCAGGGACATCGCCCGGCCGGCCGACCGGACCCTCGGCACGCGGGAGATGGGCGAGCGGATCGCCGCCCTGGCGCAGCAGGGCGGCCGGAAGAGTCCTGCGGGAGTGCGAGCACCGTCGGTCTGAGCCGCGGGCGACATCGGGGCGGCGGGGACGCCGGGGGAATCTCGATCGAGACTCCCCCCGCGTCTTTCTTGCAGCCGTACCCCGCCGGAATAGTGCTCCAGATACCTCAGTACGGCGGATTATGGAACGCCTTCAGGCGTGCGACCAGGTCCGCCGGCTCGACGCGCAGGATCTGTCCGGTCGGCCTGACATAGATCCGCACGTTCGGCGCCCCGGCGATGCGGGTGGGACCGTAGGCGAAGAGCCACACCCGGGGATGCGACGGCAGGCTGGGCATGCCGTCCCAGAGGAAGGTGATCGAACTCTTCCCCATGTCGGGCGGCGGCGAGCCGAGGAGGGTGCCGACACTGGTGTACGCGGCGGCCCAGGAGGCGCCCGCAAGGAGGACCGCCCCGAACGCGAGCATCACGAGGTACCAGAACAGGCGGGCCATGCGGCCTCCAGGTCGGGATGGATCAGGGGGCGAACCTTCGGGCGGAGCCGCCTGTCGCCGCCGTCCGGCCGAACGCCGAGGAGTGACCTCGAGGGCGATAGCGCGATCCGGCAGCCGTAGGGGGCTGCGTATTCAAAAGATAGCCGGAGCCAGCGACGGGCGGCCCAAACCGTCGCTGCGGGGACGATTCCGCCACGCGGTCCTCAACCGGCGCACCCGGTCCGGCGCGGTTCATGGCGTTCGCTCAACGGCCCCCCACAGCAGCTTCCAGCTCTTCCGGAAGAGGAGCCGGCGCCACCAGGCGGGGCGTGGATGCAGCCAGCGCAGGACGCCTCCCTCGCGGGCCTGACCGGGTCCCGGCGCCACCACCGCTGCGAACGGAGCCCCGCCAGTGAGCGCTCCGAGCCTTGCCGCGTGCGTCCGCGCGAATCGCGCCGCGGCCTCGGTGCCGGCGCCGCCGAGGCCCATCACGAGAAACGAGGTCTTCCGGCTGACGGGGTGCAGCCCCTTGTAGATGAGCCCGAAGTCGTTCCCGCCCTTCGCCTCGAAGATGTCGGTCGAGACGAGGCTGCGAAACGCGTCGGGATGCCGGAATGCGACGAGGCGGGGTTCGCAATTGTCGAGGATCTGCACGCTCCTGAAGTGGGTCCCGACGGCGACGCTATCCTCGTTCCAGTTCTTCCAGTCCTTCTCGATCGATCGAAAGACGACGGCGTCCGCCGATCCGGCCCGGGCGAGCAGATACAGGAGGTCGGCGGCGGCACGTGCATCGCCGGCCGGATACACCTCGGGAATGCCGAGCCACTTGCGGACCGTGACGCTCCCGGGGGAACCCGAGGGATACTCCGGGTCGCGGGAGTAGAATTCGCCGCTGGGCACGAACATTCCACGCAGATAGAATCCGATCGTCGTTCGGGGCGATCCCAGACCGCCGAGCAGCCGGTGCAAGGGAAGACGTGCCCCACGGCGGGCGAGCACGAACGAGAGCGAGACGAGGAGCGCCGCCGCCGCTGCGCCCTGCAGGCTGGCGAGGATCAGCTCTCTCCAGGAAGCGTCCTGGCCGAAGGGCGACTCGAATAGCGTCAGCATAGGCCGTGTTCACCTCCGGGGAAGCGTCGATCCTCGAATGCGTGCCGGCGGCGGCGACCGCCTGTTCGTCCGGCGAGCCACTCGCCGTCGGCCCTCGGGGGGCCCGGGTGGCTGCCTCCTACGCGCTCTTCAGCGCCCGCCAGGTCCACAGAGCCCCAAGCGCGTCGACCGCGCCGAAGAGCAGCAGAGGCCATGGCGCCCACCCGGAGGTCACGAAGATGATGAAAAACACCGGCACGGTCAGGCGGGTCAGCACGCTCGCCCGGAAGAGCGGCACGGCCTCGGAGGCCGACGCGATCCAGTAGTACACCCCTATGTGGGCAACCAGCATACCCACGATCCGGATCCACACCTCGGTGGTCGCGGGAAAGCCGAACAGGCGAAGCAGAACATTCGGAGCCACCAGGAGGACGATCGCGAGCGCGAGCAGGTACAGCGAGAAGAGCTGAAGGGAGCGGGCGGCGCGACTCATCGGGCTTCTCCGGTTGGAGGAAAGATGGCGATCAGCGCCTGGATCCATCGGTTGCACGCGCCACTCGGACGGTGGTCCCGCTAGGCTACCGAAGATGACCGGTGTGAGGCGAACGCGACTCTCTGGGACCAGACAGCTCTACCCGCCCGAGCCAGAGATGATCGATCGAGCCGTTCCCGGCGGCGACCCGTCCCCCGTTGCCCGGGCATCGGGGCAACTGGGATTCAACTTGCGCGGCCTCCCCGG
>Ga0153915_10005299_pt1 | contig 11982 bp, 8 predicted proteins | sample Opewatmetagenome_2_FD_107003 | JGI IMG/M metagenome (GOLD analysis project Ga0153915, IMG submission 107003) | Freshwater wetland microbial communities from Ohio, USA - Open water 3 Core 3 Depth 3 metaG | ecosystem: Environmental > Aquatic > Freshwater > Wetlands | place: USA: Ohio, Lake Erie...
CCGATACGGGTACCGATGTGCTGAACTTCACGCTTGGTAACGAGTACGCCCGGCAGGGACGCTGGGGCGAGGCGCAGCAGGCCGCGCAGACGCCGTCCGAACCGACCGCGCAAGCGCGCACGTCCGCCGCGAGGCCGGAGCAACGCGCCGCGGCGCGCACGGTGGCCGGGCTGCGTGCTGCGCCCCGGGCGCCCGCTGCGCGCGTCGAGCTGAATAGGCCAACGAGCGATGATGCGCTGACAGTTTCACGGCCGGTGCCGCGTCTCGACCCGGATGTGGCCGCCGGCTACGCGGCCTACCAGGAGGGCGATTTGGCGGCCGCGCGGACCCACTACGAGCAAGCGCTGCAGAAAGACGCCGGCAACCGCGACGCTCTGCTTGGCCTGGCAGCGCTCGACATGCGCGCGCAGCGCTACGACGCCGCAGCCGCCCACTACCGGCGGCTGCTGCAGGCGAATCCGCGCGACCCGTACGCGCTTGCGGGGCTGCTGGCGCTGCGCGGCGGCCAGGTCGATCCGCTGGCCGCGGAGAGCCGCGTGAAAACCCTGCTCGCATCCGATACGGGTACCGATGTGCTGAACTTCACGCTTGGTAACGAGTACGCCCGGCAGGGACGCTGGGGCGAGGCGCAGCAGGCCTATTTCAAGGCGTTCGCCGCCGACCCGAGCAATCCCGACTTTGCCTACAATCTCGCCGTGAGCCTCGAACACATCGGCAAACCGGAGCTCGCACTCGAGCAGTACCGGCAAGCGCTCGCGCTCGCTCAGCAGCGAGCCGCCGGCTTCGATTCGGCAGCGGTGCGCAAGCGCGTCGAGGAGCTTGGCAACTGAGGATTACATAGGTCCGCCCGGCGCGCGCCGGGCACCATTTTCACGGATGAACTCGCCCACCAATCCGCAAGCCAGGCGCCACATCGGGCAGATCCTGATCGACCAGGGCATCCTCACCGAGGATCAGCTCAGGATTGCGCTGCTCGAGCAGATGAAGTCGCACCTGCCGGTGGGCCGGCTGCTGGTGCAGCTCGGGTTCGTGTCGGAAGCTACGCTGCGCGACGCGCTATCGCAGAAGCTCGGGCTGCAGTCGGTCGATCTGGCGCACATCATCGTCGACCCAGCCGCGCTCAAGGCGCTACCCAGGGAGCTTGCGCGGCGCTACCGCATCTTTCCCATCGCGCTCGACCGCCAGGCGAACAGGTTCATCGTGGCGCTTGCGGACACGAACAACATCGTGGCGGTCGACCAGTTGCGCACGCATCTCAAGGGCGACTTCGAGATCGAGCTCAGGCTCGCCGGCGACTCCGAGATCGAGCGGGCGATCGAGCATTACTACGGACACGAATTCTCGATCGACGGCATCCTGCAGGAGATCGAGACCGGCGAGGTCGACTACAGCTCGCTGACAGAGGAGGACGAGTACAGCCAGCCGGTGGTGCGGCTCATCTCGGCCTTGCTCGCCGATGCGGTCGAGCACGGCGCCTCCGACATCCACTTCGAGCCCGAGCAGAGTTTTCTGCGTATTCGCTACCGCATAGATGGCGTCTTGCGCCAGATCCGCTCGCTGCACAAGACCTACTGGCCGGCCATGGCGGTGCGCCTGAAGGTGATGTCCAAGATGAATATTGCCGAGACGCGCGCTCCGCAGGACGGTCGCATATCCGCGACCATGTCCGGCAGGGTCATCGATTTCCGCGTCTCCAGCCTGCCGACCACGCACGGCGAGAATCTGGTGCTGCGCATCCTGGACCGCCAGAAAGGGATTGTGCCGCTGGACAAGCTCGGCCTCGAGGACTCGCAGCTCGAGCTGCTGAAGCGCATGATCGCCCGACCGGAGGGCATCATTCTCGTTACCGGTCCTACCGGAAGCGGCAAGACGACAACGCTCTATTCGATCCTCAATCACGTCAACTCGGACGCGGTCAACATCATGACGCTCGAGGATCCCGTCGAATACCCGCTGACGCTCATCCGTCAGACCTCGGTGTCGGAGGCGGCGAAGCTCGATTTCGCCAACGGCGTACGCGCCATGATGCGCCAGGATCCGGACAAGATTCTCGTGGGTGAGGTGCGCGACGCCGACACGGCCGAAATGGCGTTCCGCGCCGCGATGACCGGTCACCAGGTGTTTTCCACGCTGCATACCAATTCGGCGATCGGCGCCATTCCGCGACTGCTGGACATCGGAATCGTGCCGGACATCATGACCGGGAACATCATAGGCATCATCGCGCAGCGTCTGGTGCGCAGGCTGTGCCGGACTTGTCGCCAGGCGTACTCCCCCGACGCGGGCGAGATGCGCATGCTGGGCATGAAGGCGAGCGAGACCGCGACGCTGTACCGTGCCGTCGGCTGCGAGCAGTGCGACTACCAGGGATACCGGGGACGCACGGCGATCATCGAAATCCTGAAAATTGACGCGACACTCGACGAACTTATCGCGCGGCGTGCCACGACGCGCGAGATCTTCGATGCGGCGCGCGCCAAGGGCTTCAGGACCCTGGCAGATGACGGCGTGCGCCTGGTGCGCGCCGGCGCGACAGGCCTCGAAGAGCTGATGCGCGTGGTGGACCTGACCGATCGGATGGGTTGAGCGCGGCCGCGGCGCCGCGCAGCGAGCATGCCCCTCTACACGTACAAGGCGATCGACGGCGACGGCAAGAGCGTGCTCGGGCGCATCGAGGCAGTGAACGTGTTCGACCTCGAGCAGCGTCTGGCGCGCATGGGCCTGGACCTGGTGAACGGCGCTCCGGCGAGCGGCCGCTCGCGGTTGATCGGCGGCATGCGCGTCAGCCGCCCGGACCTGATAAATTTCTGCTTCCACCTCGAGCAGCTCACCACCGCTGGCGTACCGGTCGTCGAAGGCCTCGTCGATCTGCGCGAGAGCATGGACAATGCGCGCTTTCGCGAGGTGGTGTCGGGTCTTGTCGAGGCGATCGAGGGAGGTCGCAGCCTGTCCCAGGCGCTCGCCGAGTATCCCGAGGTGTTCGGCAAGGTATTCGTTAGCCTGGTGCGCTCGGGTGAGCAGACGGGAAAGCTCCCCGCTGTGCTCAAAAGCCTGACCGAATCGCTCAAGTGGGAAGACGAGCTTGCCGCACAGACCAAGAAGCTGCTCATGTACCCGGCGTTCGTCGGCACGATCGTCTTGCTTGTGACCTTCTTCCTCATGATCTACCTGGTGCCGCAGATGACCGGGTTCATCCGCAACATGGGGCAGCAGATCCCGCTGCAGACGCGCATCCTGATCGAAGTGTCGAATTTCTTCGTCACCTTCTGGTGGGCAATCGTCGCGGCGCCGTTCGTCGCCTGGTTCGGACTCAAGCTCGCCGCAAGATCGTACCCGGCGGTCGAATACACCATCGATCGCTACAAGATCTCGCTGCCGCTGGTCGGCCCGATCCTGCGCAAGATCATCCTGTCGCGCTTCGCCTCCAGCTTCGCGATGATGTACGCGTCCGGGATCACGGTGCTCGACGCGATCCGCAGCTCCGAGGAAATCGTGGGCAACAAGCCTCTAGAAGATGCGCTGCACACTGCGGGTCAGCAGATCGCCGAAGGCAAGAACCTGACCGCAGCGTTCCAGGAAGCGGAGCTGTTCCCGCCGCTGGTTATCCGCATGCTCAAGATCGGCGAGAATACCGGCGGGCTCGACACGGCGCTACTGAACGTGAGCTATTTCTACAACCGCGAGGTGAAGGAAGGCATTGGGAAGCTGCAAGCGATGATCGAGCCCGCGCTCACGCTCGTCCTCGGCCTGATCCTCGGCTGGGTGATGCTGGCCGTGCTCGGGCCGGTGTACGACACCATCTCGAAGATGAAGTTCTGAGAGGGCTGCAAGCGCGATGTCGGCCAAGCGCATTCTGTACTTCACCTCGGGCGAGCACCTCGTTTATCGGTGGTCGCGGCGTGCGCTCGACCTCGACGCGCGCTTCGAGGCCGACGAGGAGGGCTTGAACGCTTTCCGCGAATTCATGCGCCACCAGAAGGGGGCGCTGTTCTATGTGGTCGCCGATCTCGCGGGCGAGGACTTCCACGAGGACCAGATACCCTATTTGCGCGGCGGCGATCGTCAAGCCGTGGTGCAGCGGCGTCTGGCACAGCGCTACCGCGATACGCGCCTCGCGACCGCTTTGCCGCTCGGCTACGTCACCGGCGAGAGGCGGAACGAGCGCCTGTTGCTCGCCTCTTTCACCAATACCGAGCAGTTCACTCCGTGGCTCGACGCGCTGATCGACTCCGAGGCCAAGCTTGCCGGCGTGTATTCCGCGCCACTGATCGCGCCCGCGCTGGCAGCACGCCTCGGGGCGCGCAAGGGGCGGGCGTTCGTGGTCACCCAGAATAGCGCCGGCTTGCGTCAGTGCTACGTGGACGACGGTCGGCTGCGATTCTCGCGCCTGGAGCGCACCGGCAACATGGCGCCCGCCTCGCTCGCGGCACTCGTGCGCTCCGAGATGGTGCGTCTGGCGCAGTACCTAGGCGGCCTGCGCGCGCTGCCGCGCGAGGGACCGCCGATACAAGTGCTGGTGGTCGCCCCGCCGGGCCAGCGCGCGGTGTTCGAACAAGCGCTCGTTTCGGATGCTCGGCTTTCGTTCCGCACGCTCGATGCTGACGAGGCGGCGCGCTCGGTCGGCGTTCGGCGCGCGGGCGATTCGCTCGCCGAGCGGCTGTATCTGCACCTGGTAGTCTCCAAGCCGCCGAAAGAGCAATTCGCGCGCAGAGAAGAGCGCCGGGGCTACCGCATCTGGCAACTGCAGCGCGGCATTGCGGCGGCGGGCGTGCTCGGCTTTGCCGCATGCGCGCTCTACGCCGGGGCGAACTGGTGGGACGTGCTCTCGGTGCGCAATAGCATCGAGTTCCAGCAACGCCAGGCACGCGCCGCGTCCGAGCAATACGAGCGCATCACGGCAGCCTTTCCGGTCACCCAGACCAGCAGTGACAATCTCAAAGCGACCGTAGTGGAGTTCCGCAAAATCGCCGCCAGCAGCGGCAGTCCCGAGGCCTCGCTGGTGCACCTGTCGAAGGTGCTCGACCATTTTCCGCAAATCGAGCTCGATCGGCTGGTGTGGCGCATGGGCCTGCCGACCGAGGGCGGCCGCGAGGCACCGCCCGCAGCGGCGGCACCGCCTACGAGCGCCGCGTCCGCGCGCGACGTCGAGGTGCTCGAGATCGCGGGCCGCGTGAACGCCACTCAGCGCTCGGACTATCGCGGCATCACCGCCCAGGTGCAGCAGTTCGCCGACGCACTCAGCGCGGGCGGCGTGTACCGCGTGCTGCGCACTCAGCTGCCGTTCGACATCACGTCGCAGGGCACGCTTACCGGGGACATCGGCGCCTCCGAGGCCAGCGAGGCGCCGCGCTTCACCGTCGTGCTTGCCAGGGGTCCGAAATGAATTTCACGGCAACCGAGGCGCGCAAGCTGGCCCTGCCGCTACTCCTGTGTCTACTGCTTCTTGGCGGGGGCGCAGCGCTCATTGCACAGGTGCAGTCGGTGCTTGCGCGCGACCACCGTGAGCTCTCCGAAGCTCAGCGCCAGCGCGGCGAAGCGAATCAGCGGCTGGCGCGCATCGCCGAGGAAGAGCGGGAGGTAAACGAAAAGCTCGCGCTTTACCGGCGCCTCAAGGCGCTGCACATCATTGGTCCGGAGCGCCGCCTGGAATGGGCCGACACGATGGCGCACATTCGCACCAGCCGTGAGCTGCCCGACCTGCGCTACCAGGTCGAGCGCCAGCAATTGCTCGTATCAGTGCCGGGAAAGCCCGCGAACGTCGATTTCTACTCGAGCACGATGAAAGTCGACCTTGCGTTGCTGCACGAAGGAGAATTGCTCGGCTTCCTAAAGGACCTGCGCGACTCGGGCAATGCCTATTACTCGATCCGGCGCTGCGACATTTCGCGCACTGGACAGGCTCCGACGGGAACCTCGATCGTGCCGCGACTGCACGCGAGCTGCGACATCGATCTCATCACCATACTCGACCGGGCGGCGAAGACATGACGCGCGTCGCCGGGCCACTGATCGCTATCGCGCTCGCGGCGTGCGCCACGGTCGCGCAGGCACAGGAACTCGGGCGCCTGTTCTTCACGCCCGAGCAGCGTGCGCAACTCGACGAGCGGCGCAAGGCGCACGTGCCGGACAAACCTGCCGCCGTGCTGGACGAGTCGCCGAGCACGCGCCTGGAAGGTTACGTCAAGCGCTCGCACGGCGAATCGACCCTGTTCGTCAATGGCGAGGCGATCCCGGAAGGCGTTCAGACCGAGGGTATGCAGGTCGTCCCAGACCGCGCCAGCGCGGACCGCGCGACGATCGTCACAGGGGACGGCGGGAAACGCGTTCGGCTGAAGGTCGGCGAATCCCTCGATCGCGGCACCGGGACGGTGCGCGACGTCGTCGACGGCGAGGTGCGCGTCGCGCGTCCGAAAGCTGGCGCCGGTCGCTGAGCCAGCCAGCGCTCCGTCGATGCAGCGGCGCGTCGGTCGAGCAGGTTCGCAACAGGGCGCGGCGTTGCTCGCCCTACTCGCGCTCGCCGTGCTCGCGGTCTCCTGGTTCCTGCTCGCGGCACTGCGGGACACAGGCAACTACACGGCGCAGGCGCGAGCGCGCAATGCAGCGGTGATGCAACGCGCCAAGCAGGCGCTCGCCGGTTACATCGTGCGCCAGGCAGCACTGCAGGAAGAAGACAATCCGGGTCGACTGCCATGCCCAGAGGCGCGCGGCTACATCGGTACCGCGAGCGAGGGCATCGCCGCGGGCAGCTGCACGCTGCCGGCGCTCGGGCGGTTGCCGTGGCGCACGCTGGGTCTGGATCGGACGCTGGACGCCTTCGGCGAGCCGCTGTGGTACGCAGTCTCGCCCGGTTGGGCGCTGCCCAAGCCGGGTGCCGAGCTGTCCATCAACTCCGACACCGAGGGCGGCCTCGCGCTCGATGGGCGAGAGAACGCGGCGGTGGCGCTGATCATCGCCCCTGGACCGGCGCTTGCGGTCCTACCCGTCGCGGGATGCGTGGCGCGCACGCAGTCGCGTGGCATCACGCCTCCCGATGTGCGCGACTACCTGGAGTGCGCCAACGCGGACGTTCCCGCCGACGCGCGCTTCGCGAGCGCCGGCCCCCTGGGAACGTTCAACGACCAGGTTCTGCCGGTGACCGCGGCCGATCTGCTGCCCGGCCTAGAGGCGGCGATCAAGGTGCGCATCGAGCGCGACATCGTGCCCGCGCTCAGGCAGGTCTACGCCGGTCCGGAATGGGGGCTACCTGCCGGTCACGTCGCTTTCCCCTATGCAGCACCGTTCATCGATCCGGGCGCGTCGGATTTTCGGGGCGCGGCGGGCACCACCCAAGGGCTGCTGCCCTTCAGTGCCGCGCTGGGCTGCGCTGCGCGCAGCGACGCGCGCTGCATTCCCTCGCTCACCGGCTGGGATGCGCGGCGCGCGCCGGACGTCGTGCAAACCGGCGGCAGCGGGCGACTGCGCAGCGCGCAATGCGGATTCGCGGCGGACGCAAGCGCCTGGTGCCGCGGAACTTACACGGGCGCGCCGCGGCTGCGCCTGAGCGCCATCCAGTACGGCGTCGCGCTGGCACTGCGCAAATTCGACCCGCAAAAGGCGACGGTCCATTACTATTCGGCGTCGGGCCCGGTGCCCGTGGCAGGAACGCTGGGCGCGCGGCTCGCGGCGGATGCTTCCGCTCGCGTCGAGCTGTCCGGCAGCCTGCCGGACCTGGGCCGCGAAGCCGATTTCTATATGATTATGGGTCAAGACGTGCTCGCCGATCATCCGCTGCTCGACCGCAACAATCCGACGAGCGGATGGTTCGTGCGCAATGAATGGTTTCGCCTCGTGTACTACGCCTTCGCGCCGCAGCTCGCGCCTGGCGGGGCCGGGAAGTGCAGTGCCACTGAGCCCGTGACCTGCCTGCAGGTCGAGAATCTCGAGCCGCGCGCTGCGCAGCGTGCGATTCTGGTGCTGGCGGGCCGCAGCCTGCGCGGCGCAGCGCGTCCGAACGACTCGCTCGCGGATTATCTCGAGAGCGAGGAAAACCGCGACGGCGATGGCCGCTTCGTGCAGCGCGTAGCGGGCGCGACGCTCAACGATCGATTCATCGCATTGGACGTCGAGCCGTGAATATGCACGGCGTCGCGTCGGCGCGCATCCACGGCGGCTTCTCGCTGGTCGAGGTCGCGGTCGTGCTCGCCATCGTCGGCCTGCTTCTCGGCAGCGCGATGTATACGCTTTCCGCCCAGCTCGAGCAGCGCGACGAGACGCGCACCGCGCGCTTCCTGGACGAGGCGCGCGAGCTGCTGCTCGCATTCGCCATCGTCAACGGCCGTCTGCCCTGCCCGGCGCGCGACACGAGCGGCGGCGACGAGCTGCGCGATGATGCGGGCGTGTGCAGGGATGCGGCAGGGAACGACGAGTACTACCGCGGACTGTTGCCGGCGCGCGCGCTCGGTCTGCAGGAAGTCGATGCTCAGGGTTTTGCGCGTGACGCCTGGGGCAACCGAATCCGCTATGCCGTGGCGAAATCGGTGATCGGCTGCGCGGGCGCGCCGAAGCTGCCGCACTTCACTTCGGCAGCCAACCTCAAGGCCAACGGCATTACCTGCCAGCCCGCCGATCTGCTCATCTGCAGATCGGCCGCGGGAATCGGTCCGGCAAGCTGCGGCCGTGCGGGCAACTCGCTCACGAATCAAAACCTGGTGGTCGCGGTGCTGCTCTCGCCGGGCAAGAGCGCGGCGCTCGGGCGCAGCGGTGGCCCCGACGACGCGGCAAACGCAGATGGCGACGCGGTATTCGTGGTGCACGCGCCGGCGCCCGCCGGCGCCGTCGGCGGCGAGTTCGACGACCGCCTGACCTGGATCACCGTCGGCGAGCTTTACGGGCGGATGGTGGCCGCGGGGCTGCTGCCGTGACCGCCCGCGTGACGCCTTCGGTCCTCCTGCGCCGGCTCGGTACCGCCGGCGTGCTTCCGACCGACTCGGAGGAAATCCAGCTCAAGAAGCGCGTGCTGCTCTTCTCCTGCGGCCTGATGATCGGCGGCTCGGCGATCTGGCTCGGGCTTTACCATCTGCTCGGACTGCCCCTCTCGGCCACATTGCCGTTCAGCGTCGAAGTGATCTCGCTCTGCACGCTGCTCGTCTACTTGTGGACTCTAAACTTCAATTTCTTTCGTGTCGCCCAGCTTTCGCTCTGGCTCTTCGTGCCTTTCGTAGTGCAGTGGGCGATGGGGGATTTCGTATCGGCGAGCGGCATGATCCTCTGGGGCCTGCTTGCTCCGGTCGGCGCCGCGCTGCTGCTGTCGGCGCGCGAGTCGCTGCCTTGGATGGTCGCGTACGTCGTGCTGACGGTCGCCACCGGCTACGTGGACCACGAGCTGGCGGGCGCCACGGCCTCGCGGCTGCAGGTACCGGTGAGGACCATCGTCGTGTTCTTCGCCCTGAATTTCGCCACCGTGTGCGCGATGGTGTATTGGCTGCTGAGCTTCGCCTTTACGGAGCGCGAGCGGTCGCGCGCACGCCTGCAGGACGCGCACGCGCGCCTACAGGAGGAGCAGGAGCGCTCCGAACGCCTGCTGCTCAACATTTTGCCCGCGCCGATCGCCGAGCGCCTCAAGAAATCGGAGGCGGCGATCGCCGACGGCTACGCCGACGTGACCGTGATGTTCGCCGACATCGTCAATTTCACGCGCCTGGCCGAAGACATGGCGCCGCGCCAGGTGTTCGCCCTGCTGAACCGCATGTTCTCCGAGTTCGACGCGCTCGCCGAGCGCTTCGGCCTGGAGAAGATCAAGACGATCGGCGACGCGTACATGGTCGCCGGCGGACTCAACCAGGGCAATGCCGAATACAGCGGGGCCATCGCGGAGCTCGCGCTCGAGATCCGCGACCTGGTGGCGCGCGAGTTCCAGGTCGACGGCAAGCCGCTCGCGTTGCGCATCGGCATCGGAACCGGGCCGGTGGTTGCCGGGGTGGTCGGCAAGAAGAAGTTCATCTACGACCTGTGGGGAGATACCGTCAACATCGCCAGTCGCATAACGACCGAAGGCGTGCCCGGCATGATTCAGGTCGACCAGACCACCTACAGTCGGCTGCAGGACAAATTCGAGTTTCTCGAGCCGCAGATCATCTATCTCAAGGGCAAGGGCGACACGACCGTCTACCGCTTGATCGGGCGGTGTGCGGCCAAGCAGTGCGAAGCAGTCTAGGACGCTGCCGCAGGGCCGGCGAGCGCGAAGCACACCTCGCCGTCCCGATTGCTGCGTAGCGCGAGCTCGAAACCCGCCGCCTGCGCCTGGCGCGCGGCCTGGTAAAGACCGATCCCGAGCCCCGCGCGCGAATCGACCGGCGCCTGCAGCAGCCTGGGCGCAACTTCGGGCGACACCGCGTGCCCGCTGTCGCACACCCTGAGCTCGATGCGGTCCGCGCCGCATTCGAGCGCCACGCGCACGCGCACCGTGCCGTCCTGGCGGCGCTTGGCCAGCGCGTTCTGCAGCAGATTGTCGGCCACGCTGCCGAACAGCGTGCGTGGCACCTGCAGGCCCGCGCGCAGCCCGCGTGCCGCGAATTCGACCCCGTGGTCGCGATACTGGCGCACGAGCGTGTCCCACCAGGCCTCGGCCTCGGCCGGCTTCTCGCTGTCGGCCTGTGGCCGCTCGAGCTTCTCGAGCGTCTCGCCCAGCCGCTGGGCGACGGCGGGCAGCTGGCGGCGCACCAGCGCCTGCAGCTCGGGAGAATTCTCGTCCTGCTCGCGCGCGGCCACGGCGCACAGGACGTTCAGCGACTGAAGCAGGTTCTTCACGTCGTGCGTCATGCGCGCGCCGGTCTCGTGCACCGCCTTGAGGTAGCTCTGCTCCTGGAGTTTCTGCTCGCGCAGCTTTCCCACGTAGAACTCGGCGAGCAGCTGGCCCAGCACGTGCAGGTGCCAGTGCAGGGCCGGCCCTGTGCGATAGCGCGAGTAGATCGTGAGCGACAGGTCGCGGTTGGCGAATTCGACCGCGTACGGACTCTTCGCGCCCGCTTCTCCGCTGCTGTGCGCGCCGCGCCAGGTGGCGCCCGCCACCCATTGAAGGCGCGCCAGCCCGGCGACCGCCTCGGCGAGGAAGCGCTCGGGACGGGTTTCGATCTGGGACAGCTCGGCAAGGAAGTACAGCCACTTCTCGATCGGCAGGCCGATCGAAAACAGATAGCGGGAGACGAACACGCTCAGTCCGGTGAAGCCGGTGCGCGGATCCCACGCGAGTCCGATCACGAACACCATCGCGGCGATCAGGAAGACCGTGTAGGTGAGCGCCGGGAGGTAGGCCATGCGGCCGAGCGTCATGAAGGTGAAGCTGCCGAGCGTGACGATGCTCAGCACGAGCATGACAAACAGGCTGTAGAAGAAGTCGATCACCTGTGGCGAGTCGACCGGATCGGGCTCGGTCGGGAACAGCAGCGCCGCAAACAGCAGCACCGGCAGTCCGTACTCGAACATGGCGCGCACTTCGGCGGTAACCTCCCGCCGCGGCGCGATCTCCGGCAGGATGATCACGGCGAGCAGCGCGATTAGGTACACCAGCACCACCAGGTAAAACCGGCGTTGCCAGCGCGCGTGCTGCTGATACACCTTGCCCGCGACGAATCCCGCCAGCATCACCACCCAGAACGCGAGCAGCCACCAGCCTAGCCAGAGCATTACCGCGACCGCCGCACCTGCGATCAGCGCTGCCTGCGGCAGCGTGACACGCTCCTGGCCACGCAGGAACGGCTGCCACAGCAGCAATAGTCCGAGATGCGCAAGCAACAGCGCGCGCGCCCAGTCGTCGGCCACGCCGCGCACCGCCGCCACGTGCAGCAGCAGCAGCATCGCGATCACCACGATGCGCCAGTTGCGCCGGCTGAAGCGCGCGACGGCGTCGGCGATCTGAGCGAACGCCGGCAGGCTCACGCCGTCAGCTTGCACGGCCCGCGCCCGCCCGCTAGCCTTCGTTGTCGAATGTCCACAGCCAGATTCTAG
>Ga0153915_10005300_pt1 | contig 11979 bp, 12 predicted proteins | sample Opewatmetagenome_2_FD_107003 | JGI IMG/M metagenome (GOLD analysis project Ga0153915, IMG submission 107003) | Freshwater wetland microbial communities from Ohio, USA - Open water 3 Core 3 Depth 3 metaG | ecosystem: Environmental > Aquatic > Freshwater > Wetlands | place: USA: Ohio, Lake Erie...
AGTTGCCTGGCTTAGGATCTGTTCAATAACCTCAAATTTATTCAATCCCTTTTCTGTGTTGACCATAGATAATCCCTCTCATCAATTTATTAATCCGTTCAACGTGCTGCTCAGGGGGTGGCATGTTTTTCGCCATCCCTTGCAGCAGGTTATACCTTATTTCTTTTATAGTGCACTTTACCTATGTTCCATGCCAGAAAAATTGCTGTCGCAAAAAAACCAATTGAGAATATCAGCATGTTGGAAGTCAGTCCAAAACTAAATGTACCGACACAATTCACAATCACAAAACCGATTGTCATGTTGCACATCCCCCATATCACATTGACAATAGGTGAAAAAAAGAAGGTTTCAAACGATGACTCATTTTGATGATTTTTCTTAAATGGAGATTTTTCGGGGAATTTTCTTCCTGAGATTCCATTGACAATATGCGGTATTGAATTGGCAGTGAAGACACCGGCAAAAAAATATGCTGCGATTTCTATGCTAGTCATTTTACTTCTCCAGGTATAACATCAACATCAGCGGCTCGGCTGCTGCATGTTTTGGTTGGGCCATTCAGAAATTTTATCTAAAGCATAAAAGCATAGACATCCCTATTATCTCAAACGATTAATGACGTATTGGATTTTCAACTCGAAGGTAGGCCTCAGCACCGATTACCTGTAGACGTGCGCTTTCATGCTTTTCGTGTAACTTTAAATAGGTTTGGCCGTCTTCGTGATCTAGATGATCAGATAGATGTTTATGCGCAAGTGTCATATAAATTGACGTTTCTTCTATAGTAAGGCCAACAAGAAATTCGCGACCCTGATCGTCTTTTGTAATCGCCCACATTTCAGTCAGAAATGCACGTTCGGCGTCACTAAATTTATACATTATAACCCTCCAATAAAATATTTATTAAAGCTATCTGATATACCCAACCTTCCTGTTCAGCTACCGCCGAAGGCGGCCGGCTGCGACGCGTTGTTAGACGCCGTCTTCACTCTTCTCTATTCCTCCACGGGTCTTGATTTTGGGCACGTCGAATATCGGTTCGGAAGTACTGAACGTGCCCACAATAATTGCACCACAGCACTAGCCATTCTGCTCCTTCAACACGCCGTACCCCGAATGAGTCTACCTCACCGACTCCATACAGATTACTACCGCGTGTTGAGTCGCCAACTGCCTGATAGTGGCCGATTCCGCAAAAGTTGCAAATCTGGCATTCAGTTAGATCCAGCGTATGTGAGTGACGAAGAATACGCCATATTGCTCTATCAACGTTGGCACCGAATTGATTTGCGTTGCTATATCGTTTTTCTGGTTCATACACAACTGCTTGATCGAGTAACTCATTAACAAAAGCTCGCTCCGCTAACAAGAGAGCGGAGAGGTCTTGTTGTTTGTTGGTCAGGTTCCACTGTGGCTCCCGATGCTTTTCTCGGTCGAATACCCTTTTTGCGAAGAGCCAGTATAGAATCTTCCCGAGTGAGTACACATCAGACCGAGCGGATACCTGCTCGGCACGGCCGTCCTCAAGTTCAGGGGCTGTGAAATGTCGTGCTCCCACGGCCTCGTCAGTGCTCGTGAAACGCTCGCCCTTGTCGCTTAGGAAGCAGATCCCAAAGTCTCCTACTACTGGCGTTTTTCCGTCTTCCTGCAGAAAAATATTGTCTGGCTTGAGGTCGCGATGAATGATGCCTTGACTATGTGCATATCCAACCCCATCGCAGATTTTCCTGAATAACTGGAGGCGTTCAATGGTACTCCAGTTATCGAAATTCCCTCTACTAAGCGGGCCACCGGAATAATATTCCGTTACCATGAACGGTTTTGCGCTCTCCAAATCTGAATCGACATGCTTGACCAAATTGGGATGACCTAATCTTAGCGCTGCGGCTACTTCGCTCTCACACCGCTTCATCCGATCTGGATTTTTGATTATGAATCGTTTCAGAACGTACTCACGTTTTTTGGGGTCGCTTTCTCGGTATACGAGAAAGGTTTCGGCCTGCCCACCTGGTGTTAGCGATTGCGCAACAATCCACGTTCCGTATTTCTGAGCCATGACTTTTGCTTCCTGTCCATTGGGAATACGCTAGTTTTTTCAAGACGTTCAACAAGTTATTGAATAGTTTCTGTTCAATATGCAATAGTTTCGAGATTTGTCAATATCAAAATATAAATATATTGACAAATCTATTTGATATTATTAATGTTGTCAACTTGTTCAATATACCAATATTAATTCTTAGGAGGTTTCTGTTCAATGCCGATGCTTCCTGTTCCAGTTGCCATTTTAACTAGGTATAACGCAATTCTCGAAAAACGTGCCATTGCACCGGCACAACATGCGGACTATAAAAAATGGCTGAGATATTTCCTGGATTTCTACACAAAATATCCTGTCCCCGAAGCCCACTCCGATCAGGTACGTTTATTCATCGAAAAATTACGGGAAAAAAGACAGACCCCATCTCAGCAAAAGCAGGCAGCACATGCTGTATCCCTGTATTTTGAAATGCAGCGCAAAAGCGAAACCCCAGTTCCGGATATCAGTACCAAAACGACATCATTTGTCCGGGAACCTCAGCAGGCATGGAATGTATCTCCCTCTTTACCTCAGACAATTCTGCCAAAGACAACCTCGTCTGTTGTACCCGCAAAGCGTCAGCCGTGGCGTCTATGGCAAGATGGCTATGCCGTTAAATCAGAGTCTCCGGAATGGGATGCCGCCATCGCCTGCCTGGCAGCGGAGATCAAAACACGGCATTACTCCAGAAAGACGCTTAAAACCTATGCACATTGGTCACGCCAGTTTCAGAGTTTTCTAAAGGATAAACCGCCTGGTTCTCTTTCTTCAAAGGATGTCAAGGAATACCTGACCTATCTCGCTGTTAAATGCAATGTCTCGGCATCAACTCAGAATCAGGCTTTCAATGCGCTTCTTTTTTTGTTCCGGCATGCCCTCAAGAAGGATTTCGGAGAATATAAGGACGTTCCACGCGCGAAAAAATCAAAATATATTCCGGTAGTCCTTTCCCGAAAAGAAATCGAGACCGTGCTGAAACACCTTCAATACCCCTATGATCTCGTGGTCAAATTGCTTTACGGTTGCGGGCTCAGGTTGTTTGAATGCCTGCAACTGCGCGTGAAGGATTTTAACTTCGACGCAGGAATGCTCACTGTCCACGGAAAAGGGAAAAAGGATCGCACTGTTCCCCTGCCTGAGACGATTATACCGGAACTCTCTTCCCAACTTGAGGTTGTTAAAAAATTTCATGACAAAGACCTCGCGGCGGGATATGCAGGAGTGTTTCTTGATGACCAGCTTGAAAAGAAGTATCCCTCGGCAGCAAGGGATTTTATCTGGCAGTGGTTCTTCCCGCAAAAGGCACTCACTAAGGTTTCGGCAGCACAAGAACTGCGGCGATATCATCTGCATGAGACTCATGTCCAGGAGGCGCTTTATGATGCTGTGCGCAATGCAAAACTCATGAAGCGTGTCACTTCTCATACCTTCCGTCACAGTTTTGCCACTCATCTTTTACAGGCAAATTATGACATACGGACCATCCAGACGCTTCTCGGTCACAGCGATGTGAGGACCACGATGATCTACACCCATTGCATACCAAGCAGGACTGTCAAAGAGGCTAAAAGCCCCCTCGATTTCTGATTTTTTAAATACACTTCTGAAATGTTCAGGTCGATTAAAAAAGATTGCCGCAAGAGATAAAACTTGACTAATTTGTCATGTCAGATTATCTCTTTTTCAAAAAACGTGGAGAGATGTCCGAGTTGGCTGAAGGAGCACGACTGGAAATCGTGTGTACTGCCAAAAGTGGTACCGGGGGTTCGAATCCCCCTCTCTCCGCCATTCCTTAAATAAATATTAAAGGCGTTCCACCTCGCGGGGTGAAACGCCTTTTTATTGTCCGGGAAAAATTAAGGCTGTTTTACGTATCCTATTTTTGCGGATATCCGATAGGAAGTTCAATAACCGGGTTTTGAGTGTCTTTCAGTTTTAGCAAGGTCCTCATTTTAGCCTTGTCAAACGCTGCACGCGGACGGGTTCCAAAGTCATTGGCGGCGCAAAATAACATCACATTCTGTGTAATAATGCCTGCGGAAAAGGCCCCCCATTCCTTTTTTAAAGCATCGTCGCCGGCACGGTATTTGGTAGGCTCTGATACCAGGAGGAGATCAACCGGAAAGTTAGCCGTTTTGGCCCCGCCGCCGGCTCCGGCAGGAGCAGCACCAGCAGGGGCGCCACCCGGCGCTCCACCGGCCTGACCGGCGCCGGCAGGTGCGCTACCCTGCCCACCGGCGGCAGGGGCGGCCCCCGGAGTTCCGCCGGAAGGACCACCGGAAGGCATTCCTCCTCCGCCACCCATGCTCATGGAATTGCCTATATCCGCCCTGTGGTCGCCGCTGATGACAGGATTCAGGGCATGGTTTGCGTAGTCATAGATATAAACCCCGTCCTTCATGAATACGTAAACATCAACATCCTGTGTGTTCATAGCTGACGAGTAGGTGCGCTTTTTGTTGTCAGGCCGATTAATCCCGGCGGCAGCCCACAGGAGGTCGGAAAGATCCTGCATGCTTATATCCTTGTCTGACCAGCTTTGAGCTGATGCCTTTTTTGACAAGGCATCCATCAGGGAAGAACCCCTGTTCTTATTGACCGTGGGTAGTTTGATTGTTTTCAGGTCCTGAGCCTGAACCAGGCTTAAGGTAAAAAGGATAGTTAATGATGCGATGAAGATAATAAATATTCCAAACTTGCCGTTCCCTCTATTAAATGCCCCTTTCATGATGGTCTCCTTTACTGATAAAATTAATATGTTTGATCGTATCAGAAGGCAGGTATATACACATATTTTAATTAATTGTTCAACCAATTTTTACCAGCAATGTCCGGTTAGGATCTTGCATAGATGAATCCTCAAGGCATGGGAGGCCCTTTTTTTAAAGATGAAATGGTTTATGGTGTGGCTTCCCATTTCATTGCCGGCGGCAATGTGCAAATTGACAATTCCTGCCTTTGATGTTACTAAAAATTGCCTTTTGAATCGCAACATGATTTAATCAAGGCGTTTTATTTTTATACCCCGGATAAATTAAAATCGTGTATATATAATTTTACCGTGAAACGGTTGATTTCCATTTTAACCTGCATGTTTCATGATATTCACCAATTGAAGATGGTTAGGGCATAAGATATGGCATATGAAGTTTTGGCAAGAAAATGGCGGCCACAGGTCTTTCAGGACGTGGTCGGTCAGGAACACATAATCCAGACCCTGTTAAACGCCATCAACACGGACAGGATCGCCCATGCCTTTCTCTTCAGCGGGGCGAGGGGCGTGGGAAAGACTTCAGTTGCAAGGATACTGGCCAAGGCCTTGAATTGCCGGGACAGGGTTGACGGAACGCCCTGCAACAAATGCATATCATGCAGGGAGATAACCGACGGATCTTCTGTGGATGTTCAGGAGATAGACGGGGCGTCCAACCGCGGCATTGATGAGATAAGGGAGTTGAGAGAGAACATCAGGTACATGCCGTCATCCGGCAGGTTCCGCGTCTATATCATCGATGAGGTCCACATGCTGACCATCCAGGCGTTTAACGCCCTTTTAAAGACCCTGGAAGAACCGCCCCCCCATGTCAAGTTCATATTCGCCACCACAGAGCCCCACAAGGTCCCCATCACTATCCTTTCCAGGTGTCAGAGGTTTGATTTCAAGAGGCTGCCCCTTGGCAGGCTCATCGAGCAACTGACTAAAATCACGTCCGAAGAGGGGATTGAGATAAAAAGGTCCGGCCTTGCCGTTATCGCCAGGGAGGCGGACGGAAGCATGAGGGACGCGGAGAGTCTCCTGGATCAGGTTGCCGCCTATACCGGACGTAAAATAGAAGATAAGGACATCAACGATATCCTGGGCATTATTGACAGGGATATAATATTTGAGATGTCAGGTGCCATGATTGACGGGTCTCCTGATAAATGCCTCGAGATCGTTGAGCGCATCTATAATTACGGCTATGACATAAAGGAATTTTACAGGGCTATAATGGACCAGTACAGGAACCTCGTCGTCTGTCTTGTTGCCCCGAAGAGCGACCTCCTGGATATGACTGATGACAGCGTGAAGGACCTGGAGATCCAGGCAAAGAAGGCAGGGCTCACGAAGCTCCAGCAATCCCTGAATATCCTGATCAACAGGGAGGAGACCCTGAGATTCACCTCCCACTCAAGACTGGTCTTGGAGACCATAATGGTCAAGGTCTGTCAGTTGGGCGATTTATTATCATTCGGCGAGATAATAAAGAAGATTGAGGCTATGGAAAAAAGGCTCGCGACATCGCCTGTCCCTTACATCGCCATGTCTTCAGGGACTATCGCCGAGACGCAGGCGACATGGGATAAAAAAGGGGAAGAGGAAAAAGACCCCGAAGAAAAGGAAGATCTATCCCCGGTCGATCAATGGAAGAATTTTATGAATTATCTGGCATCCAAAAACGCTCCTATGTCAAATAATCTTGGGGAATGGAAGTTCAAGGGTTTCAGCGGGGACGGCATCGAGATCATAAGGGGAGAGAGCGCCTTTTCATCTGTCTATTTTGATGACGTAGAGAGGATGGATAAGCTGATAAGCTATTGCGGTGAGTTTTTCGGGAGAAAGGTAAAGATTAAGATCCTGGGCAACACAGCCGCTGATAAGGGCGAACCGGCCGGCAAGGGGAAAAAGGATGAATCCAGGCCAAGGCAATATGCAGACATGCCCCGTCCGGTCCAGGATGTCATGGATATATTTAAAGGAGAAATAAGGGGCGAGATCCCATCGGCAAAAAAAGAAAATAAATCAGAATAATAAACATATTATCAGGAGGCAATTTAAATGAAGGGCATACCGAGCATGGGGAACCTGATGAAACAGGCCCAGCAACTACAGACAAAGATGGCCAAACTTCAGGAGGAGTTGGGGGAGAAGACAGTCGAGGCATCTTCCGGAGGGGGCATGGTCTCTGTCGTGGTCAATGGAAGGCAGGAACTGCTGTCCATAAAAATTGATAAAGAGGTAATTAATCCGGATGATCAGGATATGCTTCAGGACCTTATATCGGCGGCTGTGAATGACGGCCTGACAAAGGCAAAGAATATGGTCAGCGAAGAGATGAGCAGTATCACAGGGGGCTTGAATCTCCCGCCTATACCGGGGCTTACCTAGTGTTCATCCGAAAATATCCATTTTCGGATTCATGCTATCAGCCGTCAGCATTCAGCTATCAGCCTAATCATATGTGTTTAATGATATGAACGACTTGAGATTCCTCACCTGCGTTCGGAATGACAGTTCTTCCTATTGTGACACAGTCTCTCCGGGCGTGGATATCTATTTTTTAAAGGGGCTTGATGGACGAGAAGGAAAAAAAACGTCTGACAGAGACCGTCAGGGGCTCGGGCTGAGCGTCAAAGCTGGGTCCGGGCGACCTGGTAAAAGCACTCTGCGGCCTTGATCTGCCTGTACATGCCGACCTCCTGGTGGGACTGGAGACCTCTGACGATGCCGGGGTCTACATGTTAAGGGATGATCTGGCAATCATACAGACAGTGGATTTTTTTACCCCTGTGGTGGATGATCCTTACTCCTTCGGTCAGATTGCCGCTGCAAACGCACTTAGCGATGTATATGCCATGGGCGGAAAGCCATTGACCGCCATGAATATCATCTGTTTTCCTGTGAAAAGCATGGCTATATCCGTGCTTCAGGAGACGCTGAGAGGCGGTCTGGATAAGATAAAGGAGGCGGGCGCCCTGCTGGTCGGGGGGCACAGCGTTGAAGACGAGGAGTTCAAATACGGCCTCTCCGTAACCGGCGTCATCCATCCGGATAAGGTCCTTACGAATAAGGGCGCAAGACCCGGAGACCTTCTTGTCATAACAAAGCCCATAGGCACAGGGATTATCAATACGGCCATAAAAGGGAATCTGGCGGACGATAAACTCATCAGGGAAGTAACGAAGATCATGTCAACCCTCAATAGCGGGCCTGTTGAGGAGTTCAATAATTTCAGGATCAGCGCATGCACGGATGTCACAGGCTTCGGCCTTCTGGGGCACGCATGTGAGATGATAGAGGGGCAGGACACAGCCCTTAAGATCTATCCCGCAAAGGTTCCAATTATTCCGGAGGCGTTAAACTTTGCGAGGATGGGCATTGTCCCCGGAGGCACATTCAGGAACCGGGAATTCAGGAAAGAATATCTCATAGGGGCCGATAAAATAGATAACGTCCTTATGGACATCCTCTTTGATCCTCAGACGTCAGGGGGGCTCATGATCGCAGTCAAAAGGGATGATGCTGAAGGACTTGTTTCAAGGCTGATAGAGAAGGGCCTGAGTGCGTCATGTATTATAGGTGAATTTATCGAGGCTCCGGCGGGGAAGATTATTTTAAAATAAGGCGTAAGGCGCATAGAAAAATTTGAAATTTCAAATTTGAGATTTGAAATCTTCTATCTTTAATTGCGCCCTGCGCCTTCTTTTTATTTTTTCACCTTTTCCTTTAAGGCCGCCACAACCTTGAAGAGATCATCAGCGACGCCATAATCCGCGACCCTGAAGATGGGGGCCTTTCTGTCCTTGTTTACCGCAATCACGGTCCCTGCCCCTGTTATCCCGGCCACATGCTGGAATGCGCCGCTTATTCCGAGGGCGAGATATATCCGCGGCTTGACGCTCTTGCCGGACGTGCCCACCTGATGGAATTTGGGGAGCCAGTTTTTATCCACAACAGGCCTTGAACAGGAGATGACCGCCCTCATCAGATCCGCCAGTTCCTTTACAATCGCTATGTTCTCCTTCTCCCCGACCCCTCGCCCGACAGACACCAGAAAGTCCGCCTGTGAGATGTCCGTTTCCCCTGCCCCTGAATCGGTAAATTCCAGGAATTTCTTGCGCGGCTCAGGGATATCCGATGGGGTCTGCATGGCGAGCGCTTCCCCATGCCGATCCCCTGCCTTATCCACAGGGAATGATCCGGGTCTTATGGTGATCACATATCCTGGTGAGGGTTTGAAGGCAACCTTTGAAAAAAGCTTGCCGCTGTATATCTGGCGCATGGCCTTTAATGCCCCGTCTTCCACAAGGATGTCAACGCAATCAGAGGCTATTGGAAGGCCCAGCTTAACGGCCAGCGAAGGGGCCAGGTCCATTCCCCACGGCGTGTGGCCTATTAGGGTAAGGAAGGGCCTCCGTTCATTAATAAGCCCGCTGATCAGATATTTATATGTATCCGCGTCAAAGTGCTCAAGACGGTCATCTTCTATGGATATGACGGTATCTGCCCTTTCCTTGAGTTCATTTTTAAACGGGAGATCTTTCCCTCCTATCAGCACGACCGTCAGGCTGTGAGAGAGTCTCCGGCACAATTCATCTGCCTTCCACAACATCTGAAAGGTGATGTCCCTTACGGTTCCCTGTCTGTGTTCCGCAATAACAAATATCTCGCCCATGTTATAGATCCGCTCCCTTCTCTTTAATAATTCTGATGATCTCAAGCGCGACCTTTTCCGGCTCTCCTTCTATCATGACCGCGCCTTCTGTCTCGGGCGGCTGATAGATCTCCTCAACAAATGTCCATGGAATAAGATCTTCTTTCGAAAGATTAAGGTCTTCAACCCTTATAACGCGCAACTCCTTTTTGGACGCCTTTCTGATGCCCATGATGGATACATACCTAGGTTCATTAATTCCTGTCTGTATCGTAAGAAGTGCCGGGAGGGCAATCCTTGCGACTTCGTCTATGCCGCCTTCCAGTTCCATTTTAATCCGGGCCGAATTCCCTTCAGCCTCTAGCCCTGTCACCACCGCGGAATGGGCTATGCCCAGGTGTTCGGCCAGCATTATCCCTGTCATCCCGTTATTCAAATCCGAGGTCTGGACGCCGGTCAATATCAGGTCATAACTCATGCCCCTTATGGTTTCCGCAAGGATTTTTGAACCAAGATACGCATCAAGGACAAGCGTCCCCGGATCGATCCTTACAGCACTGTCGGCGCCGATAGCGAGACATCTCCTCAGTACCTCTTCATCATCTTCGCGACCGATAGTGATCGCCGTTACCATGCCCCCAAATTTTTCTTTTAACAGCACGGCCTCTTCAATGGCGTAGTTATCCCATTCGTTAATGAAGTAGACCAGGGAATCCTTTTTAATATCCTTTCTGGCCCCATCAATCTCCAGCTCAACCTCCTGTGTGAGAGGCGTCCTTTTAACGCATACAATAATATTCATTAATTAAATCTCCTTAATCCCGGTCATTACAGCATGACCGTCCTGAAAGCCCATTCTACTTGCTGTGATCGTACCAGCCGCGGCCCGTCTTTTTGCCCAGCATGCCGGCCTTAACAAGGTTTTTAATAGAGAGCGGCGGGTCCCATTTAAGCTCTTTTTGCAGGTTATTGTGAAAACCGTTCATGACATAGTAATTGATGTCCAGGCCGGTGTAATCCATCAGTTCAAAGGGGCCCATAGGGTAGTTGAGGCCGAGTTTGGTTGCCTTGTCGATATCCTCTTTTGATGCGATACCCTGTTCGTACAGCCTGATTGCCTCAATGTTGGAGGCGATCATGAGCCTGTTTACCACAAAGCCGGGGGAGTCAATCTTTACTTCTATCGGCTCTTTATGGAATTTTCTCACAAGGTCCATGCTTATGGCCACGGTCTCATCACAGGTATTCAAACCCCTGACAACCTCTACAAGCCTCATGAGCTGGGCCGGATTGAAAAAGTGCATGCCCACCACCTTGTCCTGTCTCTTGACGGCGGTCGCCAACTCTGTCAGGGACAGGGAAGAGGTGTTTGATGCAAGGACTACCTCCGGTCTGGTAAGTTCATCGAGCTCAGAAAAGGTCTTTTGCTTGACCTCAATATCTTCTATGATGGCCTCGATTATAAAATCCACGTCTTTCAGGGCGCCCATCCTTGTAGCGGGTTTGATCCTGGCCATCACGGCGTTTTTCTCTTCCTCCGACATTTTTCCTTTTTCCACGGACTTGGAGAGAAATTTATCAATATTATTCATGCCGTTTTGTACGAATCTTTCCTCAATATCCCTGAGCACTATATTGAAACCGGCCTGGGCAGCCACCTGAGCGATCTGGTTTCCCATTGTTCCGGCCCCTAAAATGCCTATTGTCTTAATGTCCATTTTTTGCCTCATGACTTTTTATAAAAAATTATTAGATCGTGATAGTGTGAATCCAAATATGTTCTGATTGTATATCACGGGTTAAAGTAAAACCTGCGACCAGATACATTACGGAGCGCATATTATATCGATACTGAGATAAAAAAAAGAGATTTTTTAAAATTCAGAAGAGTAAATCGTCAAAATGCCGACAATGCAAATATTTATACGGTCAGATTAACAACTTTATAGCAGTCTCTAGGCAGGTTATACCTTATCCTACGTCTTTTAGTTTATTTGTTTCTACGGATGGCAGAATGTCATGATGTTGTAGTTATAAGATTAAAAGATACATCATGTGCCGACTTTTTTAATGGAATTTGTTTTTATGGTTATTTTTCCATATGTCCGGTAAAAATGGCAAAGTATTTGCATATATTTAAATAATCACAATTTTATTAACTGAACAGTCCAAAGTTCTGTCATTCCCGCGAAGGCGGGAATCCATGACTTATCAATTTTTCTGGATTCCCGCCTTCGCGGGAATGACAGAAGTGGAGCGGGAATGACAGAAGTGGAGCGGGAATGACGGTTCATAAAAATAAAGTGCCATTTAAAATCAGAATGTTATAAAGAACTTTAGACTCTCAAGTTATTAATGCTACTCCGACATTTTTGGTTCTCTGTCATTCTGAACGACCGTAGGGAGTGAAGAATCTTGATTCCCATTGTTAAAACCGAAGATTCTTCGTCGCTACGCTCCTCAGAATGACAATGTGTCGGA
>Ga0153915_10005301_pt1 | contig 11979 bp, 9 predicted proteins | sample Opewatmetagenome_2_FD_107003 | JGI IMG/M metagenome (GOLD analysis project Ga0153915, IMG submission 107003) | Freshwater wetland microbial communities from Ohio, USA - Open water 3 Core 3 Depth 3 metaG | ecosystem: Environmental > Aquatic > Freshwater > Wetlands | place: USA: Ohio, Lake Erie...
GCATACAGGTTTTTTGATTCGGTGTTTTATAGCCCCCCTCCAGGGGTATTAAAGTCAGGGTGTTTCCCGCCTCCGTTGGCCTTTTGAGCTTCGTCAGGCGCAGACGAGCAATTCTTCGAGGTCCAGCTCCATCAGGTGTTCGAGGTAGTCCTTTAGCTCATCTTCTGCGAATGTTGCCAGGAATTCCGGTCTTGCGGTCTTGTTTATCTCGCAGATGCAGTCAATCAACTCCCTTTTGCTCATATCCACAAATCCTTCAATAAAAACATTTAGTGGCTGTTCGCAGTATCGACACAGCTTGCGATTTTTCTTTAGCGAGTATGAATCCGCAGGGGCTTTCGCCCCATAACAAAAACCACGATATGCAGGATTTCGAAGGCCTCACATACAACATATGGGAGAGGGGTCCCAAATCGCCCGTCAGTGTCCAATAAAATCGGCGGGAGACGTCCAATCAGGGGCGCAAGAAAAATTTGCAATAGCGGAAATTTTTTCCGTTAGAAGTAACAACAGTTAAGGACGGCATCTGTTCAAAAACGCAGGGTTTTGGGGGGCAGTGCGCCAAGGGGAATTTTTCCGTGCAAGGGGCTTGTTCTGCGCGAGTTTTTTTCCTATACTGGTTGGTTTCAGGGCTTTTACAGCGGACAAGCCATAAAGACCATAATTTGGAGAACTGAAAGTGGCAAGTACCGGCGATATACGCAACATAGTGATAATGGGTCACGGCGGCGCGGGCAAAACCTCGCTGACTGAGGCGATACTGCACAAGACAGGGGCAACCAATCGATTGGGCAGCGTCGATGACAAAACCAGTATTTGCGATTACTACGATGAGGAAAAGGTTCATGGCCATTCCATAAAATCCTCGGTAGCGCATACACAATACGGAGGCAAGCAGATAAACATAATCGATACTCCCGGCTATCCCGACTTCATCGGGCCATCCGTCAAGGCGATTGCCGGCGCGGAGACGGTTGTGATAGTCGTCAATGCGATGTCAGGGGTCGAGACCGTTACGCGGAAGGTATTTGAGACGGCGACAAAGACCAAAAAGGCCAAGTTGATAGTAATCAACAAAATGGACGCGGAAAACGCGGAGCTGCCGCGACTGATTAAGGATATACAGGAGTGTTTCGGGATGCAGTGTCGCTGCGCGAATCTGCCGTCGGCGGACAAGGCATCGGTAATTGACTGCATCGAGAACAGCACGGGCAGTTCGCCCGTTATGGACGTTGCTCAGGCGCATACGGAGCTTATCGAGACCATAATCGAAGTTGACGACAAGCTTATGGAGAGCTACCTGGGCGGCGAGCAGATAGCGCCTGAAAAGGTTTCGGAGGTTTTTGTCCACGCACTGATGGCTGGGACGGTTGTTCCGATTGTTTTTACAAACGCCAGAAAAGAAATTGGCGTTGAGGGGCTTTTGGGTATCATCGCGAAATATACGCCGTCGCCGCTTCAGGTGGAGCCGACGCAATTAAAGGCGGGAGACAAGCAGATAGTGTTGCAGCCCGACCCGGCCGGTCCCCTGGCGGGGCTTGTGTTCCGCGTTTCATTCGACCCGAGGTCGAATATGAAATTTTCATCCATACGCATATTCAGCGGAACGCTGAAATCCGACATGAATATGATTCGCAACGACGATAAGAAGGGCGTTCGCCCAGGCCATATTTTGAAGTCGCAGGGCGGAGAGACGCAGGAAATTCCCCTCGGTCTGGCGGGTGACATTATAACGCTTGCCAAGATTGAGGACCTCAGGATAGGCGACCTGGTTCACGACGGCCGCGTCGCGGGGAAATTCGATTTGCCCGTGGCTCCTGAGCCGATGTTCGCTCTTGCCCTTGAGCCGGCGGCGAGAGGCGACGAGCAGAAAATCGGCAATGCGCTGGAAAAACTTTGCGAGGAAGACCCGTGCCTGAAGGTTACCAGGGACGCCCAGACCAAAGAGCTTGTCCTCAACGGCCTCGGCGACCTGCATCTTCGCGTGATGCTCGAAAAAATGGAGAGCCGTTCGAAGCTCAAGGTCAATACCAAAGAGCCGAAAATTCCATACCGCGAGACGATTACCCTCAAGGCGGAGGGGCATTATCGACACAAGAAGCAGACGGGCGGCTCGGGGCAGTTCGGCGAGGTTTATCTTCGCATTGAGCCGGCGCCGCGAAATTCAGACCCGCCATTAATATATAGCTGGGACATATTCGGCGGCTCGATTCCGGGCCAGTACGAGCCGGCGGTGCTGAAGGGCGTCAACGAGATTATGGAAAACGGTTTCGTCGCCGGTTTCCCGCTTCAGGACGTCAAGGTCTCCGTTTACGACGGCAAACATCACCCCGTCGATTCAAAAGAAGTGGCGTTCCGCGCGGCGGGCAAAGGCGCGTTTCTTGATGCGCTCGAAAAGGCAAAGCCGGTCCTGCTCGAACCCATAGTCAATATCGAAGTTACCGCGCCGGCGGAAAACATCGGCGATATCGCGGGCGACCTGGCGGGCAAGCGGGGCAGGGTTTTAGGGCAAGATATGCTGCCGGGCAATATGCTTCTCATTAAGGCGCAGGTGCCGCTGTCTGAGGTGACGCAGTATAACAGCCAGTTGAAATCCGTAACCGGAGGCCGGGGCAGCTATTCAATGTCACTGAGTCATTACGAAGCCGTTCCGCCGAACATCCAGGCCAACGTCGTCGCACAATACGCGAAACCAAAACATACTGCCGAATAAAGAAATTTATTTGTGTATGAGCATTCAACCCCCGGTTTGGTTTAGCCGGGGGTTTTTGTTTACGGCATATCGATAGCAAAGAATTGAGTATTGAGAACCCCGGCTATAGTCGCGATGATTCAATTGCTTCGGTGAGGATTTTGCGGTTGTCGTTAATCCAGTGCGCTTTGTGAACAATCATTTTGAGAAAATCCGTTCCCTTAAGATTGCCGAAAAATCCGGTCGCGGCTATGGGCAAAACCGCCTCGGCTATCATTGTCTCAACCATTAAATCCAGAAGCGAATCGAGATGGTCTTTATCCAGGTTGATAACCTCACGATAACCTTCGAGGACCTGGACTAATTTGGCCTGGTCAAGATAATCGGGCCAGTCGGCGGGATTGGGCTGATAACCGACTAATGAGAACTGAAGCATAGCATTGGCTAAATCGGTAACCGGCGGAGCGATTTTGACGGAATCAAAGTCAAGCACTGCCACGAGTTTGTCTTTGTCGAAAAGCATATTCCCCGGGTGCCAGTCGCCGTGAACCACCTGCTGGGGCCACGAATCGAATCCAAGCTCGTTAACATGCACACTGGCGTGGTTGTAAAGAGACATCAGCTCTTCCCCGCAGCGGTGGAGCTTCCTTTCGTTGCTTTGATAGATATCCGAGGCGATGGTTTTAAGATGTCTCCTCACCATCGTCGAATTGTGAAAACTCGCTTTGAGCGGCTCCCACTCGAATTTGAAATTGGCCAGGTACTGGTGAAACTTTGCAAGCTGTCTTCCCGTGTCGATTGTCGCTTCGGCTGAGCCGGGGTAACGGGTGCCGCCCACGAACTTGAAAAGCTCATATATATTGCTGCTAAGCTGCAGTATGGTTCCAAATTCATCCCGTGCAGCGACCAGCGGTGCGACGGGGAAATATCGTTTGGCCAGTTGCGACTGCACGGCGTGTGCGAATGCGACCCGATATACGTCGTCTTTATCCTGCAATCGGCGTTTGAGGAGAAACTTTCCCTTGGTGGTTATTACGACTATTTTGGGCGCGTGTCTGCTTCCTCCGACAAGGCGCATAACCTTGCGGATTTTCCCGATATCGTAGCGGCTGAGGACTTCAGCCAGCTCTTCTGATGTGAAACGCGCACCTGTCGCCATAATAAATACGATTAATAATTAACGGTTAAACGGGAGTTTGAATTTGCCCGAAGCGGTTCATTTTCTAAACATCAGCAGGACGACAATCAGCAGCAGGAAAAACGCTGCCGCCCCGAGAACAAGAGTGGTTGTTTTGTACCGCGTAACGGTCTGTTCGAGATTAACAGCTTCGGTTTCCTCCTCTACCGGCTCGCCTTCTTCAAGCTTTTCGAGGTCCGACATATTCATACGCTTGTGCGCCCGCAGAGGGGCCTCTCCGGCCCGGACCGCCTTCAAATCAATCAGGAGTTCCTCGACGCTGCTGTATCGGTCTTTTTTGTTTTTGGCCATCATAACTTCGATGACCTCGGATACGCCGGCGGAAAGCGAGGTGTTGATGTGGTCGGGGGGGACAAGCTGGTCTTTGAGATGTTTTCGCATCACCTCCGCCGGGTCGTCGGCCATAAAGGGGACGCGCCCGGTTACCAGGTGATAGAACGTTGCGCCGAGGCCGTAAATGTCGGCCCTGCCGTCAACGTCCATTTCGCCGCGTATTTGTTCGGGGGAGATATAATAAGGCGTGCCGTATGCCTTGCCCTTCTCCATCTTGGCCGCCTCGAAGTCCGTGGTTTCTCTGGCAAGACCCATATCTGCCAGCTTTACTATCCCCTCCTTGTTAATCATTATGTTTTTGGGTTTTACGTCGCGGTGAATAAGGCCCATGGAATGGGCGTGTCTGAGGGCCTCGGCGACCTGGATGATAACATCGAGGGCCTCCTTTTCGCCGTAAACCTTGCCCGCCGCCAAATCATCGTAGAGGGTTTTGCCCTCGACGTATTCCATCACGAAGTAGTGGTAGCCGCCGGCCTCGCCGACGTCCACTGCCTGTACGATGTGCGCATTATTGAGCTTGCCTGCGGCCTTACCCTCTTTATAAAAACGTTCCACGTATTCTTTGTTTTCGGTGAACTTTTTCGGCAGGACTTTAATGGCGACGATTCGGTCCAAGCTGAGCTGCCTGGCCTTGTAAACGACGGCCATAGCGCCTGCGCCGAGTTTGCCGAGAATCAGGTATCCGGGTATCTGATGGGCGGCGGTTGAGCCGCGCGCCTCTTTGATGGTGTTGACTACGCGGTGCGCCTGTGTTTTTGTGAGGTAGCCCCTCTCAATGAGAAGGTCTTTAAGCAGAGCGGGATTAGTAGTCCGCCTGACCTCGGCTTCCTCGATGCAGTGTCGCAGCTCTTCATTGGTGCAAAGCCCCTGGTCGAGGACCATTTTGCCGAATATCGTATCGTAATTGGTACTCTCGTCTGCTCTTGCCATTTATCTGTTTACCGGTTAGGAAGGAGGCGTTCTTCCAGATTTAATCCTGTTATTATTCGTTATACCAGACCATTGTCAAAATAAAAATAAAATCTCCCCTTGGTCCAATAACAGCATCGACCAAATCGCTTTCCCAGTTTAACGCTTTCTGGGCCATTGACTTAGCTGCAAATCCTGCTACACTACCTATAGTTGACACCTTGAACCCATATAAAACCCTTGAAAGCGGGGAAAGAAGTTGCCAGAAAAGAAGAAGTTAACTATGGCTTTGCTATGCACGGAGGCGCGTGATTTTGCCCGGACAGAGTCGAATCACGATGACCGGCAGTTGTTTGGCGTAACCGACGGCAAAGCGGTAGGAACTTACTTTGAACACAAATTCAGGGCGTGTTTGGGGGAAAGATATACTTTTACGGAAGGAAACTCCGCCAGCGGCATAGATTTTCCCGAGCTTGACGTTGATATAAAGGTAACGAGCATTCATCAGCCGCAATCATCCTGTCCGTTTAAATCCGCCCGGCAGAAGATTTTTGGTCTTGGTTATTCCCTTTTAGTATTTGTTTATGACAAACAGGATAACCGCAAAAAGAAAACGGGGCGACTGAACATACTCCACGCTATTTTTGTGGACAAGTCGCGCACGGCGGATTATCAGACAACTACCGGGCTAATACAGATAGTTCAGAATAACGGAAACATTGACGACGTGACGGCTTTTATGAAAGAACGGTTTTTGCCGGTAGATGACGTAACTGCTGGTAAGATTGCGGAAGAGATATTGAAGAAGCCGCCGCAGGTCGGTTATCTGACGGTTTCAAATGCCCTTCAATGGCGACTCCAATACCGGCGAATCATAGAACAGGCGGGGGAAGTGGCGGGGTTGGAACGAATCGTATGAGAGCATCTATGCCGACAACAAGACACAAAATCGAATTCGGCGATTTCCAGACGCCCGATGAACTTGCTTTGGAAGTTTGCCGGTTTCTTTGTGAACGGGGTATTCAGCCGAAAACGCTAATCGAGCCGACGTGCGGGAAAGGCAGTTTTATCATTGCCGGTCTCGAAGTATTCAATGGCTTGAGGCAGGTAATCGGTCTTGATATAAATCGGAACTATCTGCAGGATGTTGCCGGGAGGATTCAGAAATCAATTTCTTCCAAAGTTGAGTTGCTGAACGAAGATATTTTTGGTATTGACTGGAACATTAAATTTGCCGATGTTTCGCAACCCATTCTGGTCATAGGCAATCCTCCCTGGGTTACCAATTCTCAGCTTGGCGTTTTTGACAGCGTCAATGTCCCGCTAAAATCCAACTTCCAGGCGGATAAGGGACTTGACGCTATTACCGGAAAATCCAATTTTGATATATCGGAGTGGATGTTGTTGCGTATCTGTGAATGGGCACAGAACAAGCAGGCTATTGTCGCTATGTTGTGCAAAACCGCGGTGGCAAGAAAAATTCTGCGTCACGTCTGGAAACACAATCTGAATCTTGGCGATTTCGGCATTTACAATATCGACGCTAAACGCCATTTTGGCGTTGCTGTATCGGCGTGTCTTTTTGTATGCAAAGGCACGAACACGGCAGCGCCGAAACAGTGTAGCGTGTTCAACGATTTTACCGTGAAAAATCATACTTCGCTCATTGGGATGCACAAATCCGAATTGCTCGCTGACATTCAAAAGTATGATAAATGGGCTTTTCTCGATGGCCCGGAGGAACACTACAAATGGCGTTCGGGAGTAAAGCACGATTGCTCCGCCGTTATGGAGTTTGTTTGCGAGCCGGATGGGTTGAAAAATGGCCTGGGGGAAATCTGTGAGATTGAGCCGGAATTTCTGTATCCTTTAGCCAAAGGTTCGGATGTGGCTCAAAACCGGCAGAGAATCCGTAGCCGATGGGTGCTTGTTACGCAAAAGGAGACATCAGAAGATACGCGTTTCATCAGTCATCTTGCGCCAAAAACGTGGGATTATCTTCTGGGGCACGCCCATTACATAGACAGGAGAAAAAGCTCCGTTTATAAAGGAAGACCCAGATTTTGTCTGTTTGGAATTGGCGATTATGCCTTTGCCGGTTGGAAAGTAGCCGTCTGTGGGCTGTATAAACACCTTCATTTTTCAGTTGTCGGTCCCTTTGAAGGCAAGCCAACTATGCTCGATGATACCTGCTATTATCTTCCCTGCAAAACCGAGGACGAAGCGATTCTGTTAGCAGGAATTCTTAACTCTCAACCCGCAAAACAATTCCTTACTTCTTTGATTTTCTGGGATTCCAAGCGGCCAATCACATCCGGCGTTCTCCAGCGACTCAATCTTGTAGCTCTTGCGCACCATCTCGGCAAAAACGCCGAATTTGAAGAATACTTTGATAAAACCTTGTTTGATATGGTCGGTTCAAGTTAATATACCGCCTTTTTGCTATACTTCAGGAGAATGACAGTGGTATATAATTGTGTAGTATTGGTAAAACAGGTGCCTGATACCAAAAGGATAACAGGCAAGGCGATGAACGATGACGGGACGGTCAATCGTGCCGCCCTGCCCGCGATATTTAACCCCGAGGACCTCAACGCCCTTGAGGCGGCATTGGATATCAAAGACCGGTTCGGCGGGACGGTTACGGTTATAACTATGGGGTTGCCCGCGGCGGTTACGACGCTAAAGGACGCTCTTTATCGCGGGGCCGACGAGGCGATTCTTGTTACGGACGCCCGATGTGCCGCAAGTGATACCCTGGCAACGAGTTACATACTCAGTTGCGCGGTAAAACGGATTAAATATGATATTGTCCTTTGCGGCAGGCAGGCCATCGACGGCGATACCGCCCAGGTGGGGCCTCAATTGGCGGAAAAACTGGGAATACCGCAAATTACCTATGTTGAAAAGCCCGTTGAAATCGAGGGGCGGACGATAACGGCTCAGCGGAACGCAGGCAACGGCTGGCAGAAGGTCAAGGCACAGTTGCCTGTCCTGCTGACGGTAACGGGCCAGGCCAATGTGCCGAGGGTTGCGGCTGCGAAAAAGATGATGAAATACAAGGCCGCGATGACGCCCGCCGGAATCGAACAGACGCTGAAGGCGGAAAATGCCGCCGCGACACCGGACGAAATAAAGTCGCTTGCGGCTCACAAGGCCGGCGAGCTTGAGAAAAAAGGCGTGCTGATAAAGCAGTGGAATCTCGATTTCCTCAAAGCGGATTTGACCTGGTGCGGCAGGAACGGCTCGCCCACAAAAGTTCACCGGATTCAAAGCGTGGTGCTGGCCTCCAAAGAAACCAAATCAATTGAGCCGACGGACGATGGGTTGTCCGGTATGATTCACGAACTTCTCGAAGACAAAATCATCGCATAGCTAATTACGAAATACGAGATACGAAATATGATAGACGTAAACAGACGGGGTGAAGTGTGGGTATTCGCGGAACAGCATGGGGGTCTGCTGGAAGATACGCCGATTGAGCTGATGAGCAAGGGTCGGCATCTGGCGGACATTCTTGGCGTTGGGCTTGGGGCGGTGCTGCTTGGCGATAACGTAAAAGCCCTTGCGGCAAAGCTGATTCATTATGGGGCGGACAAGGTTTATCTGGCGGAGCATCCGCTGTTAGAGCATTACCAGGCGAACAGCTACGCCAAAGTTTTTTACGACCTGATTCACAAATACAAGCCGCAGATTGTGGTTTACGGTGCGACGGCAGTAGGCAGGGATTTGGGGCCTCGAATCGCCAGCGTGACCAAGGCGGGATTGACCGCGGACTGCACCGATTTGCAAATAGGCGACCACAAAACAACCGACGGGCAGACGCACAAAAACCTGCTGTTTCAGATTCGGCCCGCGTTTGGCGGCAACATCATCGCGACGATTATCAATTATGACCGCTGGCCCCAGATGGCGACCATCCGCGAGGGCGTGATGGTTATGGCGACGCCCGATACCAAAAGGAAGGGCCAGGTAATCACTGAAAAGGTTGAATTATCTCCGCAGGAATTGCCAATCGAGATTCTTGAAGAGCATACCAGGGCCAAAAAAGTTGATTTGAAAGCGGCTCGGATTATTGTCGCGGGCGGCGCGGGCCTGGGCAGCAAAGAGAACTTCCGGCTAATCTGGGATTTGGCCAATTGTCTTGGCGGCGCGCCGGCGGCAACAAGGGCCGCGATTGACCTGGGCTTCATCGACCACGACCACCAGGTGGGCCAGACGGGCACAACCGTGAGGCCTTCGCTTTATATTGCGGTCGGAATAAGCGGCGCGATACAGCATCAGTCGGGTATGAGCCAGAGCCAGAAAATCGTGGCGATAAACAACGACCCGCAGGCGCCCATCTTCGACGTCGCGCATTATAAAATCGTGGGCGACCTCAACGAGGTCGTTCCGAGAATGATAAAAGCCATCAAGGAAAAAGGATTCAAGGAAACCTCTTCAGCCGAAAGTAAATAACGATGCCAAATTTCTACACGGATAACGACGACATACGATTTTTGTTTAAGCACTTCGACCTGGGCGCTCTTGCCAGATTTTGCGAAGAGGATTTCAAGTTCGCTTCGCAATTCGATTACGCGCCCGCCGACGCCGGGGAGGCGATACGTAATTATGAAATGGTCCTCGATTCGATTGGGCAGTTGAGCGGCGACTTTATCGCGCCGCGTGCCGAATCGGTTGACAGAGAAGGCAATACCCTTAACCCCGATGGTTCGGTGAGCTATGCCAAAGGAATCGCGGAGTCACTGGATAAATTAGCCAAGGCCCAGGTGATGGGTTTTACGCTGCCGTATCGTTTCGGCGGGCTGAATTTCCCGAATACGGTTTACTCGATGGCGATTGAAATGGTATCGCGCGCCGATGCTTCGCTTATGAATATATTCGGCTTGCAGGGTATCGCGGAGACCATCAACGCCTTCGCCTCCGAGGAAATCAAGCAGAGATACCTGCACGATTTCGCGGCGGGCAAGATTACCGGTGCAATGGTGCTCACGGAGCCGGACGCCGGTTCGGATTTGCAGGCGGTCAAGCTCCGCGCGTTCGAGGACAACACGGGCAACTGGTTTTTGCACGGCGTCAAGCGTTTCATCACCAACGGCTGCGGCGAGGTACTGCTTGTGCTGGCGCGAAGCGAACAGGACCGCTCCGGCGGACTTGGGCTTAGCTTGTTCGTCTGCGACAGAGGGCCTGCGGTGCATATCCGCCGGCTCGAAGACAAGTTAGGCATACACGGCAGCCCGACCTGCGAAATATTTTTTGATAACACTCCCTGTCAACTGATAGGCGAACGGCAGCGGGGATTAGTTACCTATGTTATGGCGCTGATGAACGGCGCCCGCATCGGCATCGCGGGGCAATCGCTCGGTATCGCCGAAGCGGCATATCGCGTCGCGCGAGATTACGCGTCGAGCAGGAAACAGTTCGGCGTCGCAATCGAAAAGCTGCCCGCTGTCCGCGACCTGCTCATTGATATGAAAATATCGCTGGAGGCGGGACGTGCGCTGCTGTATGAAACGTCCCGTGTTGTTGACCTCAACATCGCTTATCAAAAACAGCTCGAGCTTAACCCGCACGCAGGCAAAGAGCAGTTGAAGCCCATCAAGGAGCAGGTGCGTCGGCTTGACCGGCTCGCCTCGATGCTGACCCCGATGAGCAAATACTTCTGCTCGGAGATGGCAAACCGCGTCGCCTACGACTCAATCCAGGTGCTCGGCGGCTCCGGCTATATGCGGGATTACGCCGTCGAGCGCCACGCGCGCGACGCGAGAATCACCACAATTTACGAAGGCACTTCTCAACTGCAAATCGTCGCTGCCGTCCGGGGCGTGTGCAGCGGCACCGCTGAAAAATACCTGACGGAGCTCGAACAGCAAAATTACGACCCCCAGCTTAAAGACCTGCTGGCGAAGCTGGCTGAAGGGGTAAAACAGCTTAAACACGCCGTAACATACGTCAAACACCACGGGACGGAATATATGGACCTCTACGGCAGGCCCTTAGTCGATATCGCGATTGATTTAATCGTCGGCTATCTGTTCTGCGATTACGCAAGCTCGAAGGTTGATATGGATGTCCCCGTCGTTGGCGAAGCCGGCGAGTCAAAAGAGCAGACGATACCTATGAAGAAACGCAAGGCGATTGTGGCGCGACGATTCATCACCAAAAACGCGATACAAATCGACGCTCTTATCCAGCTAATCTGCTCAGGCGACAAATCAACCCTGGGGGATTTTTCCGCACTTGTCGGCCCCGTCGTTGCCGAATGAGGACACGCTATGCTCGGTGCCGTTATATTTGATTTCGATGGCGTCCTTGTGGATTCCGAGCAGCTTCACCATAAGGCGTTCAATCGTGTCCTGACAAAATTTAATTACCAGTTGTCGAGCCGCGAGTACTACGACAGGTTCCTGGGGCTGTCCGACGAAGAGCTTCTGCGAATAGTTGACAAGGAAAGAAACCTGTCTTTGTCCAATCAGCAGTTCGGGCAGCTGCTTGGTGAAAAGGCGAATTTGTTCAAAGAAATGGCGGCGACCGAGGCGGGTATAATCGAGGGCGTGCCGAAGTTTCTTAATATGCTCTCCGACGGCAGGATTCCGATGGCAATCTGCTCAGGCGCCTTGCAGCCGGAAATAGAGACGATTCTCAAAGGCGCTGGCCTGCGGGAGTTTTTTGAGGCGCTCGTTTCAGCCGAACAGGTTGAAAAAGGCAAGCCCGACCCCGAAGGTTTCCTGTTGGCCTTGAAACTGCTCAACAAAAAGCTGAAAAAGTCAATCAGGCCGGAAGATTGTGTTGTGATTGAGGATTCGCACTGGGGTCTTGAAGCCGCGAAAGCAGCGGGGATGCGAGC
>Ga0153915_10005302_pt1 | contig 11979 bp, 8 predicted proteins | sample Opewatmetagenome_2_FD_107003 | JGI IMG/M metagenome (GOLD analysis project Ga0153915, IMG submission 107003) | Freshwater wetland microbial communities from Ohio, USA - Open water 3 Core 3 Depth 3 metaG | ecosystem: Environmental > Aquatic > Freshwater > Wetlands | place: USA: Ohio, Lake Erie...
CCGGGTGGCGGTGGGGACCGACGCGGTACAGGAGGCTGAACGGCTCTGCCTCAAAGTGAGCATGGACTTCCCGCGCACGACCTTCTTTGCCGGCAAGATGATCTTCCAGCGGGAGAAGTGGTTCCACCGCATGCTGCACAACGAGACGGCGCTGGCGATCCAGAAGCGGCTGCAGTGGGCGGGCAAGACGATGGTGACCATGCCGGTCCGGCTCAAGGAGAGCTAGCCGGAGCCGGGGCTCAGTCGGCGACGAACCGGTAACCGACGCCCGGCTCGGTCAGAAGCACTCGCGGCCGGGCCGCATCCTCTTCGAGCTTGTGGCGCAGCTGGGTCATGTAGACCCGCAGGTAGTGGGTCTGGGTCGCCGCATTCGGCCCCCAGACCTCCTTCAGCAGCTGGCGGTGGGTCAGCACCTTGCCCGGGTGGCGGGCGAGCGTGGTCAGCAGCTTGTACTCGAGCGGGGTCAGGTGGACCTCCCCACCCTTCGCAAAGACCCGCCGCTGCGACAGGTCGATCCGGATGCCGTCCGCGGTCACGATCGGCTCCGCATTCGCATCGGTCCTTGCCGCCCGGCGGAACGCGGCCCGCATCCGCGCGAGCAACTCCTCGACGCCGAACGGCTTGGTCAGGTAATCATCGGCCCCCGCATCGAGCGCCGCCACCTTGTCGACCTCCTGGCCCCGGGCCGACAGCACGATGATGGGCACGGCCGACCATTCGCGGATGTTGCGGGTAACCTCGATCCCGTCGGCGTCGGGAAGACCGAGGTCAAGCAGGATGAGGTCGGGAGCGCGTGATGCCGCCTGGGCAAGGCCCTCCCGTGCGGTCGCCGCCTCCACCAGGCGGAACGAACCGGCTCCCAGCGCCGCTCGCAGAAAGCGGCGCATCGGGGGCTCATCTTCGATGAGCAGGACGAGCGGAGCTTCGGCGCTCATGCGGGGGAGGCGGCTTCCGGCTCGACCGGGGGCCGGGCGGGCGGCGGACCCGAGAGCGGGATGGTGAACCGGATCGACAGCCCGCCTCCATCCCGGTTGCCGGCCCAGATCCGGCCCCCATGAGCGGTGACGATCCCCTTGCAGATGGTCAGCCCCAGCCCCGAGCCGGCCCCCGCCCGGGTGCCGGTCGCCCGATAGAACTTCTCGAAGATCCGGTCCTCCTCTCCAAGCGGAACACCCGGTCCGCGATCGGCTACCTCGACCGTGACTTCATCCGCGCCGGCCCAGGCCCGGACCTCGACCGGCGTCCCCGATGGCGTGTACTTCATCGCGTTCTCAAAGAGATTGATGAACACCTGCTCCATCAGGACGGCATCGAGGGGCACCAGGGGGAAGTCGGGCGGCAGTTCCACCTGCACCGGATGGTCGGCCAGCTTCTCCCCCAGCCGGATGAGAGCCACGCCGACCGGCTCTTCCAGCGGCACCCAGTCCTTCTGCACCTGAAGCGCGCCCGCCTCGAGCCGTATCATGTTGAGCAGATTGCCGATCAGCCGGTTCATGCGACCGGACTCCTCGATAATCGTCTCCAGCAACTCGCGCCGGGCCGGTGCTTTCATCGCCTGGTCGTCGGCGAGCAGACTGCTGGCTGCGCCGGTGATCGCGCCGAGCGGCGTGCGCAGGTCGTGAGACAGGGAGCTGAGGAGCGAGGTGCGCAGACGCTCCGCCTCGACCTCGACCCTTGCCCGCTGAGACTGGTCGGCGAGGCGGCTGCGCTCGAGGGCGCCGGCGACCTGATCCGCGAAGGTGTCGAGCAGCCGGCGCTGGCCGGGGTCTTCCAATCTGGAATCGTCCTCGGGTCGGATCCCCAGGACACCGACGACCCGCTCGGAAGCCACCAGGGGCAGATAGAGCGCCTTCGCGCCGGGAAGGGTATCGGTTCCCAGGCCCGCCCGCTGGCCCCGTCGCCAGACCCAGTCGGCGACACCCAGCTCCGTGTCGTCCAGCAGGTATCCGCCGGGCGCTTCTTCCAGCCGGACCAGGCGCCCGCCGTCCTCCGGCACGAGAAGGTGGACCTCCGCATGGAAGGTATCAGAGATGTGGCGTCGCGCCGCATCGGCGATGCGCACGGGTCCGAGGGAAGCCGCCAGCTCACGGCTCATGCCATAGAGCGCCGCCGTGCGCTGTTCACGCTCCCGGGCCCACTCGGCCTGGCGCCGCTGCCGGTGCGTGTAGCCACTGATCAGGAGCGTCGTGAGCAGCATCACGCCGAAGGTGAGCGCGTAGCGGAAATCGGAGATCGCGAAGGTCAGGTACGGCGGGACGAAGAAGAAATCGAACAGGGCGATGCTGAGCAGCGAGGCGACAAGCGACGGGCCACGTCCCCACCGTGCGGCTACCGTGGCGACACCGATGAGGTAGATCATCGCCACGTCCGTCACGCTCAGGGAACCGAAGGCAAGCCGGCCCAGGAGCGTGCAGACCGCCATCACCGCGATGGCATACCCGTACTCACGCCACGGGACCGGAACCGCCCGGACCAGGCGCTGGGTCCGGCTCCTGCCATCGCTCTCGCCACTGATGGCATAGACGTCGATGTCACCGCTGCCCCGGACCAGGCGGTCGAGGAGTGATCCGAAGAGCTTGTCCCGCCATCGCGGGTGGGTCGGCTTGCCGGTCAGGATCTTCGTGACGTTCTCGGCGCGGGCGAACGCGAGGATCTCTTCGACCGGATCGTTGCCGCTCAGCCGCACCGCGCGGCCGCCGAGTTCCTCCGCGAGTTGCAGGTTCTCCACCAGTGCCATGCGATCCGACTCGCTCAGGGTCTGCATGGGCGTTTCGACGAACAGGGCGATCCACTCGCACTTCAGCCCGCCAGCCATCCGTCGTGCGGCGCGCACCAGGCGGGCACTGGCGGGATTCGGTCCCACACAGACCAGCAGGCGCTCGACCGCCGGCCAGGTCTCGTGGATGCCATGCAGCTCGCGGTAGCCGCGCATCTGCGCGTCGATGCGTTCCGCGGTGCGCCGCAGGGCCAGCTCACGCAGGGCGATGAGGTTACCCGGACGGAAGAAGCGATCCAGGGCGCGGGCGGCCTGCTCCGGCACATAGACCTTGCCCTGCCGCAGGCGCTCGAGCAGATCTTCGGCCGAGAGGTCGGCCAGCTCGATCTCGTCCGCGACGTCGAACACGGAATCGGGCACCGTCTCGCGCACCTGGATGCCGGTGATCTGCGCGATGACGTCGTTGAGGCTCTCGATGTGCTGAACGTTCAGCGTGGTATAGACGGAGATGCCGGCGGCGAGCAGCTCCTCGACGTCCTGCCAGCGTTTGGAATGTCGGGAGCCGGGCGCGTTGCTGTGGGCAAGCTCATCGACCAGGAGGAGACCGGGACGGCGCGCGAGCGCGGCCTCGAGGTCGAACTCCGCCAGCGTGACTCCACGGTACGCGTATTTCCGGCGCGGCAGTTGCTCGAGGCCCTGCAGCAGCGCCTCCGTTTCAGGGCGCCCGTGGGTCTCGATGATCCCAGCCACGACATCGATGCCCTCACGGCGGCCGGCATGGGCGTCTTCGAGCATGGAGTACGTCTTGCCGACGCCGGGCGAGGCCCCGAAGAAGATCTTCAGGCGCCCGCGGTTTGCCTTCCTCTCTTCCTCCTGAACGCGTTCCAGCAGCGCATCGGGGTCCGGTCGTCGATCGGCCATGGGCTGATTGTGGGGGCGAGGGGAAAATAGAGCAAGCCGCCCGGGACCACGTTTCCTCGCGGTCCGATCGAGCGGCCCATTGACCCTACCCGGGATGGACGCCGGACGGTCGGCCCTACTTGGCTGCCGCCAGGCTATCCAGCGCGAGGTTGAGCCGCAACACGTTCACCCGCGGCTCCCCGAGAACGCCCAGTTGGCGTCCCTCGGTGGAAGAATCTACCAGATGCTGTACGGTCGCGGCGTCCAGGCCACGGGCCCGGGCGACCCGAGCCACCTGAAAGGCCGCCGCGGCGGGCGAGATGTGCGGATCGAGTCCGCTGCCGGAGGCCGTGACGAGGTCCACCGGGATGGGGCTGCCCTGGCCTGAATCAGCGGCCCGGAGCGCGGCGACCCTCGCCTCGACCGCATCCCTCAGCGCCGGGTTGAGCGGGCCGTAGTTCGAGCCGCTGGAGGACGCGGCGTTGTAGGCCGGGCTGGTGGCGGAGAGCCGCCCCCAGAAATAGCGGGGCTCCTCGAACTCCTGACCGATCAGGTCGGAGCCGATCGCCTTGCCATCCCGGAGGACGAGACTCCCCGTGGACTGGCGCCGAAAGAACAGCCGCGCGAGCCCGGTCACGACCGCGGGATACGCCATTCCCGTGAGCAGGGTGAGCAGCACCAGGGAGAGCAGTGCGGGACGCAATTGCGAACGCATGGGAGTCTCCTCAGGCCAGCCGCACGGCCACGAGCAACATGTCGATCAACTTGATACCCACGAACGGCAGCAGCACTCCGCCCGCACCGTAGAGCAGGAGGTTATTGCGCAGCAGGGCGCTGGCGCCGATGGGCCGATAGCGGACGCCGCGCAGCGCGAGCGGAATCAGGAAGACGATGATGAGCGCGTTGAAGATGACTGCCGAGAGGATGGCGCTCGAGGGCGTCGCCAGATGCATGATGTTCAGCGCGTTCAGCACCGGATACGTGGTGGCAAAGGCCGCCGGAATGATGGCGAAGTACTTGGCCACGTCGTTGGCGATGCTGAACGTGGTCAGCGCGCCGCGCGTGATCAGCATCTGTTTGCCCGTCTCGACGATCTCGATGAGCTTGGTCGGATTCGAATCGAGATCAACCATGTTGCCCGCTTCCTTGGCCGCCTGAGTGCCACTGTTCATGGCGACCGCCACATCGGCCTGGGCCAGCGCGGGGGCATCATTGGTGCCGTCACCCGTCATGGCCACTAGCCGCCCGCCCGCCTGGTGCTGGCGGATGAGGGCCAGCTTGGCCTCCGGCGTGGCCTGGGCCAGGAAGTCATCCACCCCCGCCTCCGCGGCGATAGCCGCGGCGGTGAGTGCATTGTCGCCGGTGATCATGATGGTCTTGATACCCATCTGTCGCAGCTCGGCGAAGCGCTCCTTGATCCCGCCCTTGACGATGTCCTTGAGCTGGATCACCCCCAGCACCCGCGCACCGTCAGCCACGACCAGCGGGGTCGCCCCCTGACGTGCGATCGTATCGACGATGGTCTGCACTTCCGCGGGCACCTTGCCCCCCACCGACTTCACGAAGGCCTCCACCGCATCCGCGGCGCCCTTCCGGACCTGACGACCGTTGAGGTCCACCCCGCTCATCCGCGTCTGAGCGGTGAAGGGAACGAACGTAGCCCCCAGCGCGTGGATGTCCCGCTCGCGCAGCCCGTACTTCTCTTTCGCGAGCACGACAATGCTCCGCCCTTCTGGGGTCTCGTCGGCGAGCGAGGCCAGCTGCGCGGCGTCCGCCAGCGCCTCGACCGTGACCCCGGGGCCCGGGAGAAACGCCACTGCTTGCCGATTGCCGAGGGTGATGGTGCCGGTCTTATCCAGCAGGAGTACGTCCACGTCGCCCGCGGCCTCGACGGCCCGGCCCGACATGGCCACCACGTTCTTCTGGATCATCCGGTCCATGCCGGCAATGCCGATGGCCGAAAGGAGTCCGCCGATCGTCGTGGGAATCAGGCAGACCAGGAGCGCTACCAGCACCGTCACCGTCACCGGCGAGCCCTTGCCGGCGGCCTGCACTCCGTAGAGGGAAAACGGCAACAGCGTGACGGTCGTCAGCAGGAAGACGATCGTCAGGCCCGCGAGCAGGATCTCCAGCGCGATTTCGTTCGGGGTCTTCTGCCGCTTGGCCGCCTCGATGAGCCCGATCATCCGGTCGAGGAACGACTCGCCCGGGTTGGCGCTGATGCGCACCACGAGCCAGTCGGAGAGCACCTTGGTGCCCCCGGTGACGGCAGAACGATCGCCGCCAGCCTCGCGGATAACCGGGGCGCTCTCGCCGGTGATGGCGCTTTCATCGACCGACGCCACCCCCTCGATCACGTCCCCGTCCCCGGGAATGAGCTGGCCCTGGACGATCAGCACCACGTCTCCCTTCCTGAGCTGGGAAGCGGGGACTGCCGTGAAGTCCAGGTGATCGTCCGGCCGGACCAGCCGCTTGGCCATGATGTCCCGCCGGGCCGCCCGCAGCGTCTCGGCCTGGGCCTTGCCCCGCCCTTCCGCCATCGCCTCAGCGAAGTTGGCAAACAGCACCGTGACCCATAGCCAGGCGGAAATGCCAAGGATGAAGCCCGGGCTCTCGGGCAGGCGGCCGAGCCAGGCGCACACCCCCAAAATGGTGGTAAGCACGCTGCCGACCTCGACCACGAACATGACCGGGTTCCGGATCACGTGCCGCGGGTCGAGCTTCCGGAAGGCGTCGAGGACGGCGCGCCGGACGATCGGGCCGCGAAAGAGGGGCTGCACTCGAGCATGCGCGGACATGGCGGGCTTACCTCGTGGGGAGCATGAGGTGTTCGACGATCGGCCCGAGCGCGAGACCCGGCAGGTGGGTCAGCGCGCCCACCAGTAGGATGGTGCCGATCAGGAGCACGACGAAGAGCGGTGTATCGGTCGGCAGCGTGCCAGGGCCAGCCGGGACCCGCTTCTTGGCGGCGAGCGATCCCGCGATCGCCAGCGTCGGAACAACCACCCAGAAGCGCCCGAACAGCATGGCCACGCCACCGAGGATGTTGTAGAACAGGCTGTTCGCGCCGAGGCCCCCGAACGCGCTCCCGTTGTTGTTGGACATCGACGAGAAGGCGTAGAGCACCTCGGTGAATCCGTGCGGGCCCGGATTGAAGATTCCGGCCCGGCCGGCCGTCGTCACAACCGCGATCGCCGTGCACAGCAACACCAGCAGGTTCGGAATCAGGATGCCGATCGCCGCCATCTTCATCTCGAAGGCCTCCACCTTCTTGCCCAGGTACTCCGGCGTGCGGCCCACCATGAGTCCGGCGATGAACACGGTCACGATGACGAACAGCAGCATTCCGTATAGCCCGGAGCCCACCCCGCCGTAGATGATCTCACCCAGCTGCATCAGCCACAGCGGGATCAGGCCGCCGAGCGGCGTGAAGGAGTCGTGCATGGCGTTGACGGAGCCGTTGGAGGCAGCGGTGGTCGCCGTGGCCCACAGCGCGGAGTTGACCACGCCGAAGCGGGTTTCCTTGCCCTCCATGTTCCCGCCCGGCTGCTGGGAGCTCGCCACCTGGTCCGCGCCGAGGGCGGTCAGTGCGGGATTCCCCCGTTGCTCGGAGACCACGCAGGGAATGAGCAGTGCGGCGAATACGATCGTCATGGCCGCGAGCAGCGCCCATCCCTGGCGGGTGTTCTTTACCATGCGGCCGAAGGTGTAGCAGAGCGCCGCGGAGATGAGGAGGATTGCCTCCAGCTCCAGGAAGTTCGCGAGGGGAGTCGGATTCTCGAACGGGTGGGCGGAATTGGCGTTGAAGAACCCACCGCCATTGGTCCCGAGCTGCTTGATGGCGATCTGGGACGCGGCGGGACCGAGCGCGACAGTCTGCGTCGTCACGCGGGAGGTGTCGGGCCCGAAAGGCGCGATCAGTGTCGCGACGCGGTAGGGCGCGAACGTCTGCACCACTCCTTGGGAAACCAGCGCCAGCGCCAGCACCAGCGAGAGGGGAAGCAGGATGTAGAGCGTGCTCCGCGTGAGGTCCACCCAGAAGTTGCCGATCCACGGAGTCGAATGGCGCGAAAGACCGCGGATCAGGGCCACCAGCACCGCCATCCCGGTTGCCGCGGACACGAAATTCTGCACCGTCAGGGCCGCCATCTGGGTCACGTAGCTCAGCGTCGCCTCACCGCCATAGGCCTGCCAGTTGGTGTTTGTCGCGAAGCTCGTGGCCGTGTCAAAGGCCAGATCGGGGGGCACCGCGGCCATCCCCTGCGGATTCAGCGGCAAGAGGCCTTGCGCCCGCTGCAACAGATAGACCGCCAGCGTGCCGAGCAGACTGAAGAGGAGGACGCCCCAGGCGTATCCTTTCCAGTTCTGCTCGTCATCGGGCCGAACGCCCATTATCCGATAGAAGAAACGCTCGAGGGGGCGGAGAACGGGGCTCAGGAATACGGCCTCGCCCTCGAAAACGCGGGCCATGTAGCCGCCCAACGGCTTCGCAAGCGCGAGGAGAACGACGAGGTAGAGGGCGAGCTGAAGCCAGCCGTTTGCGGTCATGAGAACAGCTCCGGCTTGAGCAGCGCGGCGAAGAGGTACACCAGCAGCACGACAGCGACGATGAGCCCGACCCAGTAGAGGAGTGTCATGGCAGCCCCTCAGAGTTTCTCACAGAGCCGGACCAGGCCCCAGGTGAATCCGAAGAAGGCAACGATCAGCAGCAGCAGGACCAGGTCGAGCATACGGTCACTCCGAGTTCCAGACGATGAGAAGCTAGGTCACCCGCCGTAAAGACGGGGTGAAGACCGGGTGAGCCGACATCGGGATTCCGTAAAGAAGTGGATCCCGGACTCCTCCGGGGGACCCAGCCACCCGCTCACCCTGGATAAGAGCCGTCGCGACGGCTACGCGTACCGGCCGTCGAAGCGGGTCGGGCTCGAATGCTCGTGAAGGCGGCGACGACAGGCCTCGCTCCGGTGAGATAGCGATCCCCCGGGTCAGCGGGGCCACGCCGGACGCTGGCGCGGAGGGCAGCCAGCCAGCGCCGAAGCAGGCCCGCCTGGCTTCGACCCGGCGGCTCCGCTTCGTGCTCCAGCCACGCCAGCGCGTCAGCGATGTCCGCCACCGAGAGCGACGGCGAACCCTGGCCCTCCGCTGCACGCCGCAACTGCGCGCGCAGCCGCTGCCACCGCAGGTTTCCATGGGGCCAGTCGGCACATCGATTCCTGAGATCGAGGATGAAGCGGGCCAGATTCCGCACGTCCCGCCAGCTGCCGTTCGGCTGATAGGACGACTCGTCCGGCGGGGGCAGCATGATCTGACCGTGTTGCAGCAGGAGGGCGTCCATCCGGAAGCAGCCATACCCGACGCCGAGCCGGTACCAGTGACCCAGGGCGCGGGCGGCATCCGCCGCGATCCGCACGGCGTCGATGAACGGGAGGGCCCCTCCCGTTGAGAGATGCTCGCCGAGCGACACGGCCGGGACATAGGGGGTGAAATAGCAGATGGCACCCTGAGCCCCTGGCTCGGTGCCAGGAGCGAGGACATGCGGATCGCGGAGTGCGGGCACCGAGCCGATGCCCCTGGCGAACTCCGGACCGCCGACGTCATAGGCCATTTCGGAGTCCACCAGCTTGGCGGTGACGGCTCGGCCCGTCCGTCGATCGTGGGCCAGAAACACGCGTGCAACGGCGGTATGGCCGAGAAAACGCCCCACGGCGATGTGGCCCGCCCCGACGGCCTGGAGACGGCGTTCGAGCTGCGCTTCGTCGTTGGGCTGAACAGGTCGCCCCGGATGAGGCGGATCGGGCAGACGGGAAATCACTCGTATCATCCTGACCCCACGGTCGCTGATGCCGGAGAATGTAGGGGTGATGCCGTCAGTGAGGCCTCAGGATGGGCCGCATGTCTATCAGGATTTCGTCAAGGCGACCACTGCCCTCGCATGTTGTAGGAGCGGCACCGGCCGGATAACTTCCGGCGCCGATATCCGGGACGAACCGCCGAAGGGATGCCGAACGATGACGCTGACCACCGCCCCCGCGCCGCTGACCGTACTCTCCGAAGAGGAGGAGCTGTTCCGCTCGACCGTCCGCGAATTCGCGGAGTCGGAGGTGCGACCCCACGTCCAGGAGATGGACGCTGCCGCCGAGTTCAGGCCCGATCTCATCCAGCGCTTCTTCGAGCTGGGCCTGATGGGTATCGAGGTGCCGGAACAGTTCGGGGGCTCCGGCGGCAGCATCTTCCTGGCAATGCTGGCCATCGAGGAGCTGGCCCGGGTGGATGCGTCCGCCGCGATCTACGTCGACGTCCACAACACCCTCTTCAACAATGCGCTGCTCCGCTGGGCGAGCGACGAGCAGAAGGCCCGCCTCTTCCCGCGCCTCACCACCGGCCTGCTGGGCGCCTTCGCCCTCTCCGAGCCGGCCAGCGGCAGCGACGCGTTCGCGCTAGAGACCAGGGCCGTGGATCGGGGCACTCACTGGGAGCTCACGGGACGCAAATTCTGGATCACCAATGGCGGCGAGGCGGGGATGTTCCTGGTCTTCGCGAACGCCGACCCGGCAAAGGGCTACAAGGGGATCACGGCCTTTCTCGTCGAACGGGACTTCCCGGGTTTCCAGGTTGGGAAGCGGGAGAACAAGCTCGGCATCCGCGCTTCGAGTACGACCGAGCTCATCCTCGAGAACTGCCGGGTGCCGAAGGAGAACGTGCTCGGGCCGGTGGGGATGGGCTACAAGATCTCCATCGAGACCCTCAACGAGGGCCGGATCGGGATCGGGGCACAGATGATAGGCGTGGGGACCGGGGCGCTCGAGGCGGCCACGGCATACGTCAAGGAACGGAAGCAGTTCGGCAAAGCGATCGCCGAATTCCAGGGGGTGCAATTCCAGCTGGCCCAACTCGCCACCGACCTCGAAGCGGCCCGCCTGATGGTCTACAACGCGGCGCGGCTCAAGGACGCCGGGCTTCCGTTCGCGCGCGAGGCCGCCATGGCCAAGCTGTTCAGCAGCCAGGTCGCCGACCGGACGACTTCGAGGTGTCTCGAGCTGTTCGGCGGCTACGGCTACTCCAAGGAGTATCCCGTCGAGAAGTACTACCGCGATGCCAAGATCGGCACGATCTACGAAGGCACCAGCAACATGCAGCTGCAGACGATCGCCAAGCTCCTGCTCAAGTAGCTCACCGGGACAGAACGGCGCGGATGAAGTTGCCGTCCGCGCCTTCTCAGGCGCCCGTCCCATGTGGGCGGCCCCGGGGCGCGCATGGGGCAGCGGAATACAAGTCGATGCAAATCATAGACTTGAATTCTTACTGCCCGCCGCGTGCTGGCGCAATCCGCTCCGCTTCGCGCACGGAATGAAGCTTGCTGTATATACCCATTGAGCCACGGCTTGCCCGTCTCGCGGTTCGCTCTAGATTGCTCGATCCCGGTCCGGGGCTCATCCATAAACCCGTCGTCGTCCGCTGGAGAATTATCCGCGTGCACCGCGCTGTCCTGACGCCTTCGCGCCTGCTGCCTCTGTCCGCCGTCGTGGCGGGCACGCTGCTGCTCGCGCCTGCCCCGGGCGGTGCCCAGACCCTCCCCGAGCCGCTTCAGAAGAAGGTCACCGCCTGGTATCGCACTGCGGCGCGCTACGCGCCGGGCCAGTGGGGCATCGCCATCGCCAATCAGGACGGGGACATGTTATGGTCGGTCAGGCCTGACCAGCCGCTGATGCCCGCGTCAACCGTGAAGCTGCTGACGACCGGCTTCGCGCGCACCGTGCTGGGCGGGGAGGCGCGGGTCGCGACCCGCGTCAGGGGCTCCGGCCGCCTCGACGAAGCGACGGGCGAGTGGATCGGGTCCTGGTCGCTCGAGATGAACGGCGACTATTCCCTCGAGCGCGAAGACCGCACCGGACCCAGCCTCGACGACCTGGCGCAGCAGCTCGCGGAGGGCGGGGTCCGGAAGCTCCGCGGGCCGCTGCAGGTGACCAGCACACAGGGACCGGCCGACGCCGTCTACCCGGCCGCCTGGTCCAGGCATCATTGGGGCCGGCTCTTCGCCCCCCTGGTCGGACCGATCACGCTGAATGAAAACGTGGTCTGGCTGACCGTGCGTCCCGGAGGCAGGAGTGGGGCCAGGCCAAGCCTCATCGGCACCGCACCCTCGGGCCTCGACAACATGGTCACGATGCATGCGCGGACAGTGGGCGGGTTCCGCTCGCACCTGGCCGTCCGCCGAATGGCCGATGGAGGATTCCTCGTCACCGGCTCGATCGGCGCCCATGCTTCGCCCCGCCGCCTCATGTCGGTTTCGACCGACCCCAGGGCGGTGCTGGCCGAGACGTGGGCGTTGTCGCTGCGTCGCGCCGGCATCGACTGGGATCGCA
>Ga0153915_10005303_pt1 | contig 11977 bp, 9 predicted proteins | sample Opewatmetagenome_2_FD_107003 | JGI IMG/M metagenome (GOLD analysis project Ga0153915, IMG submission 107003) | Freshwater wetland microbial communities from Ohio, USA - Open water 3 Core 3 Depth 3 metaG | ecosystem: Environmental > Aquatic > Freshwater > Wetlands | place: USA: Ohio, Lake Erie...
AATTATGAACAAGGTAATTTCAAAAGACGGCACGGAGATCGCCTACGAATCGAAGGGCTCGGGTCCTGCAGTGATCTTAGTAGATCCTGCTCTCTGCTTTCGCTCTTTCGGTCCCATGACGCATCTGGCAGATCTTCTCTCACCACGCTTTACAGTGTACACCTACGACCGACGCGGGCGCGGCGGGAGCAGTAATTCCAAACCCTACGCCGTCGAACGCGAAGTAGAAGATATAGAAGCGCTCATCCAGAAGGCTGGCGGCTCAGCCTTCGTTTATGGTATCTCCTCGGGCGCCTGTCTTGCTCTCGAAGCCGCGATCAAGCTCGGCAATAAGATCAGAAAACTTGCGTTGTATGAGCCGCCTTACAATTCTGGAAAAACTTCCGTGCAGGAATGGAAGGAATACCGGAAACAGCTTAAGGAGCTGTTGAAAGCAAACCGACGGGGCGATGCTGTTCAATTGTTCATGCAGTTCGTAGGCACACCGGTCGAACAAATTAATGGGATGCGCCAGGCGCCCATGTGGTCAACGCTCGAAGCCGTGGCACCCACCCTGGCTTACGATGCCGCCGCTATGGGCGAGGACCGCGCCGCGCCGGTCAAACGGGCAACTAATGTCACGGTGCCCGCCCTCGTCATGGACGGCGGAGCAAATTTAGGGTTTATGCCATTCATGCATGATTCGGCGACCGCACTTGCGAAAGCTATGCCCCATGCGCAGCAGCGTACGCTGGAAGGCCAGACGCATGACGTAAACCTGGAAGTACTCGCTCCGGTGTTGGTAGAGTTCTTTACCTAACAAGAGGAATTAATGACTCGCTAGCCACCTGCTAGTTTTGTCTTATTGGAAGGTTTTGGTATTCAATCCTTGCTATAATCGCCCTTCAGGAGGTATCTTATGGGCTCATATCGCGTTGGCGTTCAAATTCAACCCCAGCACACCACCTACGCTTCCATGGCTGAGGCAGCTTGCCGCTTTGATCGCATGGGCGTAGATTCGATTTGGGTGTGGGACCATTTCTTTCCGTTGTATGGAAATCCAAATGGTAACCATTTTGAGGCCTATACCTTGCTGGCAGCCCTGGCAGCCCTTACCAGCCACGCCGAGCTGGGTATCATGGTTACCTGTAACAGCTACCGCAATCCCAATTTGCTGGCAGATATGATCCGTACCATCGACCATATCAGCAATGGGCGCGCCATCCTGGGGATTGGCTCAGGCTGGTTCGTGCGGGATTACAAGGAATACGGGTATGAATACGGCACAGCCATCGGGCGGTTGAAGGCGTTGGAAGCTGCTCTGCCAGTTATCCAAGAACGCCTGAACCGCCTCAACCCGCCGCCGTTGCGCCAGCCGCTGCCTCTCCTGATCGGCGGGGGAGGGGAGAAAGTAACCCTGCGCCTGGTTGCCAGGCACGCCACGCTGTGGAACATCATTGCCGAACCTGCCGAGGCCAAACGCAAGAATGATTTGTTGGACAATTACTGTAAAGAGATTGGCCGCGACCCTGCCGGAATCGAGCGCACCGTGCTTTTGCAGGGCAATAACCCGCTGGAGGAACTGCCCGGCTATCTGGAGGCTGGCATGACTCACTTCATCCTGGGCAGCGGAGATCCTTGGAATTTTGCCGGAATTGAAAAGCTCATCGCCTGGAGAGATCATTAGCTCTAGAGAGTATGTTACAATACGGTCGATTTTTCAAAGGAGGAGCGCAATGGCATATAAAAATATTACCGTCCCCCCGGATGGTGCTAAGATTTCTATCGAGGCGGGTAAATTACAGGTCCCTGATAATCCGATCATTCCTTATGTTGAAGGTGATGGTACAGGCCGCGATATCTGGCGCGCCACCGTCCGCGTGATCGATGCCGCGGTTGAAAAGGCTTACGGCGGAAAACGCAAAATCCGCTGGATGGAAGTGTACGCAGGCGAGAAGGCCTTCAAGATGTTCAAAGCATGGCTTCCCGATGAAACCGTTGCCGCCTTCAGGGAATTCTTGGTCGGGATCAAGGGACCCCTGACGACGCCCATCGGTGGTGGCATCCGTTCGCTGAACGTTGCCTTGCGCCAGATGCTCGATCTTTACGTTTGCTTGCGCCCGGTCCGCTATTACAATGGCGCTCCCTCCCCCATGAAACACCCCGAATATGTGAATATGGTTATCTTCCGTGAGAACACTGAAGATATTTATACCGGTCTTGAGTTTCCCTATGGCTCAGAAGATAACCGGAAATTTATGGCGATGCTCAAGGAAGCCTTCCCGAAGGATTATTCCAAGATTCGTTTCCCCGAAACATCCGGCGTGGGCATCAAACCCATCTCCGTGGAAGGCACTGAGCGCCTCGTACGTGCGGCGATCAAGTGGGCGCTGGAGAATAAACGCAAGAGTATCAATCTCGTCCATAAAGGCAATATTATGAAATATACCGAGGGCGCATTCAAGGATTGGGGCTACGCTCTCGCCAAACGCGAATTTCGTGAACAGATTGTGACCGAGCGCGAGAGCTGGATCCTGGGTAACAAAGAAGCCCAGCCGGACCTGAGCGTTGAAGAAAATGCCAGGTTGGTTGATCCTGGCTTTGATATGATGTCGCCGGACCAGCAAAATACCATCAAACGCGAGGTGGAAGAGGCGCTGAAGCTTTGGAACACACATGGCAATGGTCAATGGAAGAAGAAGCTGCTCATTAAAGATTCGATTGCCGATGTGACCCTGCAGTTTGTTCTCATCCGCCCGCGCGATTACGATGTGATTGCCACAATGAACCTGAATGGAGATTATATTTCGGATGCTTTAGCAGCGCAGGTGGGTGGGATTGGCATTGCTCCGGGCGCCAACATCAACTACGTGACCGGGCATGCCATCTTCGAGGCTACACATGGTACCGCGCCTAAGTATGCCAACCTGGATAAAGTGAACCCAGGGTCCGTTATTCTCTCTAGTGAGATGATGCTCCGCTACATGGGCTGGGTCGAAGCCGCTGATTTGATTGTAAAAGGCTTAGAAGGTGCTGTGGCAGCCAAGACTGTGACCTATGATTTCGCGCGCCTGATGGATGGAGCGGTTGAGGTCAAATGCTCTGAGTTTGGCAATGCCATCATCAAACACATGGATTAATAACCATGGATTATACCAAGAGGGAATTATACGAGTGGTGCAGCATCCCTGTCCATGAGCTGGTGCATCACCCCGCTATCAAGATCCCGCTGCGCATCTGCAAGGACTCTCCAGAGATGGGCCAGATCATGGCGTGTGAGCTGGTGGACGAAATCCTTGAGCATAACATCCGCGGCGAGCCGACCAATGCCATCCTGCCCTGCGGTCCAACCTGCTGGTACCAGCCTTTCACGGACCTGGTCAACCGCGAGCGGGTCAGCCTCCATAATCTGGTTGTCTTTCACATGGATGAATCCCTCGATTGGCAGGGTCATGAGTTGCCTTATAATCATCCCTTCAATTTCCGCGGCTATATGGAGCGCCATTTCTACAATCCGGTCGACCCCGAGCTGGCTGTGCCGTTAGAGAACCGCATCTGGTTGAACTTGCAATCCTTGGAGACCGTCCCTGAGAGAATTTCGAACACGCGCATCGACATCACTTATGGCGGCTTGGGGCAGGACGGGCACATTGCCTACAACCAGGCGCGCCGGCATCCCTACAGTCAGATTACCCTGCAGGAGCTGTGCCAGTCCAGCGCACGCATCCAGGAGAATAACCTCGACACGCTCATCGCCATAGCCCAGCGCAACTTCGGTTGCGCCTACCAGTTCGTGCCGCCCATGTCAGTAACCCTGGGGGTGAAAGAATGCCTTTCAGCGCGCAAGGTGCGTATCTTCACAGACACTGGAGCCTGGAAACAGACTGCCCTGCGGGTAGCTCTATTTGGGCCACTGACTGTCGAATACCCCATCACCTTGCTGCAGGAGCACCCCGACGCTCTCCTCACCGCCACTGAAGCGACCGCCGCTCATCCCATTAGTGAGCACCCTGAGTGGGACCTGGGCATTTAGTTTCGAAATTTAACCACCTTCGATTAAATCCTATGCTTCGTTCTCTCATTGTTTTTGCCATCGCAGCACACCCTGATGACATTGAATTTGGGATGGCGGGTACACTCCTGGAATTCAAGGCTGCCGGGGCAGAAATCCATATGTGGAACCTGGCCAACGGAAGTTGCGGGACGAAGGTCCGTCCTCGGGAGGAGATTATTCTGATCCGCCAGCAAGAGGCTGCTGCTTCGGCTCAGCAGGCTGGAGCCATCCTCCACCCGCCGCTTGTCAATGATCTGGAAATCTACTACGAGAAATCCTTACTTGCCCATGTGGCAGCGGTAATTCGTGAGGTTCAGCCCTCTGTGTTACTGATACCCTCCCTGCAAGATTACATGGAAGATCATGTCAATACTGCCCGGCTGGTCGTTACAGGAGCCTTCGCTCGCGAGATGCGCAATTTTGACCCCGTCCCAGCGATAGCCCCGTGGGATGGAGAGGTGGCTGTATATCATGCCATGCCTCACGGCGGTTACGATCCATATGGCAGGTTCATCCACCCTCAACGCTTCGTGGATATTTCTCGGGTAATTTCCAAGAAGATTGAACTGCTGTGCCAGCACGAGAGTCAACGAGGTTGGCTGCAAGACAGCCAGGGGATGGATTCGTATCTCAACGCAATGCTGGATTTCAGCCAGCGTATGGGAGAATTGAGCGGCAGATATGCTTACGCAGAAGGATGGCAGCGCCATAACTATCTGGGCTTAGCCAATAATCCTGCATTCGACCCGATGAAAGATCATTTAGCCAGCATTATTTTGGAACCCCCTCCTGATCGCTGACGTGTATCCGGCATTTGCATAAGCTGCCCGCTCGAATACCGTGTTTAAGGTTTCCTTAAGAGCCAGGGGAAAACGATTGCCTTTCTCAATTCTAGTAATATAATCAAATTAGAGTTAATCATATGGCAAAACATCTTTTACTCGTCGATGATGATGCCCTGATGCGCCGCAGCCTGGCTTTTAACCTGGAGCGCAGCAGTTTCTTTGTTCGAACCGCCGCTACGGCTGAAGACGCCATCGAAATCGTCCACCAGGACCGGCCCGACCTGATCTTGCTCGATATCGGCTTGCCGGGCATGGATGGGCTGGAAGCTCTGCGCAAGCTCAGGGATGAGTTAGGCATCCCGGTAATCCTGCTAACCGCTCGCCGGCGTGAGCTGGACGAAGTCCTGGGTCTAGAGATGGGCGCAGATGACTACGTCACCAAGCCTTTTGATTTCGATGTCCTGCTCGCTCACGTCAAAGCAGTTTTACGCCGGACACAGACCGTTGAGACCATTTCTGAAACCAGTCGTTCAACAGCGGCTGGAGATCTAGCCATCGACCCCTCGGCGCACACTGCCGTACTGGCAGGGAGAACTCTGGATCTTTCTCCCCGCGAGTACGACCTGCTCTACGCCCTGGTGCGCAATGCCAGCAAGCTGGTGACAACGGATGATCTGTTAGCCCAGGTTTGGGGAGCAGAATTCGACGGGCAGCCTCAGGTAGTTTACGTTCATATCCGCTGGCTGCGTGAAAAGATCGAGAACAACCCCACTCAGCCCCAGCGCATTCTCACCGTCCGTGGACGCGGCTACAAATACATCCCGCAGGGGGTCTGATGTTTAAAACCCTGCGCGCCCGTCTCCTAGCCAGCATCTTGATCCCGATCCTGGTTATCGTGCCAGTGGTCGCATTGGTCCTGATTTATCTGCTCCAAACGCAGGTCATCCTGGCAGGTATTGCCAATGAGCTCATCCGTCAGGCTGTCCTGGTTGCAGATATGTCCGCTACCACCGTTGAAATCTGGCAGGATCCTGCTCAGGCTCAGGCTTTTGTCGCGCGTGTCAGCCCGCGGCTTTCTGCCAAGCTGATGCTGCTGGATCCAAACGGGCATCTGATTGTCTCCAGCGACCCCAACGATGCTCATCTGGTCGGAAAAGTCTACGATATGCCCGATCTGCAGCATCTGCTTTCGATGGAAACGCCCGTGGAGGTGAATTACAAGAATTCGCAAATAGAGGATGTGATCGTCCCCGCCTTCACTTCCACCGGCACTCTAATCGGATTTGTACGCCTGACCAATCCGTTGGCAAGCTTATATGTCCGCTCTGCTCAGCTGGGAAGATTTGCCTTGATCGTCGGCGCGGGAGGTATCCTGGGAGGTCTTGTGTTGGGCTGGTTGCTATCGCGCAGCCTGGAGCGTCCCCTCAAGAAGACCAGCCAGGCTGTCTATGGGCTGGCAAATGGTAATGTATCTCTCAGTCCCCTGAGCGAAGAAGGACCCGAAGAAATCAAAGTGCTCGTCAGGGCGTTCAACACGCTGATGGAACGCCTGAAAACTTCCGAAGAAACTCGCAAGAGGTTGCTTGCTAATACCGTCCATGAGTTAGGGCGCCCCTTAGGGGCGTTGTTATCCGCTCTCCAGGCTTTGCTCAGCGGAGCTGATGAACAGACTGAGCTGCGCAAAGAGCTTTTGCAGGGTATGGAGAGCGAAGTGGTGCTCTTGCAGCACCTGCTTGAGGACCTGGCACACCTGGAGCAGGGCTCCAGTTCGCTAGATCTTCACTGGCAAGCCATCCGGGTTTCCGAATGGCTGCCCAAGTTCCTCATCACCTGGAATGAAGCTGCCCTGGAGAAGAGATTGTCCTGGAATCAGGAAATTCCCGACGATCTACCCGTCGTAATGTTCGATCCTGACCGCATTGCCCAGGCTTTAGGGAACCTGCTGAGCAACGCCGTCCGTTACACGCCCGCCGGAGGCATGGTCAAGGTTTCGGCCTCGAGCGAAGAAAAATTTTTGACGATCCAAGTGCAAGATACCGGTCCTGGCATAACCGCGGAAGAACAGGCGAACATCTTTCAGCCGCTGTACAGAGGCAGGGCTGCCAAACGTTTCTCTGATGGCATGGGATTAGGTCTTCCAATTGCCCGTGACCTGGTGCAGGCTCACAACGGTGAATTGACGGTTCAAAGCACGCCCGGTCAGGGTAGCCAGTTTACAATCCGCCTGCCCCTGCAACAACCTGCTCCTTAAAGTCCCCTTAAGGTTGAGAACATGTTCTCATAAGGACAAATCCTTCGAACAAGGATATGATCGAATAAGTATCGAGAATAAGTTCGATCAATACTTTTGGAGGTAAACCTTATGAGAACCAAGCAAATTCCCCTGATTACAATGGTCATTGTGACCATGCTGCTATCCGCATGCAGCGCTTTCCCGCTTGCCAAGCTCGGAACGTCACCTAGCTTGCCCTCAGCGGCGCAGCCGGCTGCCAGCCAGCCTCAGGCTGCTGCAAACCCCCAGCTCCCCGCCACAGGTGGTGCTTCACAGGAAAGCATCGCTGCCCAGCAAGGTACGCTGGAAGATATCTATACCAAAGTCAACCCCTCGGTGGTAAATGTCATGGTCACGGTGACTTCTTCTGCAAACAGCCAGTCACCTAACCAGAATGGACAAAATCCCTTTGGATTCTCCAATCCGCAGTCTCAGAACCCAGTGCAGCAAGGCTTGGGCTCCGGTTTTATATTGGACACCCAGGGTCATATCGTCACCAATAACCACGTTGTCGATGGTGCCAGTCAGGTGACAGTCACCTTCTCCGATGGTTCATCTTACACAGCTACAGTAGTCGGTAAGGACCCATCTGCAGACCTGGCAGTCATAAAAGTTGATGCCCCCGCTGACTTGCTTGTACCCGTAACTCTAGCCGATTCCTCCCAGCTCAAGGTTGGTCAGATGGCCATCGCCATCGGCAATCCTTATGGACTGGAGGGCACCATGACCGTCGGTATTGTCAGCGCCTTGGGTCGCTCGATACCGGCTGACTTACAGAATACCAATAGTCCCAGCTATACCATCCCCGATGTCATCCAGACCGACGCGCCCATCAACCCGGGCAACTCGGGTGGCGTACTGCTGAACGACCTCGGTCAGGTTATCGGCGTGACCTCAGCCATTGAATCTGCTTCCGGCTCCAATGCTGGCATCGGTTTCGCAATCCCAGTCAACCTTGTCCAGCGCATTGTGCCTGAGCTGATCAAGAATGGCACTTACCAGCACGTCTATCTAGGGATCAGCGGTGTAACGCTGAGTTCTGGGATGGCAAAGGCGATGAGCCTGCCGGCTGATCAGCGCGGTATTCTGATCGGGACCGTTACTCCTGGCAGCCCTGCCGAAAAAGCTGGTCTGTTAGGAAGCCAGAAGCAGGTGCAGATTGATGGTGTCGATGCTCAGGTTGGTGGTGATATTATCGTAGCCATCGACGGGCAGCCAACTAAGCGCTTTGACGACCTCGTCAGCTACCTGTTCGACAACACCTCCGTTGGCCAGACTGTCAAGCTCGATATTCTGCGCAATGGCAAGCAGGAAACTCTGAGCCTTGTTTTAGCCGCCCGACCTGCGGCAACCGTGCAGACCTCATCTCAATCTAGCCAATCTCAACCCGGGCAGACTTCAGGTCAGGCCTATTTAGGGATCACCGGCATAGATATGACCAGTGCTATTGCCAGCGCAATGAACCTCGACCAGAATCAACAGGGTGTCCTGATCTCTAATGTACAGTCAGGCAGCCCAGCTGAAACTGCTGGATTGAAGGGCAGTGCCAAGTCCGTCACGATCGGCAACCAGACCATTAAGGTCGGCGGCGATGTCATTGTAGCTTTCAACGGCGTTGCGATCAATTCGTTTTCCGAGCTAAAAATTGCTCTCTCCTATGCCTCCGCGGGCGATCAAATTGTATTGACCGTTCTGCGAAATGGTCAGCCCGATGACGTGACAGTCACGCTGACCCAAGCCCCGTAAATTCTTCCTATCTCCTCCTTGAACGAAGCAGGCTGGGACGGTAACCCAGCCTGCTTCCCTTTTGTCTTGGAACTTAAAAATCAATCCCCCAATGTAGCTACCATGACCGCCTTGATAGTGTGCATACGATTTTCTGCTTGATCGAAGACGATCGAATAGCTTGCCTCGAAGACTTCTTCAGTCACTTCCAGGCCATCCAGACCGCTCTTCTGAAAAATTTCTTCGCCAATCTTTGTTTCGCGATTATGATACGCCGGCAGGCAGTGCATAAACTTCACCTTGGGATTGCCCGTCCTGCGCATCACCTCTGCATTGACCTGGTACGGCATGAGCAGGCGGATGCGCTCATCCCACACTTCCTTCGGCTCACCCATCGAAACCCAAACATCGGTGTGCACAAAATCGACCCCCTTCACACCTTCGTCAACACTCTCTGTCAGCGTCAGGCGCGCCCCACTTTGAACGGCGATCTCGCGGCAAGTATGCACGAGCTCCTCCTTCGGCCATAAGCTGCGCGGCGCGCAGATGCGCACATCCATCCCCAGCTTGCAGCCAATAACCATCAAGGAGTTGCCCATATTGTAGCGAGCATCCCCCAGATAACAGTAAGCAATCTGCTCGACCGGCTTATCCGAATGTTCCATCATTGTCAACACATCCGCCAGCGTCTGGGTGGGGTGGAACTCGTTAGTCAGCCCATTCCACACCGGCACCCCGGCATACTTTGCCAGCGTCTCTACCGTCTCCTGGGCAAAACCCCGGTATTCAATGCCATCGTACATGCGTCCTAAGACCCGTGCCGTATCCTTCATCGACTCTTTGTGTCCGATCTGAGAGCCCTCCGGTCCCAGGTAAGTGACATGAGCGCCCTGGTCATAAGCCGCCACTTCGAACGCGCCGCGCGTGCGGGTAGAAGTTTTTTCGAAGATCAGAGCAATGTTCTTGCCTTTCAACTTGGGCTGTTCGTAACCACCGTACTTGGCAGCTTTCAAATCAGCAGATAGCTTCAATAGGAACTTGAGCTCTTCCGGCGTAAAATCCAGCTCTTTGACAAAACTGCGCTTGTGCAGGTTAAAAGCCATTGTCTACCCTCCAGGTTTGGAAAATTTCCTTCAAGATTCAGAATAAATTATACTCGATGCGCCCGTGAATTTCTTTCAGCCAATCACCTGTGATAGAATCCGGGAATGTTTCTTCCAACCACCCGCCCAGAAATGGATCGTCTGGGTTGGGATCAGCTCGATGTTCTTCTGGTTACAGGCGACAGCTATATTGACAGTCCCTTCATCGGGATTGCGGTGATCGGCAAGCTACTCCTCCAGGCGAGTTACCGGGTGGGAGTCATCGCCCAACCCGATCTGCAGTCTGAGGCAGATATTACCCGTCTCGGCGAGCCGCGCCTGTTCTGGGGCGTCTCCGCTGGCAGCATCGACTCAATGGTAGCCAACTATACCGCCTTAAGAAAACGGCGCAGGAGCGATGACTACACCCCCGGCGGCGTGAACAACCGCCGTCCAGACCGGGCTACCATTATATACACCAACCTGATCAAGCGCTATTTTAAGCATACCCAACCGATCGTCCTGGGCGGCATCGAAGCCAGCCTGCGGCGGGTTGCCCATTATGATTACTGGTCAGACCGCCTGCGCGGCTCGGTCCTGCTGGATGCTAAAGCGGATTACCTGGTCTACGGCATGGCGGAAAAAACGATCCTGGAACTGGCAGAAGCTTTCAAAGCTGGTCGAGACCCGCGCTCAATCCGCGGCTTATGCTATATCGCTTCAGAAGCAGAGCTTATGGCGGTCAAAGGCACTTACCTGGAGCTGCCCTCCTTCGAAACAGTCGCTCAGGATAAGAATGTCTTCATCAGCATGTTTCATGTCTTTTACCGCAACAATGACCCGCTAAACTCTAAAGGTCTCTACCAAAAACACGGTATCCGCTACCTGGTGCAGAATCCTCCTGCTCTATACCAGACTCAGGCTGAACTGGATGCCGCCTATGCCCTCGACTACGAGCGCCGCCAGCACCCTTATTATGAAGAATTGGGCCCGGTCAAAGCCTTGGAGACGATCAAGTTTGCCGTTTCCACCCATCGCGGTTGTTACGGAGAATGTAACTTCTGCGCCATCGCAGTGCACGAAGGCCGCACGGTACGCTGGCGCAGCCAGCAGTCCATCCTGACCGAGGTCGAGCAGGTTACCGCTTTTCCAGACTTCAAAGGGTATATTCATGACATCGGCGGTCCAACTGCGAACATGTACGGTTTTGAATGCCAGAAAAAGCTGGCGCGCGGCAGCTGCCCTCGCAAGCGCTGCCTGTACCCCTATATCTGCCCGCTCTTGAAAATCGATCACCGCCCACAGCTCGAGCTGCTGCGTCAGGTGCGCCGGATCAAAGGCGTCCGGAAAGCCTTTGTGGCTTCCGGCATCCGTTACGACATACTGTTGCAAGATCAAGCTTTTGGCATGCAATACCTGGATGAAGTCGTCAAACATCATGTTTCTGGTCAGCTAAAGATTGCCCCCGAGCATACGGAAGATTCCGTGCTCTCCAGGATGGGCAAGCCCGGCAAAGCCTCCCTGGTCGCTTTCAAAAAGCTGTTTGATCAGATGTCCCGCCAGGCTGGCAAAGAACAATACCTCACCTATTACCTGATCGCTGCCCACCCCGGTTGTACCGAACAGGACATGCAAGACTTAAGGCACTTTGTCAGCCAAAAGCTCAGGATTCACCCGGAACAGGTACAGATCTTTACCCCGACCCCTTCCACCTATTCCAGTCTCATGTATTACACAGAGATGGACCCTTTCACCCGACAGCCAATCTACGTAGAAAAAGATGCGTCGCACAAAGCCCGTCAGAAAGAAATTGTTGTTCAGAAGTCGAGCGGCTGAGTCGCTGGATCATACCTGGTATGCACAAACTTTTCGTTGTTTGCGCCCCCGGAATTGAGCCCTTCACTCGCCTGGACCTGAGCCGGGTGCTGGAAAGTCAACTACCTCAACAGGCGGATTTATCCGCTACGCCTTCTGACTCGCTTCCGCCAGAAAATTCTACGCAGCGTGGACAAGAGGAAGACAGCGGGGGCATTGAATTGTTCGGCGATCTGCAAGCCATTTATCGTCTCAACCTCCACCT
>Ga0153915_10005304_pt1 | contig 11976 bp, 5 predicted proteins | sample Opewatmetagenome_2_FD_107003 | JGI IMG/M metagenome (GOLD analysis project Ga0153915, IMG submission 107003) | Freshwater wetland microbial communities from Ohio, USA - Open water 3 Core 3 Depth 3 metaG | ecosystem: Environmental > Aquatic > Freshwater > Wetlands | place: USA: Ohio, Lake Erie...
CACAGAACGCGCAGGACGTACGGTTGGATCGCGAGCCGGCTCCATGCATCGCCGCCGGTGTATGACGGTGTGGACGTGAGCGGATGGTTCGTACGCGGCATCTACGATTATGTAGTTGCGACCAACGATACTGCCCAGACACTGAAATTCTATCCCGTGATTTGGCGAACGATTGAAGGGCTGAGGCGACGGATTGCCGACAAGGATAATTTTCTGCGACATGAGGCGGGTGAGACCTGGATGAGCGCGGAACGATTCGGCATGAGTGCCGGTCCCTACGCTGCGGTGGAGGTGCAAAGCCTCTGGCAATACCAGCAGGAGATCGGTGCGTTCATTGCTCAGTTGGCAGGTGATACTACAATAGCGAAATCGTGGGCGTGGGGTTCAATGAAAACCTCGAGACACTTTATGCAGGCGTTCATCGACACCGGCCGCGGAATTGTCTATGACTATCTCGACCAGAAGAACAACGGAGTGGACATTATCCGACCAAACGGCCTGCTTGCGCTCGATGGCATTGAGGGAGAGCGCAACCAGCAGGCTCTGGTCGAGAGAACCGTTAGGAGACTTCTTTATGTCTCCGGGCCTGGGACACTCGATCAGAGAGAGAAGGGATTTCGGACCGGGCTCGAAGGCGCACCTCCCACTAATGGTGCAATTGCGACCTGGTTGACCGGTCCGTTCGTCTATGCTGTCTCACGGTATGACAGAGCAGACCTAGCCTTGGCGGTTGTTCGTAATCTTGCGACACGAACGATGGAAGAGGGGATGGTCGGAGCGCTTCCTGCCTATCTTCCTGCAGCGTTGGGAGCGGACCCGACAGGGCAAGAAAAAAGGGAGGATGCATCACTCACCGGGATGTCGGAGTTTGTGCGTTGTGTGTATCAGGATCTCCTTGGGGTGCGTGTTGATGTCCCGTCGTCTGTGATCTGGTCCGAACCAAAACTGCCGCCAGAGATTCGGGACGCCGAATTCACTGTCTTCATGGGTTCTCACCCGGTGCAGGGATCCTATCATCGGGGCAACGATCACGCACGGATGAGCCTTTCGCTTTCGGATGTTCCTCGACCGGTGAAGTGGCGGTTCATCTGGATGCTTGACAATGGTGATGCCTGGCTTGGTTCAATAATCGTCAGACCGAGCACAGCGGTCACTCTCATTGTAGCTGAGCGGGGGGTGATGGCGTATGAAGGAGAAAGAGAGGTGAGAATGGAGGAGCAGTGGGCTATCTCAAGATTCTCGCGAAAGAACGAAGCGCCTTTGCTTCAACTCGCTGACCCGCCGCACTAACTGTTGGTCGAAGGAGAATGCCGCTGTTTGAGTACTTTCCGCAAGCGCTCTGCCTCTAATCGTCTGATCCTGATCCGAAGAGTTACCGCTTCGGGCTCGTAGATCTTCTCAGTGATGTCCGCAATCTCGTGGATGCGCGAAATCAGGGCGTAATCCTCCTGGCGGAGGGTAATGCTTTCTTCGACGAGGTCCGCATCGAGGCGTTCGATGATCTTCTGCTCGAGCGATGCCATGTTGATTCCCCGAGCTGCTGCAATAAACACCGCGTGCTCGTAGCTATTCCGCAAGTAGGGCACAAGCGCTTTCGGGGCGATTCTGTCAATCTTGTTGAACACCATGATTGTTGGCTTCCCCTGGGCACCGATTTCCTCAAGAGTCTCATCGACTACCACGATGTGCTCTTCAAAGCGAGGATGGCTGACGTCGATGACATGGAGGATCATCGTTGCTTCGCGAACCTCATCGAGGGTGCCTTGGAACGAGGCCACCAGATGGTGGGGAAGCTTTCTGATGAACCCGACGGTGTCGGACAGTAGGATCTTGTGCACAGGAGACAGAGTTACGAGCCGGACTGTAGAGTCAAGTGTCGCGAAGAGGCGATCTTCAACGGTGACGTCCGCCTGTGAGAACCAGTTGAGCAGAGTCGACTTCCCTGCGTTTGTGTAGCCGACGAGCGCCAACCGCGGGAATTGCTCCCGGCCCTTTCTCTGAATGGATCGTTCTCCGTTGATTTGGGTCAGTTTCTTCCGAAGATGGCTGATCCTCGTGCGAATGACCCGCCGATCGGTTTCGATCTGGGTTTCTCCCGGCCCCTTTGTTCCAATGCCGCCGAACTGTTTCGAAAGATGCGTCCACTGCCGGGTCAGGCGCGGAAGCAGGTATTGCAGCTGGGCGAGCTCAACTTGGGTCTTTGCCTCGCGGGTTCGCGCGCGCGAAGCAAATATATCAAGGATAATCCCTGATCGGTCAACGATCTTGCAGTTGACAAGATTTTCCAGATTGCGCGCCTGGACTGGAGAAAGATCGTCGTCAAAGATGACGATCTGGATGTTCTTTTCCTGAACCAGCCAGGCAAGCTCCTCCGCTTTGCCCTTGCCGATGAAATAGGTCGGGTCAAGACGTTGGCGAGCCTGCATGAAACGGTGGATGACGTCGGCACCAGCGGAATCAGCCAACAGGGCGAGTTCTTCGAGCGTATCATCCGGCCGGCTTCGTCTTCCCTCGGGGTTGACTACTCCCACGAGAATCGCGCGCTCCCGTTGCATTGCCGTTTGAAAACCCGCCGTGCTCACCAACTATCCCTCCTTCTGTCGGCCTTCGCGCCCAATAAGCATTTCTGCTGCGGCAAGTGCTGCAGCAATGAAAAGAAGATACTTCCAGAACTCAACGCCGAATCTGGATTCCTGGATGGTACGCTCCAATGCCCCGTCAGCAGTAAGTAACCGGACTCGCTCAGACTCGATGCCATGTCGTCGCCAGAACGATGCGAGTTCATCCTCCGTGGCGGGACGGAGGTCTCCTTCAGATTCTGGAAGAACAACAGCACGCGCAGCTAGAATTTTCAGTGGAGATCGGCCAGTCTCCTCGGCCTTGAGAGAGAAAACGCCGGTCTCTGCGGACGGTGAGGACTCGAACTCGATGGTCCCGTCACCGGATCGCGCATGCGGGGCAACCCGTTCTTCGATTCCTGAAGGAGATGTGACGATGTATCTCATCCTTACGTCGCCTCGGGAAGAGCGTAGTGAAAACTGAACGCGAGATCCGACCGTAATTGTGGTGTCGGCCTCAGTAGGAGAAGCGAGATACGTGACTGCCCTGTGGATCAGGGGGACGAAGATTCCCTTGAGAGGGAAATCCGACCATTGCGTCCCGGGCTCCACCGCAAAGGCGAGGATCCTGCCCTCGCCCTTCCGGTATTCTGAAAGAAACGCCTCGCCGTTGCTCAGCGTAATGATACTTATACCCCTTGCATCTGCCTTCATACCTACAGTTCGCCAGATGTGCGGAGATTCGATGGCTGGTGTGCCTTGCTTCTGCAGCTGCCTTTGTTCAAAGAGCCCATGAAATATCGGGTGGGCGTAATCCACCGTACTGAATGAAACAAATGATGACGGGTTTCCCTGGATTGAATCAACGGTCAAGGTTGGATCCCATCCGGGTAGGTTGAGCGGCTTCCAGAACGATTCGTTATAGGATGTGGCCTGGAGGTCCTTGCCGGGGAAAATGATCAGTCCCCCTCCGCGCTGAACATAGGCTGCAATGGCAGTCCCTTGGGCAGGGGAGAGGCTGCTTACGCCATAGAGTAGAAGAACATCGGAACGACCTAGATCGGTGAGGAGCATTTTTTCAGGAGTTGTCTGGAGTACGGTAAGACGGTCGGTGATGAGGGAGTCTTTGCCGAGCGTCAGGGCGAGGAGCGGGAATCGTGTTTCTGGAGTGACTGGTCCGACAGCCGTCACTGTGATTTTCTCCGGGATTGTGACAACAAAGGAGCGAGTGTTGTCCGCCTCCATGGCATCATCTTCGAGTTGTACGTATCCAGCCAGGACTCCAGTCCGTTTAGGGATGATCGCTGGCGTCAGGGTTGCTGCGCTCTGGCCGGCGATGTCTACGGTCTGCTGCACGATCCTAGCACCGTCGAGATAGATGCTGACAAGAACTTGCTGTAGAGGGTTCTTTCCAAAATTGCGGATTGAGATTTTTGCTTGAGCAGGCCGGTTTTGTGCGAGGATTCTGGATTCGACTTCTACGGAAGAAACGCCGGCGTTCTGTTGAGGCCCGGCAGCCGTCTGCAACAGAAAGAGTTGAACGCCGGGTTCAAATATTGCCTTGTTTTCGACGGAATCGATCGGTTCTGCAAACTGTGTTGCCTGGCAATCGCTGATGATGTATACCTCCCGGTTCGCTTCGCGCGATGTCTCGAGAAGCTGATGGAGAGGAGGAAATAAACGTGAAAAGGGAGTGGCTATCTGGGATGGCCTGAGCCGTTCGAGCTCTGTTCGGGCCGATTTGGGCAGGTCATACGATAGAGAAATTGAGTCGACCTGTAGTGACGAGAGAGGGAGGATGCGAATGCGATCGCCTTCACTCGCCAGTGCGAGCAGCCGCTTCGCTGCCTCACGAGCCTGTTCAAAGAGCATTCCCCGCTCGTTTCGGACAGTCATGCTTGGTGAATCATCAACGATGATGACCATTGAAGAGTTTGCCTGTCCGCCGATCATCCCGGCGAACGGGCCGCGGAGCGCCGGTCTGGCAAAGGCAAACACAAGGGTGATAATCAGCAGAGTGCGTATGATGAGGAGAAGCAGCTGTCTGAGCTTCAACCGCCGGAGCGATGAATGCTGAAGCTCCTTGAGGAACCGAAGTGTACTGAATTCGACAGTCCTCAGCTTGCGGCGGTTCAAGAGGTGGAGGATGAGGGGAATCGCCGCGGCCGCAAGGCCGAGCAGTACAAGGGGATTAAGAAAGGTCATAAGTAGAACTTGTCGTCATAGTGACGAAATTTCGCCAGAAATGCAACTTGACATTTCTGAGGTTTCGGGATATATTGACTTTCGCCTTCAACGTTCTCTTTCCTGTTTTTAATTCTTTCCCCCGATGACCCAAAGGCTTTCACTGTACATTGCTACGGCCTCCTTTCTCTTCCTTGGGTCCGCCATGTTCGGACCGGCGGATGAGCGTGATGATGGCCGCAGCCTGGCGAAACTAACTGCCGATACAGATCGAAATTACACGAGCGTCGGCAACATCGCATTGACAGTGAGCAATTTCGGGGTCATCGGTACTCGAAATGCTTACTGGCCGAGCCAACCATCTTGTGAATATCCCCGCGGCTCCCGGATCGAGCATCTGTACCAGGGAGGTCTCTGGGTCGGAGCAGTGTCTCGTTCCTCTGGTCAGCAGCATGTCAGCACCGGTGCAACTGACAGGGCCTCTTCGTCACGCATAGGGCAGGGATACGAATTTACCTCGGAGATTTCTTCCAACATTGTTCAGCGTTCATCACTCTCTGAATCCCAGTTCTTTTCCGAGGCCGCAGTCAGCCACCAGGACTTTGTTTCCTTCTATTCTGATCTGAACCGGAGGAACCCGACAACTGGTGACACCATCCCTGATCACGTCCCCCTCGATCTAAGGATACGGCAGGAAAGCTACGCATGGAACTTCCCATTTGCCGATTTCTTTGTGATCCTCAATTATACACTATACAACGTCGGCGTAGACACGCTCGATTCTGTCTATGTTGGTCTCTGGAACAATGCCGTCGTCTGCAACACCAACAACGTCCGCCCTGTCACACCAGGGTACTTCGAGCACGGAGGAAATGGGTACCTGGATACGCTCCGAATGATGTACACGTTTGATTACGATGGCATACCAACTCCGCCCCCTGCGAACAGTTATATCGGCATCAAATTGCTTGGCGCAACGCCTTTTCCCCATGGTGTGGACTCGCTGGGGAATCTCCGCCAGCACACCTATTACAATGCGTGGCGTTTTCGGAGTTCGAGTGGAGATCAGGACTATTTCTCGCCTGACGACGATGCTGAGAACATTGGCGGAGCACGAAGCCGGTATGACAGACTGGCGATGTCGCTGGCGCAGGCGAAAATCGATCCGCTTCGGACGCATGCGGACAACATGACCACCTTGCTCTCGACCGGTCCCTTTAGTTCTCTGGCCCCTGGTGATACGCTCAACGTCGTGTTTGGGGTCGTGTGCGCAAGAAAATTCGGGACGGATCCAGCATTCCTTGATACACGAGTGCAAAAGAACACACTTTTTAGCAACGGAGGATTTTGCCAGCAGGCGTACGATGGGGAAGATGTCAACGGCAACAACAGACTCGACCTGGGCGAAGATATCAATGGCAACGGGAAACTTGACCATTACCGTCTCCCGCAACCTCCACGGCCCCCAAAGGGTCGTGCTGAAGTGGGAAGTCAGACAGTTACGATTTATTGGGACAAATCGACCTCAGAGCTTTCTCTCGATCCGATCACCCGACAATACGATTTCGAGGGATATCGGGTCTACCGCTCCAATGCGGGTGCTGATTTCCGGAACCCGGAAGATTTTCTCTTGAACCTTAGCCTCGTCGGGGAATTCGATCGTACCGACGACAATGTCGGCTACAATACTGGGTTCGGCGTGATTGCGCTGACAGAACCGAAATACTTCCCTGGAGACACTGTCGCATACTGGTATCGTTTTCCCCCAGCCATTTCCTCTGTGCCTCATCTTAACGGTTGGCAGTACATATACGGCGTTGCAGCATTTGATCGCGGTGACTCAGCTTCAGGAATTACATCGCTGCAGAGCAAAGTCGAGCTGGTACGCGTTGTGCCCGGAACGCCAGCGGCGGAACCTGGGAAAGGGAAAGTGGGCGTCTATCCGAATCCGTACTATGTCAGCGCTGTCTGGGACGGGAGTGGGGAGAGGAACCGGAAGATCTACTTCTACAACCTCCCCCGACATTCGGAGATACGCATCTACACATTGGCGGGAGATATTGTTGCGGAGCTCCAACATGATGGGACAACGTACGACGGGACGGATATCGAATGGTTCAGGAGGTTCGGCAATGTACAGGTCTCGCCGCAATTCGCCGGCGGCGAACACGCATGGGATCTGATTACGAGATATGACCAGGCTATTGCTACGGGTCTGTACCTCTTCAGCGTCAGGGATCTCGAATCGGGCGACACGTTAACAGGAAAATTCTTGGTGATAAAATAGAATGGAGGAGTGAGATGAAAAGGTTTTTCGCAGTAGCAGTGATTCTGTCCCTGGGGGTCGGAAGCATGGTTGCTCAATACCCCTTTGTCACGATCACACAGATTCAGAAGCAGCCTCTGGACTCCCTGAAGCTCGCGGATAGTCTGCAGAGTATCTCGTCATCCCGCTGGGCGCTCCAGGCATCACCTCTGATGGATGATACCGTGACCATTGTGGCGCTGTGCGTGATTCCTCCCAAGGTCATGACATTTACCCAAAAGGGCTACACGATGCTCCTCTACGATACATCTCAGACCGCCACGACGTGGAAAGGACTCTTTGTCCGTACGTCGAACGACACTGCCACCCACATCGGCGACGGTTTCCTGAACGTTAAGCGTGGGTACCTCATCGGTATGACTGGTGTTGTGAGTGAATTCCCAGCCGGGGTGTACAATAGCGTGACGCAATTTCAACCCATTCCAGGAATCCCGATCGTCGTCTTGGATACGGGTCTTGTGATCCCACCGCCAGTCCAACTTACGCTGGGGGATTTCTACATAGGGAAGTTCCCCGGGGGCAAAGTTAACTTCAGTGTTGGCGAACAATACGAGTCGATGATCGCGGAGTTCACCGACCTTGCGGTGGACGCGAAGCCGAATACTAGCCGGGGGACGTTCAGTGTGGTGGATGGGAGTGGGAATCAGATCTTCGAGTATGATGCCTCGAGGTTCTTCACGTTGCAGGGAACGAGCACCGACCATCCCGGTCCCGATAGCCTGTGGTCTATTACCTATTCTGAGCTAGGCATCGGTACCCACGTAGATACCCTCCGTGGGATGATGACCACAGTGTCAGGCCAGGAGAATCCGCGCGGGTACCGGGTCGCGCCAATATACCGCGGAGATGTGAAGTTCGGCATTGTTCCGCCGGCCCTCTCCACGCATCGTCGAAACCCCGTTGTTGTTCCTTCAGACAGTGCCGCGCGCATCAGTGTAGTGGCTCGACGTCAGCCGCTGGGCGCTCCGCTTGCTTCGGTCACGCTGCGTTACAGCGTTGATAACGGTGCGTGGCAGTCTCTTTCCATGGTGCTGAGCGACACGACATATAAGGCCTCCATTCCGAAGCAACCGGAAAACACATTCGTTCGCTATTTCATCGAGGCCATTGACTCGGCCAATGCGGGTGCAATCCTCGCAAGTTCGGCCATTGGTGCCTTTTCCTCCGACACTTCGAAGGGCTTCTTCCTCTATACGGTTTTGAATCGGCCCCTGACAATTCATGATGTACAGTATACTCCCTTTCTCAATGGGAGGAGCCCATACCTCGGGGCGACGGTAACCGTATCAGGCGTCGTGACTGCTGACACTGCTAGTCTTGGCCGCTCGCCGCTTAATACCGCAGGGACCAACACCTGGTATCTGCAGAGCGGCAATCAACCCTGGAACGGTATCTGGTTTGATGACACGCTGAGGGTTCTGTTGACTCTCAACAACGGCGACAGCATCACGATCACAGGCAACGTGACAGAGGATTTTGATGTTACGCAAATCACCAACCTTACCGGTCCACCGATCGTTCACTCGACAGGCGTGGCACTGCCAGCTCCGGTCACCGTAACCACCGGGACTTTCGGACCAACAGTCGGTAACGGCAATCCAGCGGCAGAACAGTGGGAGGGCATGCTCGTTCGGCTGAACAATGTTCAGGTGAAGGATATTGCACCGACGTTTGCCGATCCCACTGAGTTTTCCGTTGATGACGGGACAGGCCCCATTCTCGTCCGAAGAGACGGAAGGCACACATATTCGAACGTTGTCGCTGACACTATTTCAGGCAAGACGATTCTTCGCGTCAATGACCGGATCAGTTACCTTGCCGGGATCATGTACTTTAGTTTCAACCGCTATAAGATCACCCCACGGACCAACAGTGAATTCGGCACGGTTACCGGTGTGGACCGTGAGGAGCCGAAACTACCGACGTCCTATGTATTGCATCAGAATTACCCGAACCCCTTCAATCCCTCGACTGTAATTCGTTATGCCCTCCCGGAGGGTGGACCGGTCTCCCTGAAGGTCTACAATCTTCTCGGGCAGGAAGTCCAGACGCTCGTGGAAGGCATTGAAGGAGCCGGAAGCCACAGTGTCGTTTTCAATGCGCGCTCCCTCGCAAGTGGTATCTACTTCTACAAATTGAGTACCCGCTCTTTCACAGAAGTGAAAAAGATGCTATTGATGAAGTAAGCAGATCGTTTTCCTGTGCAGCAAAAATGTCTCCATATCGTCGCAGTGATGCTGCTTCTGATCAGTCTGAGCTGCAACGAGCGCATCACGGATCAACCGCTCGGGAACGCGCCGCCACAAACATTCCTCTGGCTGTATCCTGAAACCACCATCGGCACAACGGTGAGCCGACAACACCTCCGCTGGTGGGGAGAGGATCCAGATGGCATTGTGCGTGGATACCTCTTCGCTTTCCGTACATTGACCTCGGGTCCGGCGGGAATTCCTGTGCCGGATACCCTCCGCTACACGTGGACAAGCAGGAACGACTCTGTCTTTGCATTTCCGCTTGACACGCTCTTCAGAAAGTACGTGGTTGCGGTGCGTGCGGTTGACGACCGTTTTGCCGGGCTGCGAGACCAAAGCATCGTTCGTCTATGGCCATTTGCCTACAAGGATGTGAACGACAATGGGGCGTTCGATGCGGCTGATACTTTGCTTCCGACGCTTGGGTCTGCGGTCGATCCGATCGGTGCGTCGCTTGTCTTTCCGATTCGGAACACTCCACCCAGTATCATTTTCGTTCCCAATCCCAATGACCCAAACCAATCAATCAAGCAGCCCGACACCACATTTACAGTTGCAACCTTCGCCTGGAAAGCCTCTGATCCGGATGGCGACAACACTCTTGTCTCATATCGAATCGCGCTCAACGACACGAGCGACCCTGGCAACTGGCTCCAGGATATTCCCCTAAGAGACACGGTGGTCACGCTGGTGGTGCCTCGGGCACGGAGTGATGCCGCGAGCGATGTACCTGGGACCACAGTTTCGGCGGATGTATACGCAGGGAACTTCCTGGGGAGGCAGTATGTAGGCCAGCTACGCGGTCTCAGACTGAACACCGAGAACGTTCTCTACGTCCAGGCGAAGGATGTAGCAGGGGAATTCAGCCTTCCGATTCTCATGCCGTCTGGAACCGGCCGATGGTACGTCCGCAAACCGCGGAGCCGCGTCCTGCTGGTGGGTGACTATATCGCAACAGTCTTTGACAACCCCCTCCCGACATACCTCACGGCACTCGGCAACGCAACGGGCACGAGCCCGGCAGATCTCGATGTGCTCGATATCGGGCGAGGGCTGACAACGAGTGACAAGAACCTCGGAAAACCTGGTCCGATGGTGCCGCCATTTGTTGACCCCGCCCTTATCAACACATTCCTTCTTTACGATGTTGTGGTTTGGTACACGGATAGATTTCCCAGTCTTGGTGTCGCGCAGCTTTCACTTTTCATGTACCTCCAAAAAGGGGGGCGGGTAATATTTTCGTCGACGTTTCTAAGCTCTGCCGATCCCCGGGGGGCACTCAAAGATTTTGCCCCGATCGACAGTGTATGTTCAGAAGATCTGCTGAATCCGCCGGTGCCGTCACGTGGATCAAGTGTCTTGGCGGCGAACCTCCCTGTCTTACCGGATAGCACAGATCCAGGCGATCTGTACCCTCAGCTCGCGGTGAATGCTAGTCCGCCATTCTCCACCATCTTCATGCGGCCGATTTACCGGCGGAGCGATGCACGGTACGTTTACCATCTCCAACCAGACCCCAATCTCTATATCGGGAGTCCGAATGTGGCGGTGGTTGACGGCCAGCGGAGAATTATCTTCATCGGACTTCCACTCCATCTCCTCAATAACACGTCGGCCGGAAACCCATTAGGTTTGACGGCATTTTTCTCGAAGGTTCTCAATCAGACTTTCAATCCTTCACAACACGTGAACAGGGCACGATATTGATGCGTTCGACGATGATATATGCTCTGGGATGTGCGGTCCTTTGGCTCTGTCCCGCGTTACTACAGGCGCAGACGGGCGACAAAGGAACAGTGAGCGTCAACGTGATTGAGAAGAATACCAGGGAGGGCCTCCCCGGCGCGAACGTCACGATCAAAGGGACGTACTACGGCGCGGCAAGCGACATCAACGGCGCGGCCAAAGTCGAGCGTGTCAACCCTGGAGTCTACACGGTGGAGGTGTCCCTGCTCGGGTATAAGATCGTGCAGTTTACAAGCGTCCGGGTGGAGGCTGGTGCGACCACGACGTTGACGGCGAGGATGGAGGAAACGGTCCTCAGTATCGATCAAGATATCGTTGTGGTGGGCGAGCGTCCACTGTTCAATATCGAGGAGACCTCAAGCCGAAGAAGTATCGAGCAGAAGGACATTCAGGCATCCGCAGTCCAGACGGTCCAGGCGATTGTATCACTGCAACCCGGTGTGGTGCTGGCAGATAACGAGATACATATTCGTGGTGGCCGCACTCATGAGAATGCGTACCTCATTGATGGCGTGTCTGTGCAGGATCCTCTCGCAGGAACAGGTTTTGGTCTTCAGCTCAGTCCGGCGTCGATCCAGGAAATGGAGGTTTTAACCGGCGGCTACAACGCGGAGTATGGACAGGCCACCTCAGGGATCGTGTCTGTGACCACACGTGAGGGAGCCGATCGCTATAGTGGCTCGCTATCCTACAGGACAGATCACTATGGTCTCAACAACGATTCTCGATCCAACTGGAATACCACAATTTACGACGGGATGCTCAGTGGGCCCGAACCACTGACCACGTATCTCCTACCAGCCCTCGGCGTTCAGATCCCCGGGACGGTCAGCTTTTTTGGCACGCTCTACGCGAACCTTAGTGATGGGTACACTCGCTGGGTCGAAGTGATCGGCTCCGGCAACAGACC
>Ga0153915_10005305_pt1 | contig 11975 bp, 7 predicted proteins | sample Opewatmetagenome_2_FD_107003 | JGI IMG/M metagenome (GOLD analysis project Ga0153915, IMG submission 107003) | Freshwater wetland microbial communities from Ohio, USA - Open water 3 Core 3 Depth 3 metaG | ecosystem: Environmental > Aquatic > Freshwater > Wetlands | place: USA: Ohio, Lake Erie...
TGGATCCCGTGCGGCAGGTAGTAGTGACGGCATCGGGAGTGCAGGCTCTCAACGTCGCCATCCGCTGCGTCCTCGATCCCGACGACGAGGCGATCGTCCTGACGCCGGCATGGCCGAACGGGTCCGCGATCGTCACGATGTGCTCCGCCCGGGCCGTTGAGATGCCGCTTGTTCTCTCAAACCGCCGATGTGAGATCGATTTCGCAGCACTCGAGCATAGCGTTGGCCCCAAGACCCGGCTTCTTATCTACACCTCCCCATCCAATCCGCTCGGGTGGGTGGCACGCAAGAGCGATCAGGCTCGTCTGCTGTCATTCTGCCGGCGTCACCACATCTGGTTACTGGCGGACGAGGTTTACGAGCGTCTTTACTACGCGGGCAGTGTGGCACCATCCATTCTTCGCCTGTGCAATGCGGATGATGCGGTAATCGTGGTGAATTCCTTTTCGAAGAGCTACTGCATGACGGGATGGCGACTGGGCTGGTTGGTTTCGCGCGCCGACCTGGCCCTGAAAGCGACACAGCTAAACGAATTCATCGTTTCACACGCACCGTCGATGGCGCAGAAAGCGGGCGAAACCGCCCTGCGTGACGGGGAAACGGTCCTGCGCGAAATGGTCGAAGGCCTGAAGCTGAACCGCGATTTCTTAATGGGGGCGATGCGGCAGATGCCCGGCGTGAGATTGCCTCCCGCAGACGGCGCCTTCTACCTGTTCCCGGCAATCGAGGGGATCACGGATTCTTTCGAATTCTGCCGCCGCCTGCTCGCCGAGGAGAGGGTCGGCATTGCCCCCGGCGTCGCCTTTGGAGCAGGCGGCGAGGGCTCGGTCCGCATCTGCTACGCAGCCGATATGTCGGTCCTGCAGCCGGCGGCGGAGAGAATATCGGCCTTTCTGCGCCGCCACTCCTCTCTGGGGACCCGCTTCTGACTGCGATTTCCGCGCTCTCGAGGCGGCGCGGTCGTCTCGGGAAGCTCCCGCCGTCGTGGTCGTCGACCTCCAAGTCGCGAGGTCGCGTCAAATTTTTATGAACCATTTCCTGCGATACATGATATAGGCAACCAGGTACATGAGGAGCGCGAATGAGATCCCGTGAAGCATCGAGGCATTCACCGGCGATGCCAGAGGCGCGAAAACGGTCTGGTAGATGTACTCCCCCAACGTCACGGTGCCGCCCGAGACCGGAATCTTGATGATCATCGCGAGCCTTGCCACTACTCCCGCCAGGAAATACGCCGCGATCGCATTCATCCCATAAATGGCGAAGGGCCTGCTCCACCTCCGGTATCCCTTGACGTCGTTGATCCAGTAACAGAATGCAAACGTGGTGGCCGCCATGCCGGCCATGAAAAGAGTGTAGGAACTCGTCCAGAGGTTCTTGTTGATCGGAAGCCAGATTCCTGCCGCCAGCCCGGCTAGAGTCAGCGAGCTGCCCATCGTATACATCCACGATGTCTTCTCCTCCGGACTCCATCGCGCGCGCAGGATGTGTCCCGTCAGGATACCAAGAAGCGTCGTGCCGATTGCCGGAAGGGTGCTGATTATCCCCTCCGGATCCCACGTCCTGGTCGCGGCCCACATGTGCCCTTTCAGGAACAGGCTGTCAACAAACTGAGCGAAGTTGCCGTCCTTCTCAAGGATGCCCGCTCCAAAGCCGGGGACCGGTATCCACTTCATGGCAATCCAGTAGACGGTCAGCAGTCCCCCCGTCCATACAATCTGACCGCGGACTCCGGTGTTGAGGAATATGATGGTCGCGCACAGGTAGCAGACTGCGATGCGTTGCAGAACGCCTGGTATCCGCAGCGTCGCCAGGTTGAAATACGGAAAGGCACTGAGGAAAAGTCCGAGCGCAAAGAGAATCAGGGCACGCCTCAGGGCATGGGATATCAGCCCGGATCTTCTCTCCCCCCGTGCTACCCGCTTGGCGAATGAGAGCGTCATCGCAACGCCCACGATCCACAGAAAGAACGGGAAGACAAGGTCGGTGAAAGTCCAGCCGTGCCACTCGGCGTGACGCAACTGTGGGTAGACTGCGTCCCAGGTACCCGGATTGTTCACAAGCATCATCGCAGCTATCGTCGCGCCTCGAAAGACATCCAACGATTCCAGCCTCCCGCCGCGTGCCCCGAGCGCCATTTCCTTACCTTTCGTTTTCTCATCTGTCATAGAGATCCCCGTCTCGACGTCGTCGGACCCATCCTTATGATGATTGTTTCGCCAGTTTGCCAAGCTGCCTTAAGGCTTCGTAAACCGCGATGGCTGCCGCGGTGGCCAGGTTCAGGCTGCGTACATAAGACGAAAGCATCGGGATCTTCAAGACGTGTTCCCGATTTGACTGCAGCACCTCCTCGGGCAACCCAGTCGACTCACGGCCAAATACCAGGCAATCCCCCTCCCTGTAGCGGGCATCAGTATAGAGGCGGTCTGCGTGCGCGCTGAAGTAAAAGAGCCGCGCATCCTGCAGGGTGGCCCGCAATTCGACAAGATCGTTCTCCCGCCTCAGGTCGACGTGCGGCCAGTAGTCCAACCCGGCACGGCGCACGGAGCGCTCGTCGACCCGGAACCCCAGATTGCCAACGAGGTGCAACGGGACACCATTTGCGGCGCACAGGCGGGCGATGTTTCCGGTGTTGGGATGAATCTCGGGCCTGAAGAGTGCAACGTGGAGTGGGGCAGCGATCGCCGGGAGGCGGTTTATCTCGAGTGCCGGAGGTATTGTCAATTTGGCCCCTCGAAGGGTGTCGTATTTCTTCCCTACTCACGGCGGCAGACGGAGGAAGTCCTCCGAGCTACGCCGGTTTTGAGATGGCTGTCGGCAACGTGATCGATGCAACCGTGATCTTGTCGCCAGGATCCCTTCGTATTGAGAGCGACCCGAGGGGCCCATAGTGGGCTCTCAGTCGCGACGCGAGGTTCCTGAGCCCATAACCGGATCCGTCTCTGGACGGCTCGTCCGTCAGCTGAGCCGACACAGGGCCGGGCCCGTTGTCCAGCACTGTCAGGCACAGGCAGTCACCTTGCCGCTTGGCGCGAATCTCAACGATCCCCATCCCGCGGATCGCCGCGACACCGTGCTTGACGGCGTTTTCCACCAGCGTCTGGACTGCCATCGTTGGGACCATCTCGCTTTTCGCGTCATCGTCTACATCCAGCTGAACGGAGAGGCGGTTGCCAAGGCGAGCTTTCTCGACATCCAGGTAGGCCCGGACAAAATCCAACTCCTCCTCGAGCCGAACCAGTTCCTTCTCCGATCGCTTGAGGGTGTAACGAAATACCTCTGCCAACCCTCCCACGGCCTCCTCAGCGCGCGTCGGTTCTTTGTGGATCAGCCCCGCGATGGCATTCAACGCGTTGAAAAGAAAGTGCGGGTTGATCTGGGCGCGGAGAGCCTTGAGCTCGGACCGGCTGGCAGTCAACCTCAGCTCCTGCTCGTTCCTTTCCTGATCGCGCTTGCGCTGCTGTAGCCGGATGTTTTTGAGCTGCGACGCGAAAACATCCGCCAGCGAGCTTAACAAGGCCAGGTCTTCCGAAAAGTAGGGCACGTCGTTGGGACGGCGACCCATGCAAATCTGCCCGACCGTCTCGCCGCGCTCGCGGATGGGCACCTCAAGAAACGTTTCGACTGTTCCGGTCTCCGCACCTGCCGCCACACTGAGGGCTATCTTCACGTCTGCGAGAAAAACCGCCGAGAGCCTCCCTTCCGCCAGCTGAACCAGCCCGGGCTCGTCAATTGCCTCCCGCATACCGCCGAGGAAGAATTTCACCGCCTCAACGGTTGTGAAACGGCGGCCCAGCCAGACTCGATCCATCCACCGCACCATCCGGCCGTAGGCCCAAGGGAGCAACAACAACATCGGAGCAAGCGTTAAAGCCAGAATCCACGGCCTTAACCAGTCAATATGCGATCGGTCCAGGAGCGGATTGACGAATGCAAAGTAGGCCAGCAGGAAGAGCAGCAGAACGAAGAAACAGGTGCCGCGCCTGATGAACACGTCAAAAAACGCGAAGCGGTCATAGTAGTAGGTGCCGACAAAGAAGAAACAGAGGGGGAGTGAGCGTGAGAGGATCCCGAGATAGTTGAACAATTGCTGATGCAACTGCCACAAATCCGATCGAACCAGGAGTAGGCCTACGACGTGGAGAAACAACCCGAGCGTGAGAGCAAAGAGGAACATGTTCCAGAAGCGGAGTTTCCGTTCCTTTGGTCTGGAGTGCCTGCGGGATTTGGAGAAAAGAAGCGCGCCGTAAATCGTGACAACGATGAACAAGCCGAACATGCTGATCTCGAGCGCAATGACAAGCGACCCGCCGGGGAACGGAACGACCCTCAGCAGGATCAGCGACGACGTGATCAGGAGCACCGCGCTGATAGCATATGCGGCGCGAGCCGGGATCCTCCATTTCCGGTTCCGGCCGAGGAATGGTTCCTGCTCGAGGTAAAACCGGTGCATTATGACCGGGGGGTAGAAGAGCGCCAGCATCAGCAATGGCGCATACAGCTCCGCAGAATGCCGTTTCAGAACCATGATGTTCAGTTCGATCGCGATGTTGACGAGAAACCAGACCGTCGAAAGCGCCAGGATGAATCCTTCTATTCGATCCAGCGCACTCCTTGGCCGCATCCGACCTTCGCGCAACCACAGGATGAATATCGCCCCGAACGACACGGCGCCAAACGTAAAAACCATCAGGGAGCCAACGGCCAGCGAGCTGAGCAGCAGGAGCACCGCCCACCAGTGAAAGAAACGCTGGCTCCCATGCACCATCCGGATTTGCTGCGATTCCGCTTTTATGACCATCGGCTCATCCATGGCGCGTGGCGGCGCCGCTCTTGAAGCAGAACGTCCCTCCGAGCGCTAGCATAGACCAGGTTCTGACCGTAACCAATCGCAACATGGCTGAACGGATGAAAGCGAGACTGAATGGCGCGCAAGCGTATATAAACGGTCGCAAACCGACCCGTCGGTCAGTCCGCGTACCTGACAACTATTTTGTATTTGTCCTGCAGAGAAGTGTTCAGCGAGGTGAGCTGGATTCTTGCCAGACGACTGCCCCAGACAGCACTGAGCTGGGCATCGGTCACAGGAATCTCTTCGGCCAGGGCCTTGAACCGTGCACCATCGAAAGAAATGGCGATGCTCAGCCCTGGTTTTTCCTCCGAGTCCGTTAAACGGATTTCACCCGGGGCAGCGGCATCCACCCGCAGTGGTGTCATCAGGCTGAGCGTGAACGGCCTGACAAATGCCCCCAGGCTATAGCTTTCAGTAAGCTCCACGCCCCTTCGCCTCAGTAGGGACATGGTCCTGACCCAACTGTTGACCCGGGCTTCGGCGGGATAGGCTCTGGCAATGTCCAACGAGAACGTCGCGGCCTCATCATCGGTTTTGTAGACGACGTTCTCGGCGTGAAACTGCCTGCCTTCCTTCTGCTGGTAGCCGTTTATCGAGGGAAGGTTGTGGTAGGCCGACTGCATGGTCCATATCTCGTATCGCTGAGGGCTGAATGTTTTCGCGGTGTAAGTCCCGACCCCCACGTCGATGAGAACCGGTCGACCGTCGGCATAAACGATAAAGTTGCCGACATCGTTGTGATTGTGGCTTTCGGCGTTGTGTCCCCCTTTGGCTGCGATGTAAAGCCCCTTCGACGAATCCGCATAGGAACGCGCACCCATGACCTGCAGGTTCGGAAGCCAGAAGTCACGGAGGAGCGGTTCTACCGGTGTCGCCGCACTCAGTTCCTTTGCCAGCAGAAGATCCGGGAGGAGACGGCCGAGGGAGTCAATTCGCCGAACCCCGGCTTCTTCGCCGTGTTCCTGTCTGCGTGCCAGGAAAGAACCGAAGCCCGTCATCACCGGATCGCTGATGGATTTGCCATAGCGGTACACCACCCCCGGTTCAGAAGCGTCCTTGCCACTGGCGTCTGCGAAATTCACGTAGTAGTCATCTTTGATGTAGACCCTGTAGATGTACTGCCCTATGCCCCGGATCAGCGGAGAGCCGTAGTGGTTGACGGCACCGCGGGTCGCGCCATGAAGCAACTCGAGACACTCGAAGAGGGAAGCCCCCGCACGCCCCCAGTAGCCGGGGCCTTCGTCGCAACCTCCGTCCTCCGGGTAGCTGTTCAGGAAGTTGTCCAGGCTCCGCATTATCTTGTAGACCGCCCGCCGCCGCTTCGCGTCATCACGCTCCAGGATCAAAACAGCGGTGAGCCAGTTCGAGTTGATCCACGGATTCCAGTTGTTGACCTCTCTGCCGGGCTCGAAACCCATCCACCAGAAATCATTCCTTTGGAAATTGGGTGTGAGAATACGGCGATCGACCTCCAGGTAAACGCGCTCGGTCAGAAGCGGGGATACCTTGTCGAGCCTGTCTCCCAAAAGATATACCGTCCATGCCAGTAGGCTTCCGGTCTCGGCTGAAAACAGATCGACGGTCGGTTCAGCCACGTCGGGCAGGCCGGTCCCTTTGCGCTGCATCCCGAGGTGTGCAGGCACCCCCCAATAGGACTCCTCGCAGATGGCCCAGAGACCGTTCGCGATATCATCCAGAAAGCGCCCCTTGTTCTCAAGGACTTCAGCAACGACAAGGCTCGCCAGTCTCTCACGACGTTCGAACGACAGGCGCTCAAACCTGCTGCGATTCCCTTCTCTCGCGTACTCGAGAAATACCGTGGCCGGCAGCGGCGGCCAGGAAGCCTTCAGGAATCTGCCGGCATTTTCCACCCAGGCTGAACGCAGCTTCTCGGGAACCGCATTCCAGGCTTCCCTGTCACCTATTTCAGGGTATGGACGCCATGCGCCGCGGGGCAGCAGGACACCGCTTAGGTCCTCTTCCGTGAATCGGCCCGTCAGGAGATTCCGCTCCTTCGGCAACATGGCCGAGCTCGCAGCAAGACAGATCATCGCGGAAGCAACAAACAGGAAGGTGGCTCTCGTCATAGTGGAACAGACACCATTCTGGAAGCGGGCACACTCAGGCAGAAAGCTGCGCATGCCCGCGTTCATCCCCGGTTGCGGAATCAGACCTCCTCGGGAACCGTATAGGGGGCCCGAAAGGTGCCATGCAGCATCTCGTTGGCCTCCGCGTCGCCGATCACCGTCTGTTGCTGCGGATCGAATTTCAGCGACCGAGCGAGGCGGTAGCTGGCGTTCCCAAGGTGAAGGAGCGTGCAGGAAATATGGCCTTCCTCGATGGGGGCGTTCAGATTCTCTTTCTTGCGGCTGCGGACGCAGTCGATGAAATTGACCCAGTTGTTGCCTCCGGCTTTCCCGTGTGGTCCCGGTTCCTGTGATTCACCGAGCCAGGTGCGATAGGAATCGTAGCCATCCATCGCCAGGTATCCTTTGGAGCCATAGAAGATGTTGCCGATGGTATTCTGCGGCCCTTTCCTTCCTTTCATCTCAGCGGTATTACCGAGCGCGGCAGGCACTCCTCCGCTGCCGAAGGTTGGTGTACCGATCTCCGCTTCGTGGTTGGTGATCCAGTGGCGAACCTCATACTCGAGCAGCCTGCGCTTCCCGTCAGGCATATCAAATTCGTATGCGAGATTGAGCACATTGGGGGTTTCCTGGTCGTCGTCAAACATGACATGTCCGCCTACAGCCGAGACACGATTGGGGTATGCCACGCCCAGACCCCAACGCGCGACATCCAGCTCGTGGATGCCCTGATTGCCGAAGTCGCCGTTGCCCGTATCCCAGATCCAGTGCCAGTTGTAGTGGAAGCGATTCATCGTGAAGGGCTTCATCGGTGCAGGTCCGGTCCAGAGGTCATAGTGAACACCAGCCGGCACCGGCTCTTCCTTCGCCCTGCCGATTGTCTTGCGCCACTTGTAGCAGAGTCCGCGCGAAAGATAGACCTCACCGATCAATCCCTCGCGCATTTTCTGCATGGCTTCAATGATGCCCAAGCCCGAGCGGCTGTTTGTGCCGTGCTGCACGATCCGGTCGTATTTCCGGGCTGCCTTGACCAACTGGCTTCCCTCCCACCAGCCATGGGACATCGGCTTCTCCACATACACGTCCTTGCCGGCCTGGCACGCCCAGATTCCCTGCAGCGAGTGCCAGTGATTCGGTGTCGCGATGGAAACGGCGTCGATCGATTTATCCTCGAGCAGCTTCCGCAGGTCGATGAAGGTTGCCGGCTTCGGGATGCCCAGCTTCTCAGCATCGGAGAGCCTCTTTCTCAGGACGTTCTCATCCACGTCGCAGAATGCGACGACCTCAGCACCGGGGATCTGTTTGTACTCCTCAACGTGCGACCACCCCTGGCCGTGCAGGCCGACGACCGCAACGCGAACCCGATCGTTCGCGCCGAACACTCTCCCGGGATGCGCGAGAAAAGTGATTCCGCCGAGTGCGGCTGCGCCGCCGCCGGACTTCAGGAATTCCCTGCGTGTAACTTCGCATTTATGGGTCATGAATTTGATGACTCCTTTCAAGTGATGATCGGATTCGGAAAAGGGCGGCCCTGTCAGGCCCGACCACTGCGGGCCTCAGGTCATCTATATGGTGGCCAGCATTCCTTCATGAATCCGAGCGCTGCCAGCATCCGGCATGATAGCACGATTGGCAGCGAAGGGATCAGCGGCGTGCGTTCAGCGGGCGTCATACTCGGCAAAGGATTGCCCGCACTCGGCCAGGCGCCCGAGCAGCGGAGCGGGCTCCCACCGGTCGCCGTGTCGCTCACGGAATGAGCAGATCCGCCGGTACACGGTCTGGAGGCCCTTGATGTCGGCGTGCCACATCGGCCCGCCCCGGTAGGACGGGAAGCCGCAATCGCGGATGCAGAGGATGTCAATGTGGGCTGCGCGTGCAGGCAGTCCCTCCTCCAGAATGCGCGCGCCCTCGTTGACGGACGCATACAACAACCTCTCGAGAATCTCCTCACGCCCTACTGGAATTGAGCTCCGCAAATCCTCGCTTACGGCAGCGCAACTAGCCGCCGGAACCCAGTCTCCTCGCATCCCGAACTCGTGAAGCGTTCGCTCGACTTCATCGGCGCTCGCTCCATCTGCTATCAGGGATTGAACCTCGTATCGGCATCTTGCGGAGAGTCGACGGGAGGCTGCTTCGTAAGCAGCTTTGGCGCCCTCCGGAATCCTGGCGACATCCCGTTCGGCGAAAAAGACATGTATCAAGGCCCTGGACTGATCAGAGAAGAGGCACTCCATGAATAGCCCCTCTTCCCTCCTGCAGCCTTCTTCGAACGGAAGCCGGGTTGCGGCCTCGACGGCTTCGATCGCCTTCAGCGGAGCCAGCCGTCCTGGAGCGCGCCGCTTTGCCTCCAGGCGTGCAGTGTCGAAAAGGGGGGCGTTGACGGCATCGTTTCCCCGCTTTGAGCTGAGCTCCCGCGTCTTCCGAAGCGCCACTCCCTTCGCGAGCAGCTCGCGGGTCCAGGCAAGGGCTCCTTGCAGCAGATCACCAGGGACAATATGATCAAGGATCCCGTTCTGCAGGGCGTCCGAAGCACCGATGGGATCGCCGTAGACTACCATCTCGAGAGCCTTGGCCACTCCGGCGAGCCGGGGCAATCGTTGTGTGCCGCCGGCTCCGGGGATCAGCCCCAGTCTCACTTCGGGCTGGCCAAGTTGCGCCGATGACACCGCTACTCGATAGTGGCAGGCAAGCGCGACTTCAAGCCCTCCACCCAGCGCACTTCCGTGGATGGCGCAAACCACCGGTTTGGGGGAATCCTCAAGCGCCAGCATGAGTGTATAGAGCCCGACCTTCGCCTCCTTTCGTCCCGAGGTCATCAGCTGGAACTCTCTAATATCGGCGCCGGCGATGAAAGTTCGCCCCGAGCCGATCAGGATCACCGCATGGACGGACTCATCCGCGGTTGCCTGGCGGATCGCCGCGATGATGCCGTCCGGTACGCCGGGGCTCAGCGCGTTGACTGGCGGATTGTTGACACTGATGAGTGCGAGGTTCCCTTCTCTGCGGAGAGAGACCATTTCAGGCATAGTGGGGCACTGAAGGAAGAGAGAGCTTGTCACCCGGGGGGTGCCGATTGCGCTCTATTTACGGCACCCCGATGGATGCAGGATCAGGCATGGACGAGACGGCTCATTTGGGGCCGAGCACCGTGACGGTCACCCGCCGGTTCTTGGCTCGCCCCTCGCGGGTTTTGTTGTCGTCCGCGGGATTGGATTCGCCCAAGCCCAGGCGAGCTACGCGCCTGAGATCGACCTTGAGGTCTCCAACCAGGTAGCGGACTACGTTTTCGACCCTGCGATCGCTCAACTGCAGGTTGTATGCGGCATCACCCGAGTTGTCGGTATATCCCTGCAGCTCGACTACCAGGTTGTTGTTGCCGGAAAGAACTTTCGCCACTTCTCCCAGCCGTCCTTTCGCTTCATCGTCGAGATCGGCACGGTTGACCTTGAAGTAGACGTCCTGAGTAGCCAGGACCTGGAAGTTGTTCCGGTTAGCGAAGGCCGCAGCGTTCCCCTTGGCCTCATTCATCGCCGCATCGGCTTCCTTGCCGGCGGCGACGCCCGCGTTGCGGGCCTCATCGATCTTAGGCTCGATCGTCTTGGCAGTGCTGTCCAGGTTTCCCTGAACTTGCTCGATGCGGGCCGTGTTCTTCTTGTTGAGGGCCGTGAGTTCCCCTACCTGATTCGCGAGCTCGGTGCGGCGTGCAGCTTCCTCGTCGATCCGAGTCGACAGTTGAGCCTGGGTGGTTGCCACCTCCTGCCTGACATACTTTTTGGTTGCGCAGGAACAGAGCAGAACGAGCGCGATGGAGGCAGCAATAACGCTTGCTGAACGTGTGAGGGCCATGGCTAGCTCCTTGGTTTTGGGTGAGCCCATAGTATACATACGGCTGGAGGTAGTAACAATATCCGACCGTTCAGTTGCCGCGACTCAGACAGTAGAGTTCCCGGGAGTGGCGCTGTCGTCCTGGTCGCCGCCGCCCCTCCGGCAGGGCGCGTGGCTTAACCCTGTCTCTCAATCCCGGGTCCGCTGTCGCTCACCCAAGGCTGACTGCAGGCCTTGCCGGGCCTACGGCCGGATGACGGTGCCGTCACGCCGCCGCGTCGTCCCCCAGTTGAAGTCGAAAGGCTGGCCCGAAGGATACGGAAACTTCGCCGCCAGTTTCTCGTCAATGTCGATGCCCAGACCAGGCGCTTCGTTCGCATACAGGTAGCCGTTCCTGACCTCAGGACAGCCCGGGAACACCTCCCTGGTTTCAGGGGGAAACACGTAGCCCTCATGAATCCCGAAGTTATAGGTCGACAGCTCCAGTGCGAGTCCGGCTGCGTGGCCGACAGGTGATGCGTCGCCCGGTCCGTGCCACGCTGTTTTCACTCCGAAGTACTCGCTCATGGCTGCAACCTTCCGAGCCGTGCTCAGCCCGCCGATCTGGGAAAGGTGGATGCGAATGTAGTCGATCAAGCGGTTGGCAATGAGGGGCACATACTCCTGTTGCGTGTTGAAGAGCTCGCCCATCGCGATCGGGACGCTGGTTTGCTGGCGCAGATGCCGGAAATGGTCGTTCTCTTCGGGCGGCAGCGGATCCTCGACGAAGTAAAGGTGAAATTGCTCCAGATCCCTGCAGAGCTGGACAGCCTGGGCAGGGCTGACCCGCTCATGAACATCATGTAGCAGTTCGACTTCCTCACCCAGGCTGGATCGCAGGTGTTCGAACAACCTGGGCACGATTCGCACGTATGCTCCCGGTTCCCAGACATCGAGCGGATTGGTCGGTCCCGATTCTTCAGTTCCGGCAGGTGAAGCAGTGGCCGGCCGCTCCGCGCGGCGCGCTCCATAGGTTGCCATACCCGGCACAGCCACTTGCGCCCGGACATGTCTGTAGCCGGCTTCCATTGCCTTCCTCACATTCTCCTCCACCTGCTGAAAATCGCGACCGCTCGCATGGTAGTAAAGGTCGGCAGCAAAGCGGCACTTCCCCCCCAGCAGCTGGTAGAGTGGCATGTTGGCTCTCTTGCCCTTGATGTCCCACAGCGCCA
>Ga0153915_10005306_pt1 | contig 11975 bp, 12 predicted proteins | sample Opewatmetagenome_2_FD_107003 | JGI IMG/M metagenome (GOLD analysis project Ga0153915, IMG submission 107003) | Freshwater wetland microbial communities from Ohio, USA - Open water 3 Core 3 Depth 3 metaG | ecosystem: Environmental > Aquatic > Freshwater > Wetlands | place: USA: Ohio, Lake Erie...
GCAGAGATCGACGCCATACTCGTGGGGAAGATAGGAGATCGAGACGCCCTCGAGTGGTTCTTCCATTGCAAGGATATTCTCGGCGATGAGAGACTCTGCAAGCCCTGTCGTCCGGAGTACAATTTGTTCTGTTTTGCGAAGGGTACTGAAAGTGCTCAACCTCGGAACAACAAACTGGTCGATCATTGCCTCCGCCTCTTGAGGAACGCCCGGCAGCACGAAAACGTACGTTTCGTTCTCCTTCAAGAGAAAACCGGGGGCCGTCCCTACCGGGTTCTCTATGATCTCTGCGCCCTTGGGAAAGAGAGTCTGCCTTTCATTGATGCTGGGCATGTCAACGCCTCTCTTCTTGAACCTGCCTCTGATGGCCTCGAGTACGGAGTCATTGAGAAGGAGTGTCCGGCCCAGCACGGTCGAGACCACCTTTCTCGTGATGTCGTCCGGGGTGGGACCGAGCCCGCCAGTGACAATCACTACGTCAGCTCTCCTGAGCGCAATTTTGAGGGTCTCGGCCATTGTCTCGGGATCGTCTCCCACGCTCGTGTGCCAGAGTACGCGAGCGCCGATAGCAGTTAGTTTGCGGGCAATGAAGCGAAAATTCGTGTCAAGCACGTCTCCCGACGTTATCTCGCTACCTACGGTCAAGACCTCAACCTTCAAATGTTTTTCTCCTCATGCGGGATGCTCGGTATTGTGACATGCACGCGAAGACACGAATGAGAGTCAGAGCTCGGCGCAATCGCTCATCCATCCCGGGAAGAATTCCCGCCTATGATTTGAGCAGACCCATCCAGGGTCGTGCCAGGGTTCACGTGCCGCCGGTCATCAGAAGAACTCGTACCAAGATGTTTGCGTAGATTCCCGCAACGACATCGTCGGCCACCACACCCCATCCACCCGGCAATCTCTGAGATCTGCCTGCCGGGAAGGGCTTGAGTACGTCGAACACTCTGAAGGCCACGAAGGCTGCCAGGAGGACCCAAGGATTCTTCAGAGAGCCTGCAGGAAAAAGAAAGCAGAGACTTACAAACATACCAGCGACCTCATCTATTACTATCTGCCGCCCGTCCCTCCCGTACTTCTCCTCAGCCCTTCCACTTACGATCACTGCCAGAATGATCAGGGCGATGGTCACGAGAAGCTGAGCCGCGATAGACTGCGGAACAGCGAGCCAGAACAGCAGTGCGCCGAACGCCGCTCCGAAAGTGGCCGGAACTATCGGCGCGTAGCCGATGTAAAAAGCCGTCGCGATTATCTCAGCCGCCTTCCTCATCGCATGGCTCTCACTGGATCGTTCTCGCGCTCTCGCTGCATCGTCCTCGCATTTTCACTGGATCGTTCTCGCAACGAGTTTGCAGATGGCCCTGAGCGTCTCGGGCACCCCCTTACCCTCGCAAGCAACTGCTTCGAAATAAGGAAGGTGTCCGGGGTTGAAAGAGTCTTCGAGCTCACGGACGCTTAGGGCAGAGGCCGCGTCCCTCTTGTTGTACTGAAAAACCAGCGGGATTCTGCCCGTCTGGTTCTCGACGAGGTTTACGTATAAGTCTCTGAGACTCTCAACGCCTGCCTCGAATCTTTCCTTCTGGGAATCGGCAACGAAAACCACACCATCCGCTCCCCTGAGCACGAGCTTCCTGTTCGGGCTGTAGTAAATCTGTCCGGGCACTGTGTAAAGATGGAACCTGACCCTAAACCCTCCTATACAGCCCGCGTCAACTGGAAGGAAATCAAAAAAAAGCGTTCTGTCTCCCCGTGTTGTCAAAGAGACGAGAGTACCGCGGTGGTTAGAAGGAACGGCAGTGTACACTTGCCTCAGATTGGTGGTCTTGCCCCCAAGTCCGGGGCCGTAGTACACAATCTTGCAGTTGATCTCTCTGGAAGGATAATTTACTAGAGACACTCTACGGATTGGGTGAATCGCCAAACAGCCTGTCGATCTGCTGATCGGCCTCAGATGCAAAATCTGCCCCGACGCCCACGCTCTGAAGCTCACCCTGGGAACTGTCCAATTTGCCGTAAATGCGGGTGAAGATCTTCCCGAGCTCGACTGCGGCTTTTTCTGCCTTCAACCTAACCAGGCCCAGGGTCGTCCTACGATCAAAGAGCAACACAAGCAAGACGTTTTCATTGACCGAACATTGATACATGCCCCATTCCCTGCCCTGGTGAGCCTGGTTTCTGAAGTCGTTCTCGCCAAGCATCGAAGCCAGAGCTTTGCTCGCGGCAAGATCGGCTGCCGAAAGGGATGCGAAGGAGTCAGTATCAAAGGAAGGTGATTCACCAACGTTTGCGATCAGATGACCGTCACAGTCAATGAGCATCGCGCTCTTGGAGTAGGAGCTTTCGACGAGAGCGTAGAGGGCATCATTGAGGGCCCAGAAGTCTTCCTCGAACAGTGCCCAGTTCTTACCCGCCATCGGAATCCCTCCTTCCGGTGCGGCCGTCCCAATGCGCAGCGCCTATTCTGCTACTGGGAGGTGTCTTTGGCCTGTTTGCCCGGCCTGGCTGGTTTCTCGCTTATTGCCAGAAGGTGCTCCCACTTTCTGTCAACTTCGCTCTGGGCCTTCGCAAGAAGCTCATCCCCGCCGGGTTCGTGCAAGTGCCTGAACCGCCCTTGGCGTTTGGTCCACTCGCTGAGCGGCTTCTTGTGCGAGGGAATGTACGTTAACCTATAATTCCCCTCCACCACTTCATACAGCGGCCAGAAGCAGGTGTCAACAGCTAGTTTTGCAATTTCTACGGTCTGGTCCGTGGGGTACTTCCAGCCGAGTACGCACGGAGATAGAACGTTGATGAAAGAGGGACCATCAACGGAAAGCGCCTTCTCCACTTTGGTCGTGAGGTCCTTCCAAAAGGCCTCAGTGGCCTGTGCAACGTAGGGAATATTGTGAGCGGTGACAATTTCAGCAAGATCCTTCCTGAACTGAGGTTTTCCCTTGACGACGCAACCCACTGGACACGTCGAAGTGTCCGCTGCAAAGGGCGTAGCGCTGGAGCGCTGGTTACCGGTGTTCATGTAGGCCTGATTGTCATAGCAGATGTAGAGCATCTTGTGTCCACGTTCAAGTGCGCCGCTCAGGGCCTGCAGCCCAATGTCGTAAGTCCCTCCGTCTCCGCCGAAGGCAATGAATTTAGTGTCTTCCTTTATTTTTCCCTGCTTCCTTAGGCTCCTGTAGGCAGTTTCGATGCCGCTTATGGTTGCCGCGGAGTTCTCGAACGCGCTGTGTATGAATGGAACCCGCCACGCAGTGTAAGGAAAAATGGTTGTTGTCACTTCAAGACAGCCTGTCGCGCAACTCACGACCACGTTCTTCCCTGCGATGAGAAGCACCTGTCTCACAATGGACGTCATGGCACAACCTGCGCAGGCCCTGTGACCCCCGCTGAGCAAGTCTTCGCGTGAAGCCAATTCTTTGAGTGATGGCATCTTTCTTTCAACTCCTTGTCTTGTTATTCTCCATCCTGTTCCTTGACTCATTTCTCCAGATTGCATTACCCGGATTGCTTTACGATGTTCCCTATTTTGCGGGCCTTTCGCGGCCCTCCGCGCTATTCTCGCACGTTAAGAAAACGAATTTCCTCAGGACGCTTGCCGCTCGATGCGACCTCTTCCATCTCCTCGTAAAGTCTTCTGATTTCTTCGAACGTCGTGTCTCTCCCGCCAAGTCCGTAGATATAGTTGACGACAGGAATGTTGAGGCCCGTTCCGTAGCATGCCGAACGGATTTCCGCGAAAACGGGGCCGCCGTACGCTCCGAACGAATAGGACCTGTCCATTACTGCGAGCGCCTTCAGGCTCTTGAGAGCCTGAGCGATCTCCTTTCGCGGGAAGGGCCGAAACACCCTGAACTTGATGAGCCCGACTCGCCTGCCCTTTTCTCTGAGCTCATCAACTACACCCCTGGCCGTGCCAGCGGCAGAGCCGAGGGCCACCACGGCAATCTCCGCGTCCTCCATCCTGTATGGTTCAAAATAGTCGAAGTGTCTTCCAGAGAGCGCTTCGTACTCTTTTCCCACGCTCTGCACGATACCGTGAGCTTTCACAAGCGCCTCTATCTGGCCTCTTTTGTGCTCGAAGTAGAAATCGTGAAAATCGAGCGGGCCCCAGGTGATGGGATTCTTGGTGTCGAGGAGAGGATATCTCGGCACGAACTCGCCCACGAATTTCTTCACCTGCGCGTCGTCCAGGATCTCGACGCGCTCCAGAGTGTGACTGATGATGAAGCCGTCGAGGGTGACCATCACGGGCGAGAAGACGTCGTGGTTTTCCGCGATCCTCACCGCCTGAACCGTGTTATCGTACGCCTCCTGTGAGTTTTCGGAAAAAAGATGAATCCAGCCGGCGTCTCTCGCACCCATCGAATCGCTGTGATCGCAATGGATGTTTATGGGACCGCTCAGCGCACGATTGACCACCGACATGACTATCGGGCATCTAAGCGACGCGGCTATGTAGAGCATTTCCCACATCAGGGCCAGTCCGTTTGCGGAAGTGGCGGTCATCACTCTGGCTCCAGCTGCGGAGGCACCGATGCACGCGCTCATAGCGCTGTGCTCAGATTCTGCAAGAACAAGCTCCGTCTTCACGAGCCCGTCCGAGACAAACTGGGCGAACTTCTCCATGAGCTCTGTTTGCGGAGTTATGGGATAGGCAGCACAAACATCGGGGTCTATCTGCCTCATCGCTTCGGCAACTGCGTCATTCCCAGTTAATCCAACTACCTTCACCTAAATCCTCCATAATTATGGCAATTCACATTCACTCTCAAGCTGCATGGTAATTGCCTTGTCTTTGAGCGGACACTCGTGTGCGCAAATCCCGCAGCCCTTGCAGTGTTCCAGATCAATTCCGACGACCTTGCCGTCTTTCACGATGATGCTGGAATCGGGGCAGAATATCCAACACAAGAGGCAACTACTGCACTTGCTCTTGTCAAGTATGGGGCGATTGGTTCTCCAGGAGCCGGTCTCGTACTTCTCGGCGTTCCCGGCCTTCTCGATCACTCCACCTATCGGCAGTTCTTTCCACCCTGGTTCTTTTTGACTCATTCGCCCTTCACCTCCGAAAAAGCTCTACGCACTGCTCTGACGTTCTTTTCAGCAACGTCCACACCGAATTTCTTCTTGAATATCTTCTCTATCTCTTTGACGACCGTTTCGAGCTTGAGGACTCCCGAAACCTTGCAAACTGCTCCCATCATTGCAGTGTTGGGAATGGGTCTCCCGATCTCCTGCCGCGCGATGTTTGAAGCGTCTACGGTGAATATCTTCTTCCCTTTGAGCTTGAGTCGCGACCTGATGACCGCCGGATCGCAGGCCGTGTTCACCACGCAAATGCCGGTATCCTTGAGTCCTGCGCTGACGTCGACCCTGCCTATCAAGGTCTCATCCAGAATGATCACGATGTCCGGCTCCGTGATGGGGCAATGAAGATCAATCCTCTGGTCGCTTATCCTGTTGTATCCTCTAACAGGTGCGCCGCTTCTTTCCGGGCCGTAATCGGGAAAACCCTGACTCCACTTGCCCTCTTCGAGCGCACACTCGGCAAGAAGAAAGGAGGCCACCTTGGCGCCCTGACCTCCCCTTCCGTGCCACCTGATTTGGGTAATTGGTTTCATGAACACTCCTTATGAAAAGAACGTGCTGCGCCGAAATGACTAGCCAAATAGTCTATCAGTTGGCGCGGGACTCGTCAAGGCAAATCAGGTTCGCGGAGAAAAGCGATTGATTAGGATTACAGCAATAAGGGATAATTACGTTCCTTGGCGTCTGCGCGAGGACATTGGAACGCGATACGGATGTCTTTCTTCCTCGAGGTAAGCATCGGTCGAGAGGAAGGCCATACGGTAGAGGAGGCATGCTGTGAAGAATTCGCCCATTGACAAGAACAGGAAGGCGGCTCTCAAGGGCATAATAAAGAAACTTCACGATGGCGCGGACCCCGAGCGCCTGAAGGAGAAATTCAAGGAGCTCACGGAGGGCATAGGCGCCACCGAAATCGGCAAGCTGGAAGAAGAAATGATAAAAGAGGGGATGCCCAGGGAGGAGGTACATCGGCTCTGTGACGTGCATCTTGCGGTTTTCAAAGAGTCACTCGATGAGGAAGCGACGGTTGCTCCTCCCGGTCATCCGATTCACATTCTAATGGAAGAGCACAAGATGATCCTCAAGTTTGCGGAGGAATTGAAGTGCCTTACGGACGGCTCGAAAGATGCCAAAGACCTGACCGGCTCTGTGCCGAAAATGAAAGAGCTCCTCGACTCAGCCAGACATTTCAAGGATTCGCAAAGTCACTACGTCAGAGAAGAGAACGTGCTTTTCCCTTATCTCGAGAAGCACGGAGTGACCGAGCCTCCGGCAGTAATGTGGATGGATCACAACAAGATCAGGAACTTGGAGAAGCGAGTGTTTGGACTCCTGGACGCTCAGAAGACAAGTTCCAGTGATGGATTCGTGAGAGAACTCAAAGAGGCTGGAGCCGGCCTCGCTCAGATGCTCTCAAATCACTTCTACAAGGAAAACAACATCCTCTTTCAGATGGCATTGAAGGTCATTCCTGAGGACGAATGGGGAGGCATAAGACAGCAATTTGACGAACTTGGCTACTGTCCCTTCACTCCACTGGCTGCAAGAGTAGCGATGATTCAGGCTGTCACTGGGGCGGCAAGACCCACAGCGGGTATCGAAGCCGAAACAGCAATCCAATTCGATACAGGCTCGCTCCCTGCAGAGGCAATTCAGCCGCTATTCAATACCCTGCCGGTTGATGTCACGTTTGTAGACGAAAATGACATGGTGAGATACTTCAACGAACCCCAACATCGCATCTTCCCTAGAACAAAAGCGGTAATAGGACGAACAGTGCAGCAGTGCCATCCGCAGAGCAGCGTTCACGTCGTAAACAAGTTGCTCGACAATTTCAAGAACGGCCGGAGGGACGTTGCCGAATTCTGGATCAACCAGGGAGGCAGAACTCTCTACATCCGCTACTTTGCCGTTCGCGACAGCGAGAAGAGATATTTAGGATGCCTCGAAGTCGCGCAAGACGTGACAGACATTCAGAAGCTTAAGGGGGAGAAGAGACTTCTCACGGAAGAGTAGAGCTGGGCTAGGGGCTCGCACGTTCGGGCGCGGTCCGCGACGAAACCCGACGCGAACTGCGGCCGCGCAGGACGGGCGACCAGGATCTACAGCTCTTTGCGACCTTCGAAGGCCTTGGCCAGAGTCTGCTCATCACAATATTCGATATCGGAGCCTACCGGCAGTCCGCGCGCTATTCGCGTGACCTTGACCCCGTGCGGCTTCAGAAGCTGGCTGATATACACCGCAGTCGTTTCGCCCTGTGCAGTAGGGTTGGTGGCGATGATCACTTCGTCGAGTTTTTCTTCGCTCACGCGCGTCACGAGCTCCCTGATTCTCAATTCCTCAGGGCCGATTCCATCGAGCGGGGATATGGCACCGAGGAGTACGTGATAAAGCCCGCGATATTGACCGGCCTTTTCTATGGCAATAATGTCCGAGGGCTGTTCAACGACGCAAAGCACTCCCTTTTCTCTTCGCCCATCGTCACAGATCGAGCACTTCTGCCCCTCGGCGATGTTACCGCAGACGGAGCAATATCCGACCTTCTCCTTTACGTCCATGATGGCAGATGCAAACCTCTGGGCGTCGGCGTGCGAAATCTTGAGAATGTAAAGCGCAAGTCTCTGCGCCGATTTCCTGCCGATGCCGGGAAGTTTCACGAATTCATCTACGAGTTTCTCTACGGATTCAGATGAAAACTTTGTGCTCATGTTAAGACGCCCACATGTCAAAGAATTCCAGGAGGAACTATCCCACCAGTGATCTTGCCAAGTTCTTCCTTGGCGAGCTCCTCGGCTCTCCTCTTGGCTTCGTTCACTGCGGTCAGTATCAGATCCTCCAGCATCTCAACGTCGTCCTTGTTGACGACTTCACGATCGATCTTGATCGAGATTATCTCTTGCTTGCCGTTTGCGACTACTGTAACCATGCCACCGCCAGAAGATGCCTCGACGGTCTTGTCGGCAAGCTCCTCTTGCAGTTTCACGATCTGTTCCTGAAGTTTCTGTGCTTGTTTCATTATTGATGAAATGTTCTTCATCTTCTCCTCCGCCTTCGGATGATTGGCCAAAATCTTGCAGCACTTTCCGGCCGGAAGATTCTTGCCGGGCACGGTTGATGTGTCTGAGATGCGTTCAAAGAGAAAAGGCCGCAGCGACTCCTCCGTCAGGCCTTGCTAGTCCTCGATGACTTCACCGTCGAAACATTCAAGTATGTTTTTCAATGAGTCGTCCTTCAAGGAATCATCTGTAGCTGGTTTTTTTGTGTTGTTACGGGCCTCTTCAGGCACGCATTGTGTGCCGGTACTGAGCTCATCAGGCTCGCTTTGTGTGCCGTTGCCGATCTCGTCTGGTGCGCTTTGTTCCGAGGCTTCTTCCCGACCCGGTTCGATTCTGATGCAACTGACTCCAAGATTGGTCTTGAATGCCGCCGCGAGCTCCTCCTGGAGAATCTTCTTATTTACCTTGTCCTCTACCCTGCTTTGCTCGAAACTCTTGCCGTCTTCGAATCCCAGGATCACCTTTCCCTGAGAAATCCCGCGAAAGTAAGCGCCAGATATGCAGGCCCAGAGCGTTTTCTTGCGCGAATTTATCTTTTCAACGACTTCGTTCCACTTCTGCCGGTACTCCGGCGTCACGTGAATGATCTGGGCGACGGACTTCTGAACGTCGCCTGTCTCGGCAGATTGAGCAACGCCGGTCCGCACTGCCTGAGCATCGTCAACCTGGGCAGCAGGTGCTGGCTCATCTTTCGTCTGCGTGGGCTCGTCCGTGTGCGAGCTTGGTGCGGGCACGACAGGCGTCTGAGGTGGCTCGTCCGTGTGCGAGCTCGGTGCGGGCACGACAGGCGTCTGCGTGGGCTTGTCGCTGCGCGAGCTTGCTGCGGGCACGACAGGCGTCTGAGGTGGGTCGTCCGTGTGCGAGCTCGGTGCCGGCGCCGCGGTCTTATGCAGAGCTCTGTCCATGCCCGGGCGGGTATCTATCTGAGCGTGACTCAAGTCGGCTTCGATAGCATCCAGTTTCTCGATCAATTCACTCAATTTAGTGGTCGAATCAAGATAACTCATTTCGACGACAGCCATCTCCAGGTGGAGCCTGGGCAAGGCACTCCGGCGCACTGCATAGGACGCGCGAGAAGCGATGTTTATCATACGCAGGATGTCACCTTCGGTGAATTGTTTTGCCTGCTCTTCGTAGCGCTTCAGGTTGCCTGAACTCGCCTCCACGAGAGAGGCCAGATCAGGGTGAATCTTTATTAGAAGGAGATTTCTGAGGTGCTCCATTAGACCGTCAGTGAATTCATCGAGATTCGCTCCTCTATCAAAGATGGAAGCGAGAGCCTCGAGAGCTTTGCGCGCGTCCTTTGCTTTGACGGCGTCGATCACTGAGAAGAACGTATCGGCGCCACTTAGACCGAGTAGCTGCGCGACTTCGGGCTCTCCCGCGGCCTCAAGACCGGCGGAGATAAGCTGATCAAGCATGCTCTCAGCGTCTCTCAGACTCCCGTTGGCCCTCCTTGAGAGGAGCATCAACACTTCGTCCTTAACGTGGAAGCCTTCCGTTGAGCAAATGTGCTTGAGGCGCGTGAAGACTTCCCGCGTCGGGATCCGAACAAACTCGAAGCGCTGGCAGCGCGAGAGAATCGTCTCAGGCACTTTCAGAGGAGCAGTTGTTGCAAGAATGAATTTCACGTGAGGAGGCGGCTCTTCAAGAGTTTTTAAGAGAGCGTTAAAGGCTGCGTCTGTGAGCATGTGCACTTCGTCTACGACGTAGATTTTATATTTCCCTCCTGCGGGAGCGTATTTCACGTTCTCCCTGAGGTTCCGTATTTCGTCTATGCCCCTGTTCGATGCGGCGTCGATCTCGATTACGTCCAGGCTCACTCCTGCGGTAATCTCGCGGCAAACGTCACAGTTGTTGCAGGAAATTGCATCTTTGGCATTGGGACAATTCAATGCCTTCGCAAGTAGACGCGCTGTCGTTGTTTTCCCAACGCCTCGCGGGCCCGAGAAGAGATAGGCGTGCCCTACCCTGCCCGATTTGACAGCGTTGGCGAGCGTTCTTGTCACGTGAGCCTGCCCCACGACCTCTTCGAAGGTCGACGGTCTCCACTTTCTGGCAAGAACTTGGTAAGACAATTTTCGCTCCCTTTTAGAGTGGACCAATCAGGTACAACCCCGGTGAGACCAGGCCGTGCGACTGTTCAAACCAGGACGTGCACCTGTTCAAATCGGGCCTCCGCGCACCCGGATGAAGTGTGCACATATCCGAACTAGGCCGTGCACCCATCCTCGACTTCTTTTCCCGGGCGCCCAGCCAGCAGTTAACTCCAGTCAGGGCGGCCTACGGCACACCAGGGTAATCACTTACCGCTGCTACCTTCCGGTCCTGACGGGGTTCATGAGCCGTGGTTGCGCAGGTCCTAACTATCAACGCCACTTGCCAGCAAGGCCCTCCCGGAAGAGAAAGCCTCGGGCTGGGAATTAAGCCCCGCTATAGCGGATTGCGGGTTACAGGGCACCGCTAACTCCCCGCCTAGCACGGCCAACAAACACTGTTGGTGGAGACGAACAAACCGTGCATCTTCAATGGTGCATTCACCAATCATTCGCCTCAAGAAAAGAGCCGTTGATCAAGAAAAGAGCCGTTGGTGGAGATGAGCGGAATCGAACCGCCGACCTCCTCGTTGCGAACGAGGCGCTCTCCCAACTGAGCTACATCCCCACGCATAAGTTTCGCTAATTGCACAAATCACTGCGAGCCACAAGCGATGAGAGCCCGCGAGGCGCGATCCGGAAATACGCCGTAAACTCTGGCGGAGAGAGGGGGATTCGAACCCCCGACCCAGTTTCCTGAGTACACGATTTCCAATCGTGCTCCTTCGACCAACTCGGACATCTCTCCAATCTATCGTGGCGGAGAGAGAGGGATTCGAACCCCCGAGGCAGTTACCCGCCTAGCGGTTTTCGAGACCGCCCGATTCGACCGCTCTCGCATCTCTCCGCTTGCAATCGTCGCGCGCCTTGTCATGCTTGATCACGCCTCATCACGCGATCGATCCTGTTCGGCACGCTTGATCATACCTGATCGCGAGTTTGCCCACGCGATCGATCCTGTTCCGCACGTTTTCTCTCGAAGAACTCCCGCAAGATCAAGGCAGTTTCTTCTTCAAGCACGCCGGAGATTACAGCAACCCTGTGATTGAGGGAATCGTTATCGATCACATTCATGACCGACCCGCAGGCTCCTGCCTTCGGATCTCTGGCGCCGAACACAAGCTTCTCGAGCCGAGCCAGGACAATCGCCCCGGCACACATGGCGCACGGCTCCAACGTAACGTACATGGTAGCATCTTCGAGACGCCATGAACCAATAAAACTGCCTGCGGCACCTATGGCAATTATCTCTGCGTGGGCAGTGGGATCTCTGAGAGTCTCAACCTGGTTGTGTCCCCTGCCGATCACTCTGCCATCAAGCACAATCACCGCTCCGACCGGAACCTCGTCTTTCCTCTGAGCCTCCTCCGCCTCAGCCAGAGCAAGCTTCATCCAGCTAGCATCGTCCTGTAGCGCCATCAAGGGAACACTCGGAAAATCGCGTCGAGCACGCGTCCCGCCACTTCTTCGTAAGTCGGAGGGTCTGGCACTCCCGTGCTTGAAGATTGTCTTACCATGCCACCCTTGTCCACGTGGGCACCGATTCCGGACTCGGGATTGTAGTAAGCACTTTTCAATACCTGTTCGTCGGAGGCTTCCCAGATTTTCTCCCCCGTTGTCGTACTGACAAGCATGAGCTTGATTCCGACCTGAGTCTGTGAAGTGCCTTCGGCATTGGCCGCTACCCATTCCTTATTCCAGCTAAACACGTCTCCAAAGAGAAGGGCCTCTGCTGAAA